>Ga0194110_10003797_pt1 | contig 18591 bp, 16 predicted proteins | sample TA2Kig1200mmetaG_FD_146192 | JGI IMG/M metagenome (GOLD analysis project Ga0194110, IMG submission 146192) | Freshwater microbial communities from Lake Tanganyika, Tanzania - TA2015032 Kigoma Deep Cast 1200m | ecosystem: Environmental > Aquatic > Freshwater > Lake | place: Tanzania: Lake... | reverse complement strand
GACCTGCCAGAGGTTCGTCCAGAAGGATGATTTTAGGATTGAGGGCCAGCGCCCTTGCCAGTTCGACCCGTTTCTGGAGTCCATAAGGAAGCATTCCGACAACCTTATGCCGCATATGTTCTATTTCGAGAAGGTCAATGATCTCCCTTTCAATAAAGTCCCTGTGCTCGATCTCCTCCCGAGCTGTTTTCCCGAAATAGAGAGCGCTGCCGAGCAATCCCGATTTAAGATGGATATGACGTCCGAGCCGGATGTTGTCGAGCACGGTCGCTCCTTTAAAGAGCTCAAGCTTTTGAAAAGTCCTTGATATCCCCCGTTCTGCTCTTTGATAGGGTCTTAAACTGCTGATGTCTTTCCCATCGAATTCGATTTTCCCTTTTTGAGGCGTATAGAGGCCATTGATGCAATTGAGGAGAACGGTTTTGCCGGCGCCATTGGGGCCAATAATGGAAAAGATCTCGCCTTTCTTTACTTCAAAACTTACCCCCATCAAGGCCTGAACGCCTCCGAAGGCCATATGGATGTTTTCGACCTTTAATTGGACCTCATTGGTGACAGCCATTAAAAGCTCCTTTCTCAAAAGAGATGAGTGATAATTGAAATAGAAAATGGAGTAGAGGGTTAGTTGTTTTTATGGAAGAGGATCGGATGGAACAAGAAATGGATGTAGAGCAACGGAGAAGACTTGAATTGCCAAAGGAAAGGAACAGGGTTTTTCCCTTCATCTTAGTTTGGCCTTGCCCCACACTTGAGACGCTTACTTCCGTCTCTGTTAAATGTTTTTTGTTAAAAAACGAGGAATGAAAAAATTGAATTGAAACAGTCCACCCAAAAAACGCCACACCTTATTATCAGAAGATTATTTTTTTGTCAAGAAAAAAATTGCCAGTTTACGTAAAATGTGAAAAAAAATTAATTTGAAATGGAAAAAGTTTTTTAAATTTGATAGATTATGTAAACATCACATAAACACTTCGAAGCCTTTTATCTTTTAAAGTTAATCAAGAGAGAGGAATATGGAAGAGAATAACCATTATCTGAAAGTAGCAATCTCGGCAGCGAAGGAGGCAGGTCGTATTCAGATGCTTCATTTTGGCCGGACCCACTCCGTGGAATATAAGGGAGAGTTTAATCCGGTAACCGAAGTAGATCACCTCTGCGATAAAACAATTCAGAAGATTCTCCTGCAAGCCTTTCCTGACCATGAGATGCTGACAGAAGAGAGTGTTTTTAAGAAGAAGGATTCTGTGTACCGATGGATCATTGATCCGATCGATGGAACAACCAACTATCTTCGCGGGTTTCCCTGTTTTGCTGTTTCCATCGCTCTTGAAGTGGAAAGTGAACTCAGGATTGGAGTCATCTATATTCCTCCCCTTGATGAGCTTTTTCATGCAGAAAAAGGGAAGGGCGCCTATCTCAATGGGAAACGGATATCTGTTTCCCGCGAGCCTGTCCTGGACCGTTGTTTTCTCTCCACGGGGTTCCCTTATGACGTTCATGAGCATTCGGATTTCTATCTCCGGTATTTCCATCAGTTCATTAAGCGGAGTTTTGCCATTCGAAGGCCGGGTTCGGCAGCAGTGGATCTCGCTTATGTGGCAGCCGGCCGGTTTGATGGGTTCTGGGAATTTAAACTCCATCCATGGGATATGGCAGCCGGGACTCTGCTGGTCACGGAAGCAGGAGGAAGGGTAACGGACTTTAAAGGAGGCTCCTTCAGCATCTATGCTGAGGAAACGCTGGCCTCCAATGGATTGATTCATGAACAGATGCTTCAAGTGATTCAGGAGACTGAGAGGGAGATGAGGAGATAGGGGGATGGGGAGATAGGGAGATCAGGAGATCAGGAGATCAGGAGATCAGGAGAATAAAACCTATAGGTAGTATTTTATAATAGGCTGAATATGAAAAAACAGGTTGATCTTTTTGAGGGGAAAGGGGAGGAATCGTTCAGGGGGGAAGCCCCCCTGGCCGATCGGTTGAGGCCGAAGACATTAGGAGAATTTGTAGGTCAGGATCACCTCCTTGGTTCTGGGAAGATCCTGCGCCAGGCCATTGAAACAGATCATATCCCTTCCATGATCCTGTGGGGTCCTCCTGGGTCGGGGAAGACGACTCTTGCCATGCTCATTGCGTCTGTCACCCGCGCACAATTCATTGCCTTCAGCGCTGTGCTCTCCGGTGTAAAGGAGATCAAAGAAGTGGTCCATGAAGCGACTGAGACTTGGAAGTACCAGAAGAGAAGAACGATTCTCTTTGTTGATGAGATCCATCGTTTCAACAAAGCCCAGCAGGATGCTTTTCTTCCCCATGTCGAGAAAGGAACGATCATCCTCATCGGTGCGACCACAGAGAATCCATCTTTTGAGGTGATCTCTCCGCTGCTTTCAAGGGCAAAAGTCTTTACCTTGCGAGCCCTGACCGAAGAGGAGGTCGAGGTCATTCTGGGTAGGGCGTTGAGCGATCAGGAGAGGGGATTAGGCCAGTACCAAACCGATGTGGAAGAAGAAGTGTTTAAGAGGATCTCACGGATGGTCAATGGTGATGCACGAATCGCTCTGAACACCCTTGAGATGATCGTGTTTACCACTTCGCCTGATCAAACCGGGATTCGCAAAATCACAATGAAAAATCTTGAGGAAGTCCTTCAGAGAAAGACGTTTCTCTATGATAAGTCCGGGGAGGAACATTATAACCTGATCTCAGCTTTTCATAAGAGTTTGAGAGGGAGCGATCCGGATGCATCACTCTACTGGCTTGGACGGATGATCGAGGCTGGAGAAGATCCCCTCTATATTGCGAGACGGATGATCCGGTTTGCTTCAGAAGATGTAGGGAATGCTGATCCACAAGCCCTTCCGATCGCCGTTTCAGCCATGCAGGCCTTCCACTTCGTCGGTCTTCCTGAGGGAACATTAGCTCTTGCCCAGGCCGCTGTCTATCTTGCCACGGCTCCCAAGTCGAACGCTCTTTACCTTGCCATGCTGGGGGTTGAAAGGGATGTTCGGGAACTGGAAAATATGCCAGTTCCCCTTCACATACGAAATGCGCCCACCTCTCTGATGAAAGACCTGGGTTATGGAAAAGAGTATAAGTATCCCCATGATTACGAAGATCACTTTGTTGATGAGGAATACCTGCCTGAAAACCTGAAAGGAAAGACCTATTATAGGCCTTCAGACCAGGGATTCGAGAAAGAGGTTAAAAGGAGACTAGAATACTGGAAGGAAAAGAAAAGAAAGAAAACAACTGAATAAAGAGGTTCTATTTATAAATGTTTTTTATGTCATGCCCCGATTAAATCGGGGCATCCAGACGTCGTCCTGACCCCGAATCAAGTACAGGGTAAACTCCGGTTGGGAACTATTTCAAATACTGGTTCCCGATTTTCATCGGGAACCCTGGATTCTCCCGATGAAGATCGGGACCGGAATGACGCCCTTTTTGAAAACCATTAGCTTTTAGACAAATACTTAACGGAAAACATTTGGTTCAATTTAAAACTTTTTTCTTTTTTTTCGTTTTGCCTCCTCCCATAGATGGTCCATCTCCATCAGGTTCGATTGGTAGATGGTCTTTCCCCTCTTCATAAGGGATGTTTCGATATAACCGAACCGGGAGATAAATTTTTCGATGGTTCTTCTCAATGCGTCTTCAGGATCTACTTTGAGGAACCTGGCCAGGTTGACCAGTACAAAGAGGAGATCACCGATTTCTTCTCTGATTTTTCTCCGGTCTTCGGAAAAGAGGGCCTCCCGGAGTTCTTTTATTTCCTCATCCATTTTGGTTAAAACCCCAGTCCGATTTGGCCAATCGAACCCCGCTTTTGAGACTCTTTGTGTAATCAAATTAGCCCTTAAGAGTGAGGGAATATCTTCGGGTATTCCATCAAGCAGAGACCGGGTTTTTCGCTGATGGAACTGGTTGACCGGTTTGATTCGATTCACTGCTGTTTTACGAGTCGACTTTTTTATCATTCTTCGAGCCCTCTATTTGAAATTTCTGAAAGAGTTCAGAAATCTCTGATTACATCGATTAAGGTACGATTACACAGATTAGGAATACATTGATAAATAAAGAAAAATCTTTGGAATCATTTTTGAAATCTGTGTCATCAGAGGTCAAAAGGTAGTTTTCAGACCTCTCTATTTCCTTGCTTAGCCTATTTTTTTGTGTTAATTAAATAATCTTAAATAAAGGATTTTGCAAACAATTTTGAGTTCCGAAAAGAGGGTAATGGAAATGGATTACCGCAACACGCTCAATCTTCCGAAGACTGAATTTCCCATGAGGGCGAATCTGGCAAAGAGAGAGCCCGAATTTTTAAGGCGCTGGGAGGCCAAAGGCATTCACGGTAAATTGGTCCAACAGGCAAAGGAGAGGACCAAATACATCCTCCACGATGGACCGCCCTATGCCAACGGGAATATTCACATTGGAACCGCATTGAATAAGATTCTGAAGGATATCATTGTCAAGTCGAAGTTTATGGCTGGTTTTAATAGCCATTATGTGCCAGGTTGGGACTGCCATGGGCTACCGGTTGAGCATGAAGTTGAGAAGAGCCTCGGAAAGAAGAAGACGGACCTCTCCACCGTGGATATCCGGAAACTATGCAGGGATTATGCGACCAAATATATCAATATCCAGAGGGATGAGTTCAAGAGACTCGGTGTTTTTGGAGAATGGGAGAATCCCTATCTGACCATGAATTTCAGATATCAAGCCACCATTGTCAGGGAGTTTGGCAAGTTTCTCCTGAGTGGTTCGGTCTATAAAGGGAAGAAACCTGTCCACTGGTGTCCTACCTGTAAGACAGCCCTTGCTGAAGCAGAGGTAAAGTATGAAGATCACCGCTCCCCTTCGATCTATGTGAAATTTAAAATGATCTCCACCCCCTCCCTCCCCTCCCCCCTCGAGGGGGAGGGTAAGGGTGGGGGTAAGCCTGTTTATGTCATCATCTGGACAACCACTCCCTGGACGATTCCCGCCAATCTAGCTATTGCGCTACATCCTGACTTTACTTATGTAGCGGTTGACATCGGGAAAGAGATTTATATCCTGGCTGAAGGTCTTCTCGAGACAGCCATGGAGAAGTTTAAAATTGGAAATTACAAAGTGATGGAGAAGTTTTCAGGAAAGAGTCTGGAAGGACTCAAAACACGACATCCCCTGTATGACCGGGAATCCCTCCTCATCCTGGCTCCCTATGTCACTCTCGATGTTGGCACGGGTTGTGTCCATACAGCACCTGGCCATGGACAGGAGGACTATGAGACGGGCGTTGAATACGGCCTTGAAATCTACAGCCCTGTAGATGATGACGGACGCTTCACAAAGGATGTTCCTTTCTTTGCAGGACAGTTCGTTTTCGATGCTAACGCGGCTGTCAGTAAGAAGCTGACGGAAGTTGGAGCCCTCCTGAAAGAGGAGATGATGGTTCATTCTTATCCCCATTGCTGGCGAACGAACGATCCCATCATCTTCCGGGCAACGGAGCAATGGTTTATCTCGATGGAGAAGACGGGATTGAGGAAGAATGCACTTAAATCGATCAATGAAGTGACATGGATTCCTCCCTGGGGCAGGGACCGGATCTACGGGATGATCGAGAATCGTCCGGACTGGTGTGTCTCCAGACAGAGAGCGTGGGGAATTCCTATCACCGTCTTTTACTGCTCTTCCTGCAAACAGTCACTGGCTACCCAGGAGTCGATCGAACATGTGGCAAAACTTTTCGAGCAGAGAAGCGCGGATGTTTGGTTCGAAGAGGAGGCGACCGCTCTTCTGCCGGTCGGAACGAAATGTTCTGGCTGCGGAGGGAACCAGTTTACAAAGGAGACGGATATCCTGGATGTCTGGTTTGATTCCGGAGTCTCCTATGCCGCTGTTCTTGAAAGCCGGCCTGAGCTTCAGTTTCCGGCAAGCCTTTACCTCGAGGGAAGCGACCAGCACCGGGGATGGTTTCATAGTTCGCTGCTGACTTCAGTGGGAACAAGAGGCTATGCTCCCTATGAATCGGTTCTCACCCATGGATTTGTCGTGGACGGAGAAGGCAAGAAAATGTCCAAGTCCGCTGGAAATGTGATCGCTCCTGAAGAGGTGATCAATAAATTGGGGGCGGATGTATTAAGGCTCTGGGTTTCAGCAGAGGATTACAAGGATGACATTAAAATTTCCGATGAGATTCTGAAACGGTTAGCCGATGCTTACTTTCGAATTAGGAATACCTACCGGTTCCTTCTGGGAAACCTCTACGATTTTAATCCTGAAAAGGACCGGATTCCTTTCAAAGACCTCTATGAGATTGACCGGTGGGCTCTCCACCGTCTGGCCAAATTGATCCAAAGGGTTAGGGAAGCCTATGAGCGATTTGAGTTTCATGTCGTCTACCACAGCGTACAGAACTTCTGCGCGGTTGAGATGAGTTCAACCTATCTTGATATCCTGAAAGATCGTCTCTATACCTTTCCAAGTCATTCGCTTGGGCGCCGGTCTGCCCAGACAGCCCTTTTTGAGATTTTAGATGGACTGACCCGACTGATGGCTCCCATTCTATCCTTTACGGCGGAAGAAGTATGGCAGTATCTTCCGAGGAGGGCAGGGGATGCGGAAAGCGTCCATCTTGTCACATTTCCTGAGATGAAAAGCGAATATTTAGATGAAGGGCTGAACGAACGATGGGAACATCTCTGGGAGATCCGTGCGGTTGTCACAAAAGCCCTGGAAGAAGCCCGGAAAGAGAAGAAGATCGGACTATCCCTTGATGCGCAGGTCCATCTCTACCTTCCACAGAAGGAGTATCAATTCCTCCAACCCTATGAGAAAGACTTGAAATCGATCTTCATCGTTTCCTCTGTGATCCTTCATCAGGATGAGAAGGGGATGCGCGTGGAGGTTCTTCGAGCGGATGGGAAGAAGTGTGAGCGATGCTGGAACTATGATGTCAGCGTTGGTCAAGATTCAAAACATCCAGAAGCCTGCGGAAGGTGTGTTGAAGCTCTGAAGTAGTCGCATTGTCTAATGGTCGCATACTCGTATAGTCAACGACCATAGGCCCAAAAGATATGAAAAGAAAATACTGGGTGCTGTTGATCTGCGTTGTTTTTATTGTGGCCCTGGATCAATACACCAAATATGAAGTTCAGCAAAGAATTCATCTGCATCAGAGCATCAAAGTTATCAATGGGTTCTTCAACCTGACCCACTTGAGAAATACAGGGGGAGCCTTCGGGATTCTCGGGGGCCAAAAGGGAGGGATTAGCTCTCTTTTTTTCCTCATACTTCCTCTGGCGGCAGTCGGAATCATTCTTTACCTCATTTATAAATTGAAAGAACATGAACGAATTCTCTCTCTGTCCCTCTCCCTTATCCTGAGCGGAGCCATTGGAAACCTGATCGATCGGATACGATACCGGGAGGTGGTCGATTTTCTCGATTTTTACCTATTCTCATACCACTGGCCTGCTTTCAATATTGCGGATTCCGCCATCACCATCGGTATCGGCCTGATGATCCTCGAACTGCTGATTCACGATCGTAAAGGAAGCACCAAACAACAAGCACCAAATCCCAAATAAATTCCAATATTCCAAATTCGAAACTGGGGAAATCGTTTTGGTCATTTGAAATTGGTATTTGAAATTTGTTTGGTATTTGAAATTTGACATTTGGGATTTAAGAAAGTGTTTCCCATCCTTTTCCGCCTGGGCAGTCTAAATATTTATGCTTACGGTTTTTTTGTCGCCATTGGCTTCCTTCTGGGATTTTTCATCGCCGTCAGAAGAGGTCGGGAAGAGGGGATTCCTTTTGAGAGAATGGTTGATCTCCTTTTCTGCGTTGTACTATCTGCCCTCATCGGATCGAGATTGCTATTTATCCTAACCGACCTCGATTACTATCGAGATCATCCCCTTCAGATATTCAGGGTCTGGGAAGGAGGGCTGGTCTTTTATGGTGGACTCATCTTGGCCATTGTCGTCTCCATCGGGTATTTAAGGTGGAACAGGCTTCCAGTATGGAAGTTTGGAGATATCTCAGCAATCTCTATTGCCCTGGGACTCTTCTTCGGCAGAATAGGCTGTTTCTTTGCCGGTTGCTGTTACGGGAAGGAGACCTCTCTGCCCTGGGGGATCACCTTTACTGACCCGAATTCACTAGCTCGCCTCAATATCAACCTCCACCCCACCCAGGTTTATGAAGCTATCGCCAGCCTTGCCCTCTTTCTTTTTTTAGACTGGAAGAGAAAAAAGAAAACTTTTGAGGGTCAGGTCTTCTGGCTCTTTCTCCTCCTCTACTCGGTCATTCGCTTTTTGATCGAATTCTGGAGGGATGACCCGAGAGGATTCCTCTTTGGAGAGATCTTCTCCACTTCTCAGGGGATAGGAATCTTTTTAGCCATTGCTTCCCTTTTTATGTTATTCTATTTAAAGAGAGAGCAGAGGAGGTTGTAAAAGTGGCTATTCTGGAAATCCTCAAATACCCCCATCCCATTTTGAAGAAAAAGTGTGAAGAGGTGGGCCGAATTGACGAAGAGGTAAAAAAGTTGATTCGGGATATGACTGAGACGATGTATCAGGCCAATGGAATCGGACTGGCCGCCTGCCAGGTAGGCGTTCCGAAAAGGGTCGTCGTTGTTGATGTGAGTCCCCTCGATCCGGAGAAGGAATTCTTTGCGATCGTCAATCCCGAGATCATCTCTGAAGAGGGTGAGATCGAGCATGAAGAAGGATGCCTGAGCGTTCCCGAATTTTCGGAGAAAGTGAAAAGGAAAGAGAAGATTCTGTTAAGAGGGCTTTCCCCCGGGGGAAAATCTATCGAGGTCCCATGTGAAGGAATCCTGGCCATTGCGCTTCAGCATGAGATCGATCACATCAATGGTGTGCTCATCCTCGATCGGATCAGTCGGCTGAAGAGAGAACTCTATCGTAATAAATTGAAAAAGGAAAAGAAGAAGGAAGAGAAGGATTGACGACACCTCTCTGGCGCATCGTTTTTTTCGGAACTCCATCCTTTGCCATTCCTTGCCTTGAAGGGCTATTTCAGGGACCGGATGAGGTTGTGGCCGTGGTCACTCAACCGGACCGTGAAAGGGGAAGGGGGCGAAAGAAGAGTCCCTCTCCTGTCAAAGAGCTTGCACTCAAACACGGGGTCGCTGTGCATCAACCGGAAAAGGTAAAAGAGGGCTCCTTTATAGAGGCGATAAAGAGCCTTAGGCCTGACCTCTTTGTCGTAGTCGCATTCGGTCAGATCTTGCCGAAACCCATTCTGGAAATTCCAAGATCCGGCGCAATCAATGTCCATGGTTCGTTACTGCCTGGGTATCGAGGGGCGGCTCCAATTGCCTGGGCAATTCTAAGAGGAGAGAAGAAGACCGGTATCACCACAATGTTGATGGATGAGGGGATGGATACCGGAGATATTCTGATGCAGGCTGAACTTCCGATTGAGAAGGAGGATGATGGAGAGACCCTACAGGAAAAGTTATCCTCTCTGGGAGCTCAATTGCTGATGGAGACAATTAAAAGGATGAAAACATCCAATATCTCTCCTCTGCCACAAGACCATTCAAAGGCAACCTATGCACCTCCTCTGAAGAAGGAGGATGGAAGGCTCGACTGGAAAAAAAGAGCAGAAGAGATTGACCTTCAGATCCGGGCCTTCAATCCTTGGCCCGGTGCCTTTACCGGTTGGGAGAAAGGGCTGCTAAAGATTTATGGGGGAGAGGTTCGAAAAGGAACATCTCCAAAAGAACCAGGTTCAATCATCTGGATAGGGTCTGATTTTATTGAGGTTTCAACAGGAGATGGCTCCTTTCTGATCCGGGAAGTTCAACCAGAAGGAAAGAGAAGGATGAGTGTCCGGGATTTTCTATCCGGCCATCGGATTGCTATCGGGATGGTTTTTAGTTGAAATTCCCCCTCACCCTTCCCCTCTCCCCTCAGGGGAGAGGGCAGGGGTGAGGGGCCGCATTCCGCAATAAGATTTTGGAGTCACATTGGAACCTATACCTAAAAAAAGAATCTTCATCGGACTATTGGTTCTGACCTGTCTGATTCTCTCTTTTTTCACCTTTCTCCTTTGGTATGTTCCACTGGTGGGATTGAAGAACATCCATTCCTCTTTACCCATATTTTACAGCCTCGTCCTGGCAATCTTCGTTTTCCTTATGTTCTCCGGAGGCCTCCTGTTGGTCTTCACCATTATCAGGGGCAAGGACATCCTCTTTTCTCAGAGACTGAGAGGCATCGTGGCCAACGTCCTGTTTCCTTTCATGATCCTGATGGGAAAGGTCGTGGGGGTGTCAAAAGAGAAGGTCCAGCAATCCTTCATCGAGCTGAACAACCATCTTGTCCGGTTAAACCATCACAGGACAAGGCCCAACCGACTCCTTCTTCTGCTTCCGCATTGCATCCAGGATTTTGATTGCCAGATCCGGATCACCGGAAATATCAAGAACTGTGAGGGCTGTGGGAAGTGCGAGATCAAAGACCTGATCGAGCTGGCGGACCAGTACCAGGTAAAGATCGCAGTAGCCACCGGAGGGACACTGGCGCGGAGAATCGTTGTGGAGAACAGACCCGAAGCCATTGTGGCCGTAGCCTGCGAACTTGATCTGACAAGCGGAATTCAAGATGCCTATCCCATTCCAGTCATCGGCATTCTGAACGAACGTCCTTTTGGCCCCTGTATCAATACAAAAGCCGATATTCAAAAAGTGAAAAAGGCCCTTCTCGACTTCCTTGAACCCAGATCTCTTCCGGGAGATTTTTGAAAAACTATTTTTCACTCTCTGATTATGCAGATTTCAAAAAGTTGATTTCAGAGATTTCCCTTCGGTTTTCAAAAGGTTTCAATCGATGTAATCTTTTTATAATCAGTGAAATCTCCTTGATATGATTTGACAAAAAGTTTGCCAATCATTATATTTATCACTATTAAAGGAGGATAATTAAAGCGATGAATCATTTTAAAACATTTCTTTTAATGTTGGTGTTAACCGGGCTCTTCATTCTGGTAGGAACTGCCATCGGAGGAAAGACTGGCGCAATCTACGCCTTTGCCTTTGCCGCCCTGATGAATTTCGTCACCTACTGGTTCAGCGATAAGATTGTGCTCAGGATGTATGGGGCAAAGGAGGTCACTCAGCAAGAGGCTTCTACGCTTCACGGGATTGTCTCAGAGTTAACGAGCAAGGCGAGCATGCCCATGCCCAAGGTCTATATCATGGAGAATGAGACACCCAATGCCTTTGCCACAGGACGAAATCCCGAGCACGCAGCCGTTGCGGTGACTACGGGTCTGATGGGCATCCTTTCCAAAGAAGAATTAGCTGGTGTGATTGGCCACGAGCTTTCCCATATCAAGCACCGGGATATTCTCGTCAGCACGATTGCAGCCACGATTGCGGGTGCCATTGGCATGCTTGCGTCCATGGCCCGCTGGGGTGCCATCTTCGGTGGCGGACGTTCAGATGATGAAGAAGGCGGGGGAGGGGGAGCGAATTTCCTTTTCGTTTTCCTTGCTACAATGGTAGCCTCGATTGCGGCCATGCTCATCCAGATGGCTATATCCCGGTCAAGGGAGTATCTGGCTGACGCCGGAGGAGCGCATCTCAGCCACCCCCTCTCGCTTTCAAAGGCCCTTGGCAAGTTAGACATGGCAGCCCACCGGATTCCAATGGAAGCCAATCCCTCGACTGCCCATATGTTCATCGTCAACCCATTGAGCGGGGGAAGAGTTCTCTCCTTGTTCAGCACGCATCCCCCGATTGAAGAGCGAATCGCCAGGCTTGAAGAGATGGCGAGGACAGGCAGGTTTTGACAAAAAAAAACCCGAGGGCGATCTGCCTTGAAATTGTGAATCAAACCGAAAATTCGGATCGCCATCCTGACGACCTCTTAAACGACTCCTTTAAAAAATACAGGCACCTTACTCCTCTCGATCGGGGCTTCCTTACAGAATTGACCTATGGTGTGCTCCGTTGGAGGGAGAATCTCGACTGGTCCATCCGTTCTCTCTCAAAGATCCCGTTCGAGAAAATCGAGATAGAAACACTTAATATCCTCCGCCTCGGGCTCTATCAGATTGATTTTCTCACGCGGACTCCTGCTTCAGCAGCAGTCAATGAGTCAGTCAAATTAGCTAAAAAACACCGGGGTTCGGGAGGGGGCGGCTTTGTCAATGCCATCCTTCGCTCCTATCTCCGGAAGAAAAAGGAAATCCCCTTTCCAAAGATCGAGCAGGATCCCGCCCTTTATCTATCCGTTGTCCTTTCTCACCCTCTCTGGCTGGTTCGGCAATGGATCGAGGAGATAGGAGTTGAAGAGACATTGAGGGTCTGTACTCTGAACAACCGGATTGCGTCTCTGACACTCAGGACCAATACTCTGAAAATAAGCAGAGAGGAACTAATAGAAAGGCTCAAGGGAAAAGGGTTGAATGCGACTCCAACCCATTATTCACTTGATGGAATTTTGCTGACTGACCCTCCACCGGTCTCGGAATTGGCTTATCTTAACGAAGGTTTTTTCATCATTCAGGATGAAGCCTCTCAGTTGGTCACCTCTATCCTTGATCCAAAACCAGGGGAGAAGATTCTGGATGGTTGTGCTGCACCCGGGGGAAAGACAACCCACATTGCGCAGAAAATGGGGAATCAGGGAGAGGTTTATGGACTGGATTTTACCCAGGAAAAGTTATTTCTTATCGAGGAGATGTGCAAGAGATTGGGAGTCGTCATTGTGAAAAGACTGAAGGGAGATGCAACCCGATTGCTGCCTTCTCTGAAGGGGATGAAGTTCGATCGCGTTCTTGCGGATGTTCCCTGTTCTGGTTTTGGAACGCTCCGGAAAAACCCGGACTTGAAGTGGAGAAAAGGAGAGGAAGATATCAAACGATTGAGTGAACTGCAAACAGCGATTCTAAACAACCTCTCCAGATATGTGAAAAGCGGAGGTGTTCTTGTCTACAGCACCTGTACGGTTTTTCAAGAGGAGAACGAAGAAGTGGTCGAAAATTTCCTTAGGGATCACCCGGAGTTTCAACTCGTTCCGATGGCTGAGGTTCTGCCGGAGAAGTTTCATTCCCTCATTCAGAATGGATTTCTCAAGACCTTTCCTCCAGAGGATGAAATGGATGGTTTTTTTGTCGCGAGGCTGAAGAGATTAAGGGATTAGAAAAACTGAAAGATGCTCTAACCTACTTATACATTCAAATGAGAGATATGGAAACCGTACCAGCACAGGAGATTGAATATAGAATCAAGAATTTTCAGAAATGTCTTCAGGAGATGGGTCTGGATGGCGCTTTCATCCTCCAGAATGCGGACCTCTTCTATTTTTCAGGGACCATTCAGTCTTCTGTTCTCTTCATCCCTTGTCAGGGAGAGCCAATTCTGATGGTTCAGAAGGCTTTTGAGAGGACGAGAAAAGAATCTCCTTTAAAAAACATCATGTCTGCCACAGGAAGAGGCCAGATCAAAAAGGTCCTGAAGGATTTTGGTTTCTTAGGCCACAGCAAGATCGGCCTGGAGATGGACGTCCTGCCAATCAATCTCTTTTCTCGTTATCAACAGATCTTTCCGGATGTTGAATGGTCGGATGTATCCGATGCCATCCTGAGGCTCCGGATGATCAAGACTCCTTATGAAGTCAAACAGATCCGAAGCGCAGCCAAAATTCTCCACAAAGGATATATGGAGATCAAAGAAATTATTCGAGAAGGCATGACCGAGCTTGAGGTGGATGGCCATCTGGCATTGATTGCCCGCAGAGAAGGTCACATGGGAGTTCTTCGAATGCGCGGATGGAACCAGGAGATGACCTATGCTCATGTCCTTTCCGGAGGAAATGGTGCTATTACCTCCTTTCTCGACAGTCCTCACGGAGGAAGGGGCAATACGCCGGCAATGGCGCAAGGTGCAAGTTTTCGCAGGATTGAGAGAAACGAGCCGATCGGAATTGATTACGGTGTTGGAATTAATGGCTATGTCGCTGATCAATTTCGGACCCTGGTCATTGGTGAACTTCCGGATGACCTGAAGAGGGCACACGACTTTTCTTTAGAAATCCATTCCCTCTTTATCAAAGAGGCAAAACCGGGAATCTCCTGCTCGGACCTATACCACCTTATTTCGAAAAAAGTTCAAAAAACGGATTTGAAAGAGTACTTCAATGGCTATGGAGAGGGAAAGGTGAGGTTCATCGGTCATGGGTTGGGTCTTGAAATTGATGAATATCCCATTCTCACCCCGCGATTCAATCAGAAGCTCGAGCCTGGAATGGTCATTGCTTTGGAGCCGATGTTTGTTTTTCCGGACAGGGGGATTATAGGTCTGGAGGACGATTATCTTGTCACAGCCGTAGGCGTGGAAAGACTTACTCTCACGGAACAGACCGTGTTAACGATATAGTGAGAAGCCTGTTGTAAAAAGATTTGAGATTGCCTTCAAAAGTAGTTCATTTTCGATTACAATAATGATATTAACAGTCTCATAGCTGAATTGGCATAAACATTAGAAAATCTCCCCTTACCCCCTGGTTTTTCAAAGAGGGGTAATTCCTCCCTTTGGCAAAGCCTGCCTGCCGGTAGGCAGGGGAGGTTACCTGCCTGCGCGAAGCCGCTTCGGCGAAGGCAGGGGAGGGATTTTACAAATCGATGTTGTTTAATTTTAAATCAGTTATTAAATGATCAGTTATGAGCTCGATATGGAGGTTCCATTGAAAAAGATAGCGCCTTCGATTCTATCTGCCGATTTCAGCAAACTTGACAAAGAGGTAGGGGCTGTTGAAAAAGCTGGTGCTGATGTGATCCATGTTGATGTGATGGATGGACATTTTGTACCCAATATCACCATCGGACCTCTGGTGGTGATGGGTTTAAGGAAACTAACCTCTCTTCCACTGGATGTCCACCTGATGATCGAGAAACCGGAACGATACATCGAAACCTTTGCTCAGGCAGGGGCAACCTGGATCACGATTCATGCTGAAGTCTGTCGCAATTTAAGACAGATGGTGAAAAAGATACATCAGTTGAAGGCGAGACCAGGGGTGGTGCTCAATCCAGCGACTCCTTTAAAGAAGCTTTCTTCTGTTCTCGATGAGATTGACCTTGTCCTTATCATGTCTGTCAATCCGGGATTCGGCGGGCAGGCTTTCCTCCCGGAGGTCCTGAAAAAGGTTGAGCAATTGAGAAATACAATTGACAAAAATCGTTATCCTATAGAGATTGAGGTGGATGGAGGCATTAAACTTGAGAATATCAAAGAGGTTTCGAAGGCAGGCGGAGATATCTTTGTTCTGGGGACAGGAATCTTCAAGACTCCAAACTACAGAGAGACGATTCGGAAGTTGAGAAGGGAGATCGAATTATAAATTTGGATTGATTTGAGAATTACTCTATCATCACCCTCTCCCTCGGTGGGAGAGCCTGCCTGCCGGTAGGCAGGGGTGGGAGAGTGAGGGGAAAATTACGGAAATTTTAAACCTGGAGGAAGAAAACCTGTGAAACAAATAATTTTTTGCTTAATATTTTTTTTATTCTCAACCTTGTTCTTTTCCACTCCATCTTTTTCCCAGGAGGATAAAATCGTACGTGTTGCTATTGAAACGGCAAGGACCCATATGCGCATACCAAAGGAGATGGAGGTCAGGTTTGTCGAAAAGAAAATCAGCCCTTTGCCGGGTTTTTTCTCCGTAAAGATAATGATTCTTGCTCCGGATAGGGAGATGCCTATGATCGTTTATGTGGATCAGGCTGGCGAAAAGGTAATCCTTGGGGCGCTGATCATCAAAGGTGAAAATGTGGCTTCAAAGGAGGCTGGAGAATCCAAGCCCCGAAGACATGATATGAGTCAGTTTGAGATCGAAAAGTCTCCTTTCCGTGGAAATAAGGGAGCAAGGGTGACAATTGTGGAATTCTCTAACTTCAAATGTTCCTATTGCCAGCTCGCATGGGCAAAGATGGAGAGGATGTTGGAAAACCATCCTCAGGCGATCCGTTATGTCTTCAAACATTTTCCAATGAAATCTCTGCAGGGGTCTTTTGAACTCTCGGAGGTTGCAGCTGCTGCCCAGAGTCTTGGTGATCAAGCCTTCTGGATGATCCACGACTACTTCTTCTCTCCAGAGGGGCAGGCCATCGTCAGGGAAGAAATTGATGTTGTTATTAAAAAAGTTGAAGAGATGCTGATGGCGAAAGGTTTTGATGTGAAGGTCTTTAAGGAGGCACTTGAAAGTGGAAAGGGAAAGAAGAAAATGATGGAGGATATCGCTGTTGGAAATAAAATTCCTGTGATGGGAACACCTACTCAGATCGTTAATGGCGATTTTATCAACCAGGAGTTTAACGAACAAGCGCTGGAGAGATATCTTAAGAGATAGAGACAAACCCTTAAAATCGATATATTCAATATCATCACGGACAGTTAGAAGTGCCTAAAGTTTAGGCAAATCGAGAGAACCCTTCACAGGCAAGGAAGAGAGCCTAAAGTTCCACAACCATTCCACAGAGATTGTGGATTTCAAAAAAATCCTTTTAAAAACAGTTTCTTTTAAACCCGAAAATTCTGATATAATGGAGCCCTACGGGCAAAGCCCGTGGTATCCAAGAAACGCCCACAAGGGCAACATCCCGTACCAGAATACCAATTCACCGACGGGTAGAACCCCTGCCTACCGGCAGGCAGGCATAGTCCTCTTGGTCGGGATAGAAATACAATCTGCCTAATTTAAAGATGCACTATTTCTCTCAATAAAAATCTGCAGAGAGAGGTGAAGGTCAATGGGCGCTAAAAATATTTATGAACGGTTCGTCTGGTTTGACAATCAGGTCAAGGCACAAAAATATCCCAATACGACTTCCCTTTCTGAAAAATTTGAAATCTCTACCAAGACAGCGCAGAGAGATATTGATTTTATGAGGGACAGGCTTCGTTGCCCACTCGACTACGATGCAAGCCGGAAAGGATACTATTACGACGATGAGACATTTTCTCTGCCCATGGTTTATCTCTCTTCAGAAGAACTTTCAGCGCTTCTGATTGCGAGGAAGATGCTCCAGGATATCAGCGGTGGATCCATCGGACATCAAATCTCTTCCATTTCCGATAAGATTACAAACATCCTGAAAAAACATTCCATGGCAGCAGATCAGATTGACGACGCTTTTTCTTTTCAACTGATCGAATATTCCCCCGCACCAGAAGCCGTGTTCAAAGCGGTCCTGGAAGGTTGTCTGAAAAAGAAATGTTTGACCTTTACTTACTATTCGCCGGCTGCGAAAGAGACAAGCGAAAGAACAGTTGAACCCTATCACCTTCTTAACTACATGGGGACATGGCATCTTTTAGGGAAATGCCATTTGCGGGGAGAGGTGAGGGATTTTGTGTTAAACAGAATTTCAGAATTGAAAGTGCTTCCTAAGTCATTCAAAAAGCCGTCTGATTTCGACTTCAAGACCTATTTCCTTTCAACCTTCGGCCTCTATAAGGGAAAATCCACAAGGGAAGTGACTCTCCAGTTTACACCTGAGAAATCAAAATGGCTCAAAGATCAAATATGGCATAAGGACCAGAAGGCAAAGTTCCTCGAAGACGGTTCCCTTCAGATCAGCTTTCCGGTTTCTGACTTCTCGGAGATAACAAGGGAGATACTGAAACATGGCGATGCCGTCATGGTCATTAAACCTGACAACCTTCGTGAACTGGTCAAAACCGAAGCCGAAAAAATCGTCAAAATCTATTAAATTCCCGTCTTTAATTTTCACTCCCTTTCCAATTCGTAACGATTTGAAATCATTAATAAAAACATAGGACACTTCCTGGGGTAGGTCCTATGCTATGATCAATTGTCTGAGGAAAATTTGAATAGTCCGGAAAGGAGGTCTTCATGGAAATGGACATCCCATTGACCTACTTCTATGAGTGCCCGATTTGTGGCTATCGGGGTCTATTCAGTGCTGGACCTACTGCTTATGTGAAATGCATCTGTGGCAGACGTTGGGTGATAGGCGACTACGAGTACTATCTGTCCCTGAGCCGTGAAGAAAGGGAGAAGATCAGGACGTGGGATATCAACTTCTACAAAGATCAAAGAGAATTGAACTACGACCGGACTGACATGGCAGTCGCCTATTCTTAAAGACTTTAGCAATATGAAGGAAGAAAAAGAAAAGATAAGCAAGCACTTTAAACCGGACAAATTCAAAATATAGATGATTTACCCAATACACCATCCTCTTTGAGCAAGACAATTTCATAACCAAGGGAGGTACACTATGGACCCAATCGTCAGCAATTTTTTATCGAAACTGGAGTTTGGAGAGTTGAAGGTTTTTAAGAACATGGGAATTATCCCTTTCTTCACAACAGTAAACCATGGGTCCCAGTATCTGACACTTAAAGAGGCGCTCGATAAGAGACTCCTGACCATCGCCGAGGTCAGTCAGGGGGGATCTGTTCCTGAGCTGAAGGTAGTCAATACGGCAGAGATCCCAGTGCTTCTCCTTGACGGCGAAGAACTCGCGGGGGCGAAACAGAACAGAGTCTTAAACACGACCATCCTCCTTAAAGAGAATTCAGAGACC
>Ga0194110_10003791_pt1 | contig 18614 bp, 11 predicted proteins | sample TA2Kig1200mmetaG_FD_146192 | JGI IMG/M metagenome (GOLD analysis project Ga0194110, IMG submission 146192) | Freshwater microbial communities from Lake Tanganyika, Tanzania - TA2015032 Kigoma Deep Cast 1200m | ecosystem: Environmental > Aquatic > Freshwater > Lake | place: Tanzania: Lake... | reverse complement strand
CAGTCCACGTCCTCACATTCCCGATAACCCGTGGGGTCTTGGTACCGCAGGGGATTGCCGAGGACGTAGGAGTATCTATTGAGTGCCTGGGGATTGCCTGGGTTGGGGACGACCGTATCGGCGCTAACGAAACGCGCTAAACGGGCGTCATACCAACGTGCGTTGTAGTAGTACAGTCCTTCCCCGCCCGGCAGACTCGATTCCTGATATTGCTCCGTGAACCGCTTCGTCGTCAGCGAGCTGAACGCGCCATTACGGTTACCGCCGTAGGGGTAGAAGTAATTGCGGCTGTTCACCGTCCCGTTCTGATTCACCAGTATGCTGGTGGAGCGCAGATGATCGCTCAAGGTGTAGAACACGCCGTTGTCACTGGCGTAGCCCGTCCGGCGGATCGCGCGCCGCCAGCCCGCCCGCCCTGAGCGCTGTAGATACTCGCAGGGTGCCTTTTATCTGATTCTCGTACGCGGCATCAGACGATGTAGTTCCCTATGGTGATGTGCGATAGAAGGTCACAATTTGGGGCGCATCTGGATCACCAGCTTCAAGATGCTCTAGGACAATCCCGCCAGGAGCATTCCGATCCGGCTTAACGCAGAGTATCAGTTTTGACCCATTAATCTCTACATTCTTTCCATGACAATCGTTGGCTATCGCTCTCGCTTCCCTCCGTGCAAGGGCCTCCGCGAATTCTAGCCCATAGATATAAATTCTTGCACCTCTCAAGTGAAGTGTGTCGCCATTCTCAAGTGTCCACGCGCCCTGGGTCAGTTCATTTCCGTTCCCGCTAAAGGATTGTCTGAAAGTTCCATTCAGCTCCAAGATTACCGTCTCAATGCCCCTCATGGGTTTGCCAAGTTGGGACATATCCGGCACTCCATAGCGAGAGTAGTCTGCCTGCCACGTGCCTGCGATCTCCTCTACTGTGAATATTCGTTGCCGCTCAAGTAACCTGCTGCACGATGCTAATACTAGCATAAGCGGGCATGCTAACACGCCAATCATCAGTACAACTCGTTTCATTGGGCGCCTCCCGTGCGAACCAGTTGACCATCGACCCGCAAGGGTTCACTCCAAATGAAAACGGTTGTTATGCTGCCCCCCCATCCCCTCAAAGAGAACGGTATCAGACTCAGGGATGTCTCTTCTCGCGATTTGTCTTCGAAGACGGATTTGGGCCAGTAGTCTCGGATACCTTGCGGATTCTTCGGGCGTTCTCCACGCATATATCCTTCAATACTTGGCCCTGCTCCGAGCAAACGGCTGCCCGATTCGCGTCCCATGACATTGTACACGATGAATCGTGCTTCCGCGGCGCCTTGCTTGGTGCGGGTCGGTTGAACATACACAGTGTATCCCCCCAGCACCCGTCCCATGCCGCTCTGATCAAGTCCGAGTCGGAATTCTACTTCCTCACGAATCGGCTGATAGGGCGTGTTGAAGGAATAGGGGAATCTAAATTGGCGCGTGGGATTTTGGTAGAACGCGGTGCGTGCAGCTTGGACACCTTCGTCCTTCATCAGGTCGCGGGTCATGGCGGCGCTGGGCCCGTAGATGCGCAGCGTGTCGCCGCGTTCATAGAGCCAATCCGAGACCAACTCCATGCCGGTTTGAGATGAACTCCAGTATGACCAAGGCGAGATGTGGCTGGGTTTCGGTATCCACCAAACAAAATCCGTGCTGAACCGGTTGCTGCCACCGCCACTCCCTGCGCCGCCGAGGCTTCCCGTGCTGCCTACGCCGCATTCATCGGCCTCTCTTCCCGGGCAGCCCACATCATGGCCTGTGGGATCATTGTAGCGCAGAGGATTTCCGAGGACGTAGGAGTACCGATTGAGTGTCTGGGGGTTTCCTGGATTAGGAACAATCGTATCGGCGCTAACGAAACGCGCCAAGCGGGCATCATACCAGCGTGCGCTGTAGTAGTACAACCCTTCTCCGCCCGGTAAGCCTGATTCGTGATACTGCCCGGTGAACCGCTTTGTCGTCAGGCCGCTGAACGCGCCGTTGCGATTGCCGCCGTAGGGGTAGTAGAAGTTCCGGCTGTTGACCGTGCCGTTCTGGTTGGCGAGCACGCTGGTGGAGTGCAGATGATCGCTCAGGGTGTAGAACACGCCGTTGTCGCTGGCATAGCCCGTCCGGCGGATCGCGCCGCCTTCGTAGTACTTGGTCACCGCGCCGTTCTGGTACTCGTAGAGACCGGCGATGTAGACCGTCGTTACACTGCCGACCGTGCCCTTGACGCGGTTGCCGTCGGCGTCGTAAACAAAGCTGGCGTTCACCGCGCCACCGGTCACGGCGATCAGGCGGTTGTCATAGTCGAAGCTTTGGGTGTAGGCCACCCCGCTGATGGTGCGCGTCGTCTGGTTGCCCACCGCGTCATAGCCGTAGCTGGCGCCGAACGCGGCCGTGACTGCATGCGGCTGCGTGCCGTAGGTGTAACTGTTGCCGTTGTAGCTGGTGATGTTCCCGATGGCGTTGTAAACGTAGGTGTGGCCGTATTGGCCGACGCCGGCCGCGGTCGTCGCCGCGCTCGTCAGCCGGTTGAGCCAGTCGTAATTGAAAGTCTGCGCCTGGCCGCTGTTGACCGTGTCGGTGATGGCGCGCACGTTGCCGACGTTGTCATAGCCGTAGGTCAGCTTCTGCAGGTTCTCCCACGGGCTGGCCGTGCCGGCCTTGAGCACGCTCAGGCGCAGGGTGTTGGTCTCGTAGACGTACTGCCGCGTCAGGCCGTTGGGGCTTACGTCGAGCTGTTGGCTGGTCACCTGACCCGCAGGGTTGTAGGCCGTCGCCGCCACGTACTGCGTGCCCAGGTCGCTCACGGCCTGGTTGAGCTGGCCGACGGCGTTGTAGGCGTAGCTCACCAGCTCGCCCTGCTGCCCGGCGTTGCCGCCCGGATAGCGCAGGCTGGCGCGCTGGTCGGCCGCGTTGTAGCCATAGTCGAAGCGGAACGTCCCGCCGCCGGCGCCCGGCACGCTCCACTGCTGCTGCGTCAGCCGGTTGCGCGCATCGTAGGCCACGCGGTAGACTTCGGTCGTGCCCTGGCTGCTGTAGGCTTTGCTCTTGGAGAGCAGCCCCTTCTGCCCCGCCGCGTCGTAAAGCCACTCCGCGATGAGCGTCCCCGTCGGGCTGTCCTGCCGCTTCTTGACCAGCCGGTTCAGCGCGTCGTATTCCAGGTAGAGCCAGCGGTTCAGGCCATCCCGCTGCGCCGTCAGGTTGCCCGCGCCGTCGTACTGATACTGCCAGCTCCCCATGTCGGGATCGCTCATGGCCGTCTTACGGCCCAACAGGTCATAGGTCATGCCGGTGGCGTTGCCCGCGGCGTCGGTCACGCCGGTCAGGTTGCCCGCCAGGTTGAAGGTGTAGGTTGTGGTGTAGGGGCCGGTGTTGAACTCCACCACCTGCGCGCTTTGGCCGAAGGCGTCCAGGTAGGCATCCTGGCGTTGGCCGTTGGGATCGTAGTGGCGCTGCCACCAGGCATCGAAGACGGTGACGTCGGACCAGAGTGTGTTGGCGTAGGATTTGGTCTCGACCAGCCATTGGCGACCCAATTCCTCGTAGCCGTAGTACTGATAGTTGGCTAACGAGGTCCAGGCTGGCGCCGCATAACCGCCCCCAGCCGCGCCGCTGATCTGATACGGCGGGCTGGTGTGCTGCAGTTGGCCCAGGCTGTTGTAACGCCGGCTGGCGACTATCCGCTGGTTGGCGTCCAGCGCGGGCTGCTGGCTTTGTAGTTTACGGCCCAGGCCGTCGTAGTAGGTCCAACTATCCAGGTAGGTGGGGCCAGCGGCCTGCAGGAGTTGGCGGCTTTGCACCGCGGCCGGCCACGCGCTGAGGGTATACGTGTAGGCGCGGCTGGCCGGGCCATTGGTCGGCTCGGTCGGCAGCCAGACCTGCGCCAGCCGGCCGTAGCCATCGTATTGCAACGTCGTCGTTTGGCCGTTGGGGTCGGTCACGCCGGTCGGCGCGCCCCAGCGCGGATCGTAGACGGAGCTGGCGACGTGGCCCAGGGCGTTGGTGATGGCCTGGGCGTAGCCGTAAAAGCTGTGGTAGGTGGTCGTGATCGGATGATTGAGCGGGTCGGTGACGATCGTCGGCCGGCCCCAGGCATCGTAAACGGTCGTCGTATCGGCAGCCAGGTAGGTTGGCGTCGCCTGGGTGTAGGCGCGCGTCAGAGTCAGGTTGCCTTTGGTCGGCGCCGCGCCGACCGCCTGGCCGTCGTAGGCGTAGGCCGTGTAGGCCAACTCCTGGCCGCTGCTACCCGGCGCGTTGCCGGCCCATAGCTTCTCCCACTGCGGCCGGTTGACAATGTAAGCGGTCGTGTTGTAGACGTAGCTCCGCTTGACGTTGCGGTTATCACTCTCGGTCGCGGTATCGCCCTTGCGGATCTCGCCGTCCACGTTGCCGTAATTGTCGTAGGTGTACTCGGTGCGCGCGGTCTTGCTATAGGTGCCGTATAAGGTATTCTCGGCCGCCTGGAGGCCGACGAAGTAGGCGCCATCCACGCCGCTGCCGGCGGTCAGGGTGGCGGTGTACCAGTTGATGTCCCGACTGACCGCGCTGTTGTCGCTCTTCAGCCGGCGTGTTTCTGGCTCCTGGCCGCGCAACCAGTTCTCGTCAGTGCGCGTACTGCCGTCGCTCAGGGTGATGCTGGCCGCGTAGCTCCCGCCGTTGACGTCCAGGCGGTCGCCGTTCATGCCGCGGTGAAAGCGGTGCTCGGTCTTGGCGCCGCTGGCGTCGGTCACGGTGACGACCGCGTGGCCGCGGAAATCGTTCCAGTGATCGCACGGCTGCCCCGTGGGGCAGTTGTTGATGGGGGGCAGGGCCGGATCGTCGTTGTAGTGCCAGGTGGGCGCGCTGTACGTGTAGGCGTAGGTCTGCGTATCGTTGCCCGAGAAGGTGTCGCCCACTTGCAGTTGCGTCACCTTGTGCTTGCGCCAGAAGACCCATCCGCCGGAGCCAGTGTAGGCATCATAAGCCGGAAAGCAGTCGTAGGGCAGGCGGATGTAAGGGGTCGGCGGGCCGCCCGGCGGGCACGGATGCGATTGCCCGTAGGTAAACGTCACCTGGGCGCCCAAAGTGGCTGTGATGACCTGGACGCGCGGCATATACATGGGGGAGACGCCGGTCACATCGTAGTCCAACCGGTTGGCCAGCATAGTGGGGCCATAACGCGTCGCCGGCAAACCGGGCAGGGCGCTGCTGGGCTTGCAGCGGAACCAGTTGAGGTTGAAGCCGGTGTTCCTGAACACCAGGTACAGGTCGTGAACGCCGACGGCGCCGGTCAGTGTGGCCGTCACGGTCGTCCAGTTCTGCCAACCGGCCGTGTTGGGCACAGCGGCCTGGCCGATCTGCGTCCCCGTGGTGCTATCCAGCCGGAACTCGATCACACCGCCGGTGTTGGGACTGGCGACGCGTGCCAACACCTCGTTAGCGCCGCTGCCGAAGTCCACCTGCTTGTAAAGAAGGTAGTCGCCCGGGTCAATCCAGCCCACGTTTTGGCCCCGCCCGACATCCTGGGCCTCTTGGGTGCCGATCGTCGCCTGCGCGTCGTAGTATTCCGCCTCGATCTGTTGGAAAGCGGTGCGGCTGAAGCTGCCGCCCGGTCGTTGCGTCAGGCTGTCCAGCCAAAGCTTCTTTTCGCTGGTATCTCCCTGCGCGTCGGTCGGTGGATTGGGAAAACTCTGCGCCAGGTCATAAATGGCGGCGGTCTGCCAGGTAGCGCTGGCCTGATCGTAGGTCTGGGTTTGGACGCTGTCCAGCCGCCGCTGGCTCCAAAAGGTGGGAGCATTCTGAGTGCAACTACCGGTCGCCTCGCAGGCCAGGTCTCCCGGCGTGTCAAGGAAGGCCGCAGGCCAGGCGCAGCCGCTCGCGGTGGTCGGATCGGTGCAGCGCAACTCGGTGTGAAAAAGCACGCGGGCGTGAGCCTGCGTCATCTGACCACTGCGTTTGGTGTATTCGATCCGCCAGGGACTGCCGGCCCGCACGTAGGGCCGGCGCAGAAAGGTGCGCGCATTGTAGTAGTTGATCTCCCGCTCGTAGTAGAACGAGACAACGTTGCCGTTTGGGTCTTCGATGCGATCCAGGTTCCACTGCCAGGCCTTCTGGCACACGCGGTAGGTATCCGAAGTACACAGGTTCAGATCGTAGACCGGCACATAGTAAACGGAGTTCTGGGGCCACTGGCTCTCCGGCTCGATCTCACCGCCAAAGCGATACTTCGTGCCGTCAGGCGTCGTCACCCACCAGTACTCCCGCTGCGTATCTGGATGGCCGCTCGGTCCGTCCGTCTTTAGCTCGATCTTCCAGTACGGATCGTTTTGCAGCCGATAGGTGTTGCCGCTGACCTTCACCAGGCGGGAACTGACGCCATTGAGGGTGAGGCTATAGTTGTCGCCGGTCAGACACAGGTCACCCGGCGCTTCGGTGCTGCGACACGTCTTCAGAGAACGCACGATGGCGCCGCTCTGTAAGTTCCAACCGATCCCAACCCAGCCCGGCTGATTGTTCTTGCTGGTGTTCATGCCATCTATGCCGCCGCTGTCGTAGACCAGCCGCACGTCTGGCGCCGGCCCGGCTGCGGCCGGCGGCACGGGGATCGGATAGCCGGTTTCGGCCGCGCCGGTCAGGAGCCCTACCTGATACTCGGCCACGTTGGCCAGCGGCGTGGCGGCGTAGTTCCCTTGCGGGCCGCCGGGACCGCTGGTCAGCGCATAGATCACACCGCTGAGACTGCCTGTCGTGGCGGCTGTCCTTTGAGCGGGCCCGGCAGCGTCCCCGCCTGCCTGGTGTTCCTGCGCCTTGGCTGACCTCTGCTCTGCCAGTGTGATGCTGAGGCGTCGGCCGGCCAGGTCGTTGACGATCGGCAGCGCGTCGGTTTGCGCACATTCCAACACGCGCTGCTCCGACCGTGGCAGCGGCGGCAGGCCGGGGGGCGGCTCTGACACGTGCGTCCGCCAGCTACAGCCCACGAAGCGGTGCAGCGTCAACCGTTCGGCAAAACTGCCGCCATAGCGCAGCGGAAGCTGGCTGTAGTCCAACGTCAAGCTGAGCGCGCTCTGGGGGATCACGGCGGGGCTGTTCGATCGCCCAGCCGGCTTGAACTCCAATTGCAGCGCCAGCCCGGCCGGCGACAACGCTGCGGCCACGTCCGCGCCCAGCACCTCCAGCCGCGCCTCCACCGTTTCGGTGAACGCGCCGGCTGCCGCGATGAGCGTCAACGGCAGATCCCCGAAGCGCGCCAGACCGCCGCCTGGCGTGATCAAGGCGACAGTCAACCCCGGCGGGATGCCGGGCTGTTCCGCGTCAGTTGGCCCAATTGGGGCCACGTCGGTCGCCGTTTCAGCCGGCAGCGCGGGCAAGTCGAGGTTCTCCACCGGCAGCGGCGGCTCGGTAGATGGACTGTACTGCGGCCGCAGCCATTCGACTGCTTCCGGCCAGTAGGGAGCAAGATAGGACGTGGGCGCCGCTGGGAGAACGTCTCTGTCCTGGGTGCGGGCGGACGCGTATTCGGCGGCCAACGCAACCGGCGGTGTGGCAAGCGCGCTGGACGCCAAGATGGTCTGCACAGCCAGCAACAACGCGATGCTCAAGCGCAGCCAGGCAGGAAAACTACCGAACATAGCACCCCTCCTATCTATCAGCACAGCCGGTACCTCAGCGCACCAGCGCGCGGCCGTCGAAGCGCAGGTCAACGATCTCCAGGTTGCCCAGCTTGGGTGCGATCTCGCGGCGGACCGCCTGCAGCAGCGCGAGCCTGGCCGCGATGTCGCCCTGGCTGCCCAGGTAGACGGTCCAGTTCTCCGGCGACTGGAAATAGAGGCCCTCGGCCGCGCCGTAATACAGCCGCGTCAGGTCGGGTCGAGCCGCGTGCAGCGCCTTCAGGTCGGCCAACACCTGCGGTCGCAAGCGGCCGCCTGGATCGCTGGCCGCGCCGGCCTCGTCCACCAGGATCAGCGCCGGCGGATCGCCCACGGCCGGCAGCGCAGTGGCATCCTCGGCCAGCCAGATCGTCGTCGTGACCGCCTGCCAGGCCACGAATGGCGTGTGCTCACGCACATCCACGAGCACCTGATCGGGCAGGCGCACGTGAACCTCGGCGGCAGCCACGCCCGGCAAGGCTTCGATGCGGCTGGCGGCCCTCTCGGGCTGGATGGCGAAGACGTTGCGCTGCTCCACCCCGGCTGCGGCGCGGATGACCTCGGCCGGCACACGCTGATTGCCGCGCACTTGGGCGGCCGATGCCTGGAAGACCGGCGCGGTCAGCAGCGCAAGGAGGGCTGCGGCGCACGCAGTCGCCAGGCCGAGCAGACGAATCAGTCGCCAGTTCGGTCGCAGCCGCCCTTGCGTCGTGGCGCGCGGCGACCGCGCGGTCTGTGTATCCGCCAAGGCCGGCCGCGGCAGCGTGACCTGAAAGGTCGCAGCCGGAGGCGCCGGCCGCGCTCGTGACCGCCGCGCCGGCGGCGTCTGTTGTCGCCAGGCAGGCTGGCCGGGCAGCTCGTCTCCGCTCTGGGGATTTCGTTTGCGCCGATCGGTAGCCATCTGTCAGATACCGCAGCCATCACGTGATGAGTCAGACCTGCCCCGCGGCTGACATCGCGGCCGCATAGGTCGTCAGCGATCGGGCCTTGTCGGCGTGGCGCTCCACGGCCAGCTCGATCAGCCGGTCCAACAACTCAGGGTAGGGGATGCCGCTGGCCTCCCACAGCTTGGGATACATGCTGATGGCGGTGAAACCGGGGAGCGTGTTGAGCTCATTCAAGAAGAGCTCGCCGGTTTCGCCGTTCATCAGGAAATCCACGCGCGCCAACCCCGCGCCATCCACCGCCATAAACGCCTGCACCGCCAGCTCGCGCACGCGCGCGGCCGCCTCGGCCGGGATGGGAGCCGGGATTAACAACTGCGATTGGCCGTCAATATACTTGGCCGCGTAGTCGTAGTATTCGTTGTTGGGCACCACCTCGCCGGGGACCGAGGCGATTGGCCTGTCGTTGCCCAGCACGCTGCACTCGATCTCGCGCGCGTGGGGCACGGCCTCTTCCACCAGCAGCCGCCGGTCGTAGCGTGCGGCTTCGTCCAGCGCAGCCCGCAGGCCCTCTCGGTCACGCGCTTTGCTCACCCCGATGCTGGAACCGAGGTTCGCCGGCTTGACGAACATGGGGTAGCTCAGGCCAGCTTCCAGGATCGTGAGCACGGTATCGGGCCGCGCCTCCCAGTCGCTGCGTTTGACCGCCCGATAGTCTACCTGCGGCAGGCCGTGGGCCGCGAACGCGGCGCGCGCCGCGATCTTGTCCATCGCCAGGCTGCTGGCCAGCACCCCGCAGCCCACGTAGGGCGCGCCGGCCAGCTCCAACAGCCCTTGCACGGTGCCATCCTCGCCAAAGGGGCCGTGGAGCACGGGGAAAACCACGTCTACCTGTGGAAACCTGGCGCCGGTCGCGCCAGGCACCAGCTCGCGGCCCGCGGCCGAGGGCGTCGTGGTCAACCCCACGACCGGTTCGTCGGCCGGTGGGTCGGCGGCGCCAGCCGACAGCAGCGCCAGTGGATCGCCGGCCGTCAGCCACCGCCCCGTGCGCGTGATGCCCACGGGAATGACCTGGTATTTCGAGTGATCTATGGCGGCCATGACCGAACGCGCCGAGGCGAGCGACACTTCGTGCTCGCCGGACCGTCCGCCGAAAATGACCGCCACGCGTGTTTTTCGTTTCATGAGTGGTTCTGGATAGGCGAATTATGTATCAAAACGTGACCGCAGTCAAGTTATCGAAGGGTCGCAGACCCCCTGGCAGCAGGCTCGTCGGCCGTCTCTGACCGCCGTCCTCGTCAGATTATTCCTGACCTGACCAGTCGCCCAGCAGGACGATCTCGGGCGTCAGTGTGATCCCAGATTGCTCGAAAACCCGGCGTTGGATCAATGTCATCAGCGCCAGCACATCGGCTGCGCTCGCGGCGCCAGTGTTGACGATGAAGTTGGCGTGCCGGGGCGAGACTTGAGCGCCGCCGCAGCGGTGGCCCTTCAGCCCGACCGCTTCGATCAGCCGGCCGGCGTAGTCGCCGGCCGGGTTGCGAAAGATGCTGCCCGCGCTCGGCTCGGTCGGCTGCGTTTCTCGGCGTCTTGCCAGATAGCGTTCGGCCCGGCCGGCCAGCTCCGTGCTCTCGCCGGGCTGCAGCTCGAACGCGGCGGCCAGCACGACCGGCCCAGGGCTGACCGTCTCCGTGATCCTGCCAGCAAGGCGGTCGGGGCTGGCGAGTGCGGCGCACGGCTGCTGCTTCAGGACGCTGCTGCGATAGGTGAAACCCAGCTCGGCTCTCGCCAGCCGCCGCGGCGCGTGGCCGGGATATGCGACCGACGCCCACGCCAGGTTGTCGGCGATGCAGCCGCCGTGCGCTCCCGCGTTGCCGATCACCGCGCCGCCCACCGTGCCCGGCACGCTGACCGCCCACTCCAGCCCCGCCCAACCCTCTCGGATGGTCCAGCGCGCCAGGCCAGCCAGCGCGACCCCTGATTCGGCGACCAATCGCCCCGCGGTTCCGCGCTCTCCCATCTGCATGTCGGAATCTCGCGTGCGGTTGGCGATCAGCAGGCCGCGCACCCCGGCATCGCTCACCAGCACATTGCTCCCGCCGCCGACGATCGCGGTCGGGATGCTGGATTCGGCAGCCAGATCGGCCAGGCCGCGCAGTTGGTCCTGGTCGTTGACCGTCGCCCACAAATCGGCCGGCCCGCCGATGCGGAAGGTCGTGTGACGAGCCAGCGGCTCGCCGCGGGCGATGGCGACTCCCAGCCGCGCCGCCGCCGTCGCAAAAAGCTCGACCTTCGCGCCATCGAGCGACGCCGTGGTGTCTCTGTGCACAGGCCGTTTCCCGCCTTCCCTGGCTTCGCCGCTGCTCACGCCGGTTCCGTGAACCGCGGCGGGTCACGGAACCCCGCCCAGAGCACTGTCCCCTGCTTCCTGACCACCCCCTCCTGCCTTCCCCTCACGCCTTGCCTTCCTGCAGCCGCAAGCCTGCCAGCAGCAGTTGGCCCACCTGGTTGCCGTTGCCGGCGCTCATCGTGATGACGATGTCCTCGGCCGCGACATTCGCCAGCAGGCGCTCGGCCGCGGCCTGGATGCCGCCCACATACTCGACGGCCGGATGCTCCATGCGCTCAAGCAGCTTGCGGCTGTGCATGTCCAGGTCCAGCTTCTCGCGCGCCGGGTAGATGTCCAACAGCGCCACGCGATCGGCATCATCGAAGCAGTGCGCATAGCTGTCGAGCAGCGCCTTGGTCCGGCTGAAGGTATGTGGCTGGAAGACCGCCCAGATGCGCCGCGTGGGATAGCGCATCCGCGCGGCCGCCAGCGTTGCGGCGATCTCGGTCGGATGATGAGCATAGTCGTCAATCACCGTCACGCCGTTCGCCACGCCGATCAACTCGAAGCGCCGGCCTGCCCCGCGGAAGTCGCGCAGCATGGTCGCGGCCCGGTGGGGCGGGATGCCGTGCCAATTCGCCACGGCCATGGCGGCCAGCGCGTTGCGCACGTTGTGCCGGCCGGGTATCGCCAGCGACAGAGACGCGACCGGCTCGCCGCCGCGCCATACCTCGGCATCCAGACCGCCGAACTGATTTGGCGCCAGGTCTCTCGCCTGCCAATCGGCCTCGGGCGCAAGCCCATAGGCGAGCACGGTCACGTCAGGCCCGACCGCCGAGCGCAGCGCGAGCGCGCTGGGATCATCCGCGCACACCAGCAGGAGGCCGCCTGCGGGCAGGCGGCCGACGAATTGGCGGAACGCCTCGATGAACGCCTGGGGCGTGGGGTAGCAGTCCACGTGGTCCCAATCCACGTTCGTCACCACGGCCGCCTCGAGCTCCAGGCCCAGGAACATGCTGTCGTACTCGTCCGCCTCGATCACGAAAGGGCCGCGGCCGGCGCGCGCGGCGATGGTCGTCGCGGCCGCCACGCCTTCGGCCGGGCCGATGGTCACGCGGCCGCCGATGATGAAGCTGGGATCGAAGCCGGCGCGCAGCAGGATGATGGCGATCATGCTGGTGGTGGTCGTCTTGCCGTGAGAACCGGCGACGCCGATGCCGTGTTGTCCGGCCATCAGCGGGCCCAGGAACTCCTGCCGTTTCACCACCGGGATGCCGGCCGCGCGCGCGGCGGTCACTTCAGGGTTATCGTCTGGCACGGCCGACGAGATCAGAACCAGGTGTACGCCCGCCACGTGGCCAGCCTGATGCCCGCGATAGATCGTCACGCCCCGGTCGGCCAGCTCAGCCGTGGCTTCGTTCGGCCGTTGATCCGAACCGGACACAGTATAGCCGCGTTCCAGCAAGAGGCCGGCGATGGCCGACAGGCCGGCGCCGCCGATGCCGACCAGGTGGATGCGCACCTGACCGCGCGTCGCGGGCGGGCAGTTCAGGAGATTGGCCAGCCAGTCATCCGCGGTCGCGCCTGCCGCGGGCAAATCCTGCTTTGGATCCAGGCTGATGGACTCAGATGGCATAGGCATGGGGCCTCTATTTCAACACGCGCATGATCAACATGAACACCGCAAGGCCGATGACGTAGTACCAGGGCAAGATGTGCGGCGGCAACAGCTCCCACGCCAGCTTGTAGATCGCGCTGTAGTTCTCGCTGATGTTGACGAAAGGGTAGTTGGCGTTGCCGAGATACCACCACATGCTGCCCGAATAGAGATAGCCGTTCAGCAGCCCCGCGCCCAGGCTGTAGGCAAAGCTCTTGCCGGCGCCGGGGAAAGTCAGCGTGATTCCTTGATACGAAATGAACACGATCAACGTCAGGAAGCCGGCGTAGATCAACGCCTTGGCCGTGGCCTGATCTGCGAGATTCCGGCCGGCGATGAACTCCAGCGCTCGGCTCAACAGCGGCCCCATGTTCTCGTCGGTGAACTCGATGACGAAGAGGGCCAACAACAGCATCGTCGTGATGCCGAGCTCGCGCGCATAGCCGCGCACGACCCCGATCGCGGCGAAGATGACCACCAACAGTCCGAATACTAACTCAACTGGCCCCATAGCTCACCCCTTTTTGGCAGGCTTGTTGCTGAAGCGGGTGGCCAGGAAGACAAACAGTGCGATGGCAAGGATGATGACGACCGCCAGGGTTTGATCGCTCATGGTCTGCGTGACGAGACGGAGCAGCCGATCCACGAGATCGCCGCCGGGGGCCGCGCCGGCCGCGGCCGCGGCCGGCGCGGCCGGCTTGCTCAGCCCGAACGGCAACGGCCAGGCGCTCCCCGCTGACATTGCGTTCAGCAGGTGGGCGCTGGCCAGGTAGCCGTTGATCACGCCGAACAACAGTCCCATCACCGATGGCGCGCCGCGCAGGTACTTGATGCGGCTGGCCCACAGGCTGAGCCCGATCAGGATCAGCAGCACCACCGACAGCCCAAACCCGGCATTGTCCGTCGGGATGAGGGGTTTGGCGGCTTTCAGACTGGCGAACAGCTTGTCCAGGGCCTTGGCGTCGCCGCTGGCCAGCGCCTGGATCGCGCCCGGGCCGATCTTGGTCCCCATGTACATCGTGTTGATGTACTTGACGATCGTCGGTCCTGCGCGGGCAAAGGCCAACAGCGCGCCCCCCGTGATCACCGAGGTGAACAGCATAGACCGCGACCCGCGCTGGTAGCCGAGCACCCCGAAAAAGGCCATCACGGTGGCAAGGATGATGATTTCCATCTCAACACCTGCCCAGATGACATAACTCACGCGCGATCTTCGCGGCGGCGTCTGGCCTGGCCAGCGTCCTGGCAGCCTGGCCCATTTGGGCCAACCGTCCTGGCGCATTCAGCAGCTCTAGTACTGATGACGCCAGACGCGCGTGAAGGTCACTATCGGCTACGATGACCGCCGCGCCGCGCTCAGCCAGGTACGCGGCGTTGGCATCCTGGTGCTGGCCTGCGTAAGGATAGGGCGCCAGGATGCTCGGCAGCCCTACGGCTGGAAACTCTCCCAATGTCGCTGCGCCAGCCCTGGCCACCACCAGGTCGGCTGCCGCGAGAGCCAGGGGCATCTCCTCGTGCAGGTAGGGATAGGGATGATACCACGGTTGCAACGTGGCTGGCAACTTCGCTGCGGTTTCGGCGGCCGCGTGCCAGTCGGCCGGACCGCTGATGTGAACGATCTGACAGGCCGGCAGCAGTTCAGGCAGGGCCGCGGCCAGCGCCCGGTTGATGCTGGCCGCGCCCCGGCTGCCGCCCAAAGCCAGCAGCATCGGCCGATCGGCGGCCAACCGAAGCGCCGCGCGCGCCTTGTCGCGGTCGGCCATCAACAGCTCTGGGCGCACCGGATAGCCGGTGACAATGGCCTTGCGGCCAAAGTAGCGCGCGACCTCGGGAAACGATACCGCCACTTCGGTCGCCAGCCGGCTCGTCAGCCGGATGGCCAGCCCGGGCGTCAGGTCGGGCAGATAGATCAAGAGCGGCACGCGGCGACGCCAGGCGACCCAGGCCACGGGCGCGGTGACGTAGCCGCCGGTGATGAAGACGACATCGGGCCGGAACTGGCGAAAGATCGCCGTGCACTGCGCGACCCCGGCCGCCATGCGCGCCAGGCTGCGGCCGATCCTCCAGGGCGATTGGCCGAGGATCTGCCCGGTGGCGATGGCGCTGAACGGCAGGCCGGCGCGGGTCGCCAGCGCCTCCTCTATCCCGCCGGCCTGGCCGGCATAACGGAACTCCACGGGGAGCTGCGCCGCGGCCTGGTTCGTCTCTGACTGCTCTGTCCTGAAAACAGGCGGGTTCGTAGTAGCGACTTCAGTCGTTCGGCGCGGGCCACGGCGACTGAAGTCGTTACTACGAACGTTTTCATCCGCCGTGGCGCCGCGGCCGGCATGGGCGCCTGTCCTGGTAGTCGCCCCGCCAAGCGCCGGCGCTTCCGAAGCGCCTGGCGCCTGGTGGGTTTCCGCCGCTTGCAGCGCGGCTACCACGCTCAGAATCGGGTAGATGTGCCCGCCCGTTCCGCCGCCCGACAGGAGCACGCGCAAGCCCGTCGCTTCATCTGCCATGCGACCCGTCCTGAGCTGCATCCTGAGCGTAGTCGAAGGACTGTCGAACGGACGCCTCCCGTTTCTGTGAGGAGCGGCCGATGCTCAGCAAGATCCCCACTCCTGCCATGCACGATACCAGCGCAGAGCCGCCGTAGCTCACGAACGGCAGCGGTACGCCCGTGGCTGGGATCAGCGCCAGCGACGCGCACATGTGAATGGCGGCCTGCGCCATGATCCAGGTGACGACGCCGATGGCGGTCAGGCACGCGAAGCGATCGGTCGTGGTCAGCGCGATAGCCAGACCCCGATAGCCCAGGCCTGCGAACAGCGCGACGGTGGCCACTGCGCCTGGAAATCCCAAATCTGCGCCGACATTGGCGAAGATGTAGTCGCTCCAGAGCAGCGGCACGCCTAGCTTGGGCAGCCAGTTCTCGGGATTGGTCCCGATGCCGTGCCCCTGCCGCAACATCGCCATGATCTGCGCGGTGTGCTCGTTGACCTGGCCGGGGTTGGCGATCATCGCCCACCAATCCTGCACGCGTTGGCCGCCGTGCGGCGATTGCCAGATGAACGCGCCCAACACCAGCGCGCCGATCAGCGCGGACAGAGCCAGTTGTTTTGCGTCACCGCCGCCGACGAAAAAGATCGCTGTGCCGATGACCAGGATGATGATCGTGACGCTGATGCTCGGCTCGAGAACGATCAAACCCGCCACCATACCCATCAGCACTGCAAAGGGAAAGAGGCCGCCCTGCACATCGCGCAGGTGACGCCGTTTCGACGTGACCCAGGCGGCCACGTAGATCGCGACCGTCAGCTTAGCGATCTCGCTCGGTTGGATGGATCCGCCGAAGAGGGTGCGCCGCGCACCGTACCGGTAGTCGCCGAAGATCAGCGTGGCCAGCAACAGCACGAGGGTCGCCATCATCAGCGGAATGGCCAGCCGCGACCACCAGCGATAGGGGATCAAATAGGCGACCACCAGGGCCGCCACGCCAACGACAGCCCAGATGACCTGGCGGGTGAAGAAGTAGGCCGGCGGCAGCTCAAAGAACTTCTGCGCCTGCCAGAAGCTGGCGCTGAAGACCATCACCAGGCCCAGGGCGAGCAGCGTCGCTACGATGGCCACCAGCGGGTAGTCCAGGGCCGATGCGGCCACAGCCGCCCTGGCGCGGCCCAAAGCCGAGCGCGCGGGAGGCCGCGAGCCGCGCTCGCCAGACGCCGGCCGCCGGCCGGGTAGGTCGCGCGCACTGATTGCCGCATCTGCCACGCTGGCGCCATATGAACGCCTGGGGCGCGCCTTCGCTGCGGGGAGCGCACGGTCGCCGCGCGGCGATCGGCGAGATGCCGAGCCAGCGCGAGAGCCGCCCTTTGGCGATCGGGCGTTGGCGGTCGCTGGCCCGGCGCTGCGCTCGCCTCTGCGCTTCACGGCCGTGGCGCTACTGTCCTCTTTTTCCCCTCTCATGGCAGCGCCTCCACCAGGGCTCGAAAGTGCCGGCCGCGGGCCGCGAAATCCTCGTAGGCGTCGAAACTCGTGCCGCCCGGCGAGAGCAGCGCCACCTCGCCCGGCCGGGCGAGCCTGGCCGCGGCCGCGACCGCCTCTGGCAAATCCGCGCAACTGATCGTCTGCGGTCGCATGACTGGCGCCCCCGGCCGGGAGGCGGCCGCCAGCCGCTCGTAGCGGGCCAGCGCGCCGGCGATCAGCCCGGCCGCCTCACCGAAGAGCACCACGCCGCGCGCCCGCTCGTAAATCACGGCCGCGCACCCATCCCACGGCAGGTTCTTGTCGCGCCCTCCCGCCAGCAAGATGATCGGCTCGCTGAACGAGCGCAGGGCAGCCACGGTGCGTTCGGGCGCGGTGGCGATGGAGTCGTTGACCCACAGCACGCCGGCGCGTTGGCGCACGATCTCCAGCCGATGTTCCACGCCGCCGAAAGATGTGGCCGTCTGGGTCATGGCGGCCGTGTTGGCGCCGGCCGCGCCCGCCACACAGATGGCGGCCAACACATTGGCCAGGTTGTGCCGTCCGCGCAGACGCACATCGCGCGCGCGGCAAACCTCCACATCCGGCAGCCCAGGCCGCCGCCACACGAGCACGCCGGCAGGATCGGGGACCAGGCTGGCGCGGCCGGGCGACCGTGCGCCGCCCGCCAGGAACGCGCCCGCTTCCACCTCGCCGGCCAGGCTGAATCCCAGCCGCGTTCCCTGCAAGGGGAAGTAGACAGCGCCCTGGCCCGCGCCTTTGGCTATCTGACAGCGACCGTCGCGCAGCCAGGGGCCGGTGTAGCTGTCGTCGGCGCTGAGGACGCAGGCGCCCCCCGGTTCCTGAAAGCGCAGGATGTTGGCCTTGGCGGCTGCATAGTGGCTCATCGAAGGATGGCGGTCCAGATGGTTGGGCGTGATGTTGGTGATGGCGGCGATCGCCGGGCTGCGGTCGAATAGCTCCAACTGGAAGCTCGACAGCTCCATGACGACCTTGTCGCCTGGCCGCACGGTCGCCAGCCGATCGAGCAGCGGCTCGCCGATGTTGCCGCCGATGTGCACGGTGAATCCGGCGGCCTCGAGCATCAAGCCGATCAGCGTCGTGGTGGTCGTTTTGCCGGCCGAACCGGTGATCCCCAGCACCGGCGCCGGGCAGTGGCGCAGGGTCAGTTGTCCATCGTTGCTCAGCGGAATGCCGGCCGCCACGGCCGCGCGCACGATGGGGATGGCGGGCGACACGCCGCCGCTCAAGCAGAGAAGATCGGTCTGCGCGAGCAGCGAGAGCGGGTGGCCCCCCAAGACAAAGCGCACGACCGGTTGTTCCGCGCCCTGCGGAGCATGGGCGTCGGCGAATCTCTCCAGCCCGACACGAGCCGTGACCAGTTGCTCGGCCGTGCGCAGGTCGCTGAGCGTCACCTGGGCGCCGGCTTCGATGAAGAAGCGCGCGATCGCCAGCCCCTGCCGCGCCATGCCCAGGATGGTCACGCGCAAGCCGGCGTAGCGCGGCGCACTGGATGATGAGAGAGCGTGATTCACTGCCTTCAGCGTCATAGGCGATCCGGTGAGAGGCGGCCCTGTCATGTCGAGAGGCCGGGCAAGATGATCCATGCGCCCGGCCAGAGCGTCTGAAAACGTTCGGTCAGGCTGTGGGCAAAGGTCAGCGCCCGGGCTTGTTCGACAGTCCAGTTGCGATAGCTGACCTGGACGCCGGCGCCTGGCTCGGCGAAGGTGCCATCGGGCCGCAGCTCCAACGGCAGCGGCGTCAGTTCTACGAGCAGGGCATGGATCATCACCTGGCCGGGCCGCGCGCGATCGCCGCGTTGCTCGGCCAGCCTGTCGGCCACCTGGCTCAGTGCATCATAGGCGATGTGCAAGGCCGCTTGCTGGTCGTTGCGGGCGAGCGCGCGATCGATCTCCCCGTGCAGCGGCGCGAGCGCGTTCAGGATCAGCCCGCCTGCGCTGGCCTTGCTGGGCGGCGGCAGAAAATGATACCCTTCGGGCGGCAGAATGCCGCGAAAGTGTGTGATCTCAGACATGGGCTATCATAGCAGCGCCAGCGCGATGCCCAGCATCGCGGCCAGGATGCCGATCAAGAAGAAACGCTGGGTGACGTGCGTCTCGGACCAGCCGAGCAGCTCGAAA
>Ga0194110_10003770_pt1 | contig 18679 bp, 4 predicted proteins | sample TA2Kig1200mmetaG_FD_146192 | JGI IMG/M metagenome (GOLD analysis project Ga0194110, IMG submission 146192) | Freshwater microbial communities from Lake Tanganyika, Tanzania - TA2015032 Kigoma Deep Cast 1200m | ecosystem: Environmental > Aquatic > Freshwater > Lake | place: Tanzania: Lake... | reverse complement strand
GACTACGTGGTGTTGCCCGCGACCCTGGGGGCTTGCTTTGGTCATTGAGCATTCCGGGCTTGGAGATTGTTTGGTGCTTGGCGTTTGGCTCTTGGGATTTCCCGCATTTCGTGAGAAATGCGGGCTAAAGCCCGCACCACGAGCTCTTCGCGCTGTCTGAGAAAGGACGAAGCGAGGGACCCCGTTTTGGGGTCCCTCGCTTCGGGTTGCAGCGTCGTAGGGGCAGCCGCGGTGGCTGCCCTGGGCGGCCACAAGGGCCGCCCCCTACCGGGTGCGGCGGCGGCGACGGAGGAGGGCGAGCGCGCCGAGGGCGAGGAGAGCGAGGGTGCTCGGCTCGGGCACTGCCAGGGCCGTCAGGCCGGTGAGGTAGATGCCCCAGTCGCCGGCCTGGCCAAGGACCTCGAGCGTCGCGTCGCTGAGGTCCCACAGGTAGAGGTGCTGCGGGTCGGCCAGGTTGCCGACGTCAATGGTGTACTGGAGCGGGTTCGTGGTGGGGTTCCAGGGCTGGCCGCCCACGAACAAGTTGTCGGCGTAGAAGACAGGGATCCAGTCGGTGGACAGGATGACGCCGCCCTCGCCGAAGACGCGGAGGGTGAAGCTCTTGTCGAAGTGGAGGTCGCCCACTATGGTGATGAGGTCGGCCTGCGCGGGGCCGTTGTTGAAGCTCCACTCGTAGACCAACCCGTCGCTGATCCGCAGGTGGCCATTTGGCCCGCTGGGGCTTGGTCCCTGGATGGTGACGTGGCCGGGGTTGGTGCCCGCTGGGGTGATGCGGCGGTCAACCGTGATGTCGCCGGTCATGGTGGCGCCGTCGCCGATGGTGGCGGAGCTGAAGCCGACGGGTGCGGCGGCGGCAACGAGGTTGGCGCCCTGGGCCATCGTGAGGTCGCCGAAGCGTGCGGCGCCGTAGCCGCCCTGGACTCCCGCGCGGTAGAGGTTCTGGATTTCGGGGGTGGTGAGGACGCGATTGAAGACCATCGCCTCATCGATCAGGCCGCCGAACTCGTTGCCATCCCAGCGTCGGCCGAGCCAGAACTGGTTGGTGCCACTGCCGAGGAAGGGGCCGCCGCTGGTGCCGCTGAAGACGCGAACCCCGTCGAGCCAGACCTCGCGGGCATTGCCCGTGGTGTGGTAGGTAACGACCCAGTGGTGCCAGTTGGTGGTATCGCCGCAGACGGCGGCGTTCGTGACATTCACGTCGTCGCCGTAGAAGGCGAAGGTGAACTGGGTGGCGTCGCGGAAGCCGACGTGGAGGGACTGGCGTGTGGCCGCCGAGTCGCCCTGGCCGACGACGTAGTCGGCGTCGGTCACGGTGCCGCTACGCTTCGTCCAGAAGCTCAAGGAGAAGGGGGAGTTGGCGATCGGGGACGGCGAGAGGCCGGGGACGACGGCCCAGTCGCCGCTGTCGTCGAGTCTCATCGCCCCGCCGACCACACCACCAGGGACAATGGCGGCGTCCCCCGCGAGGATAGCGTCTCGGCTGTTCCCACTAGTATCGCGGGTGACCTGAGCCGCGCTCGAGTCCAGCCCCCAATAGGCGACCAGGTTGCTCGTGGGTCGTGTCATTGGGGCCGGGCCGTTGAGCGTGAGGGTGCCGCTGGTCACGTTGAGCGAACCCTTGAAGTTCAGGGTGGCGGCCTGGGTGGCGTCAATGGTCACGTTGCCCTCGGTGTTGATGGGCATGCCCTGCGGCACCACGAGAGAGGCGCCTGGGCCGATGGTGAGGGAGGCGTTGTTCATGAAGCCGACGCCGCCGGGTCCCGTGGCCTGGAAGTTGCCGGTGAGGGCGCCGTTGACGGTGAGCCACTGGTTTCCGCCGCGCAGGTTGGCAGCGCCAGCGAGGGTCATGGGGCCAAGTGCTGTGGGGCCGCCGATGGTACCGATGGAGTTGAAGGTGCCGATTCCTGAGCCGCCGAGGGTCAACTGGGCGTCAGGTTGGAGGCGCAGGTCGCCGAAGCGCGCTGGGCCGCCGGCGAGTGCGCCCTGGCGGAAGGCCTGAATTTCAGCGCCCGACAGCGCGCGGTTCCAGGCCGCCACGTCGTCCACGTTCCCATTGAAGTACTGGCCGGTCGCCTGGCGCCTGCCCATGCCGAACTCGTCCCAGAGGTCCAGCGGCCAAGAAGGCGTGTACGTCAGCACCGGAGTCGCGCTGCCGTCCAGGTACAGCCGCACGTTGGTCCCGTCGTACGTGCCGGCGAAGAAGTGCCAGTTGGGGTCGTTGGTCAGGGGGCCGAAGTTGTCCTCGCGTCCGTAGAGGTGCAGGCAGTAGGGCTTCGGAGCGCCGCCGCCGCGGACCTCCACGTCGAAGTACCGGCCGCTGCCGGCAGTGTTCGGGCTCCAGCCGAAGATGCCCGTCCAGTCCCCGTCGGCGCCCGCTGCGTCGTTGGACTTCGCCCAGCCGGCGATGCTGCGGGGAGCGTTGCCGCTCACTCCGAGCGCGCCCATGGTGACGAAGTCGTCGGTGCCGTCGAAGCGCAGGTTGGTCCCGCGGACGGCGTCGCTGGCCCAGGCCGCGCCTGAGATTGCGCCGTTCCTGGCGTTGCCGGACAGATCGAATGCGGTGCTGCCGGCACCCTCGTTGAGGGGCCAGTAGCCGCGCAGGCCGACCATGAGGTTGGGATCGGGGGTGCCAGGGGTCGGCACGTTGATAGTGAGGGCGCCGCTGATGGCAGGGACCGTGTTAGTGACCCGCAGCTCGCCACTGAGGCCCACGCCGGCGGTCGAGGCGTCAATCGTCAGCGTCCCCTCGGTTATCAGGGTGCCCGGCCCGCGGAGGGCGGTGGTCACGCGGGTGTCGCGTGCGAGGATGGTGGTGCCGCCTTCGAGCGCGAGGGTGCCGATGGTGGCGTTCTTGGCGCTCGCGAGGGTGCCGCCTGTGACGGTGACGTTGTTTGCGCGGAGGTAGTTGGCTTCGTTCGTGAGGTTGAGGGTGCCGGCCTCCATGCGGATATTGTTGAGGTCTACAACGCCGCCCACGGTGACGGTGCCTGCGGTGCTCTTGCGGAGGGAGGCGGCGGGGCCGATGAGCCAGGCGGGGGAGGTGCCGCTCTCGGCCTCGATGGCGTAGGAGCCCGCGGTGGTGGAGGGGTTGGTGAGGTTGAAGCCGCCGGCCAGGGAGCCGCCGGCGAGCCGCAGCGTGGTGCCGGCCTTCAGGGTGGGGAAGTTGTACGGCCAGCCGGTGGTGGTTCCGCCGGTGACGACGATGCGGGGGACGTCGAGGTCGGCGTCGCCGCCGAAGAGCGCGGTTCCGGCGATGGTGAGGGTGCCGCCGACGGGAACGGCGCCCTGGCCCACCCAGAGGTTCTGGATCTCGGCAAGCGTGAGGGCGCGGTCCCAGATCGCCACGTCGTCGAGGCGGCCATTGTTGAGGTATTCCGCGCCGGCGGAGTTGCCGAGGCGCATCCCCTGGCTGGGCATCATGAGGCGGGGGGTGCCCGAGTAGCCGTAGGTGTTGGTCAGGGCGCCATCGAGGTAGAGGCGGAACTGCTTGGCCGCGTCGTCAATGACGTAAGTGACCATGTGCCAGGCGTTCCAGGAGATGTCGCCCAGGGGGGCCGGGATGTCCACGGCGGTGTTGATCCAGGCGCCGCCGGTGCCCACGTCGCCGTGGATGTCGGAGGCGCGGACCTTGTAGTCGAAGGTGAACTCGCCTCCGAACCTTGTGCCGAGGATGCCGCCGTCGCCCTGGTCTTGGGCGATGTTGACCCAGGCGTTCACGGTCCAGGTCGCGCGGTCGAAGTCAGCGCTGTAGGGCACTTGGATGTCGGTGGCGCCGTTGAAGAGCATGGCCCCGCCGAACCTTCCGCCGGCCGGCTGCCAGTTGGCCGTGCCGACGACGTTGCCGGTGTGCCCCCTGAGGCTCGCGTCGGCCGCGGTCGTGCCCGCGGCCTCGTTGAGGGGCCAGTAGCTCATCAGCCCGGCCAGGTCCAGCGGGGTGATGCCGCTGATCACGGTGGAACCGACCTTGAGCGCGCCGTTGACGGTGAGAGTGCCGGCGGCCATCACGTCGGCATTCTGAGTGACCTCGAGCCGCCCGCCCGCCTCGATGCGGACGTGGCCGCCGGTGTCCACAATGAGGTTGTTGGCAGCCTGGGTGCCCATGCCGGGGCTCACCGTGGCGATCTGGTTGGCGATGGGGGCCTGGACGATGGCGTTTGTGGACGCGGTGGGGACAACGCCGGGCGTCCAGTTCGTCGCGGTGTTCCAGGCGGTGGTGCCGCCGGAGCCCGAGTTGCTCGTCCAGGTCGTCACGTCGGCCAGGTCGAGGGTCACGAACACGCGCGAGGCATCGGAGCCGACGGTGGCCGAGTTGATCAGGTTGGCGTAGGCGTTTTCCTTGATGATGGCCACTGGCCCGACGGTGGGAGCGACGCCTGCGGTGTGGGTGAAGAGGTTGTACTGGCCGTCAGGCAGGACTGAGCCGAGCGAGATGCCGAGGTTCCAGGCATTGGCCACGTTCACGCTGCCCGTCACCGCCACGAGGTCCTGGTTGGTCCCGTCGTGCTCCCAGTGGTAGGTGGAGCCTGGGGCCATGGTGAAGGAGCCGGTGACGTTGAGGGTGCCTGGGCTTCCGCCGACTCGCATGTCGCCGGTGAGGGTGGCAGCGCCCTTGATGGCGGCGGTGGGGCCTGTGGTGATGGACTGGAAGGCGGCGGCGCCGGCCCCCGAGGTGCCGGCGGCATTGGCGAGGTCGAGGGTGGTCCCTGGGGCCATGGTCAGGTTGCCGAGGAGCGCGGGGCCGTAGCTGCCCACGAGACCGGCGCTGTAGACCCTCTGGATCTCGGCGACGGTGAGGGAGCGGTTCCAGACCATGAACTCGTCCACCATGCCGCCATAGCTGCTCCCGCCGCCGCCGTCGGCGCCGATGCGGAAGCTGGTGATCGGCTCCATGTTGCGGGTGCGGCCGGTGCCCGTGATCCACTGCGCACCGTTGAGGTAGACCGACAGGGTGCCGGTGGTGGCGTTCTTGGTGAAGATCCAGTTGTTCCATTGCCCCTCGAACTCGCTGTCGGCGCCCGTGAGCCTGTTGATGCGGTCGTAGGCGCCGCCGACGTTCCCGGCGTCCCAGTAGACGTTTCGGTCGCTCCAAGGGAGATGGACGTTGAGGACGCGGTTCCCCGCGGCGTTCCGGGCCTCGAACATAAGGGTGTCGCGGGGCTGGGTCGGCACGTCGCCGTACTGCCAGAGGGAGACGGTGACCTGGGGCTGGTTAGCGAGGGCAGCGAGGGCCGCGGCCGGGATATTCACGTTGGCCGCAACGTTGGCCGGGAGGTTGAGCACCCAGCCGCGCGTGGGGTCGTTCACCCAGGCCGCGGTGCCGACCAGGGTGCCGGGGTTGCCGCCGCCGCTGGCGTCGGCGGTCGTGGTGCCTGTCCCCTCATTGAAGGGCCAGTAGCCGATGAGGTTGGCGGGAATAGCCGTAGGCGCTGGGGTCCGGAACGTCACGGTCCCGGCGGCAACATTGAGCCCGCCCTTGAGATTGAGGAGGCTGGCGGAGCCCGCGTCTATGGTCTGGTTGCCGGCGACGTTGAGCGCGTTGATGTTGGCGCTGGCGGTGGAAGTCATGGTGCCGCCCGCTGCGATGGTGAGGTTGCGGGTGAGGGCGACGGTGCCGGTGCCGGAGACGTTGAAGTTGGTGGCGCTGATCGTGGCGTCGAGGGTGAGGGTCTGCCCATCGGCGCTGGCGGTGGCCGTGGGCGGGGTGGGCGGGGTGGTCAGGGTCATGGGGCCGGTAACGAGGAGGCTGGCCGTGGTGCCGATAGAGTTGAAGGCCGCGGTGCCCGAGCCGGCGATGGTGGCCGAGGTGCTCGGGGCAAGGCGCAGGTCGCCCAGGAGGGCGGGGGCGGCGAGGGCGGTGGGGGTGTAGCCCGGAGCGGTGACGGCGTAGCGGGAGGCGAGGTAGGAGGCGACGGAGTTGCGCTCGGCGGCGGTGAGGACGCGGTTGAAGATGAGGATGTCGGAGACCTGGGCGTTCGATGGCTCGCTGAAGCCGGTGCCCCAGGCGCCGAGCTGGAGGATGCCGGGATAGTAGTTGGTGTCGCCCGAGCCTTGGCCGTTGGTCGTGGTCTGGGTGCCGTTGTACCAGAAGTTGGCCTGGGGGTTGGCGATGTTGTTCGTGTCGCCGGCCGACACGTCCCAGAGGGTATTGGCGTTGCCGCCCTGGGGGGTGATCCAGCCTTCGGCGTGCCAGCGGGCGTCGCCGCCGCCGTGGTGGCCGAAGAGCCAGTTGCGGGTGCGGGAGGTGATCACGCGGGCGTTGGCGCCGCCGGTGAGGCGGTCCACCGCGATGACGGAGTACTGGGTGAAGGCGTCGAAGTTGAAGTCGGTCCACATCGCGTCGGCGCCGTCGGTGGCGTAGAAGCGGATGGCGGGGAGGCCATTGTTGTCTGTGGCGGCGTAGGTTGGGTTGCCGACGACGTTGGCCATGTCGCGGCCGAAGTCGGAGAGGTCGTAGAGCCTTGTGACGCCCTGGCCGGTGCCGGTGACGGCGCTGGCGATGGCGGTGTAGTAGGCCTGGAGGCCGGCGGGGAGGCCGCGGCCGGCGGGGGCGTTGATGGTGAGCGTGCCGCTGTCCACGCGCAGGGTGCTGTTGAGGTTGACCATCTGGGCGCCGGAGACGTCGAGGGTGATGCTGTTGGGGATGACGAGGGTGCCGGCGTTGCCGCCGAGGAGGGAGTTGGTGACGGCGGTGTTGGCGGAGAGGGTGGTGGTGCCGGCGGCGACGATGAGGTCGCCGACGGTTGCGCCTGGGGCGGCGACGGTGCCTGAGGAGGCGAGGGAGCGAGCGACGATGGGCGCGGTGGTGACGAGTGAGCCGCCCGGGCTGACGTTGAGGGTCGCCCCGGCCGCCGTCAGGTTGCCGCCGGGCGTGAAGTCCATCGAGCTGTTGAGCGTCATGGAGCGTGTGACGGTGACATCGGGGCCGCCGATGCGGGCGAGGTTGCCCAGGACGTTCAGGTCGGCCGCGTTCAGCGCGTGGTCAATGAAGAGGGTGGCGCCGGGGTTGATGGCCACGGTGGCGCCGACGGTGGTGAGGCGCTCGCCATCGGCCATCGAGAGGTCCTTGAAGAGCTCGAGGCGCTCCGTGACCGTGATGTCGCGGTCGGGGCGCCGCCCGTCGGCCTCGGTGTAGGGGGACACGCGGTTGAGGGTGCCGCCTGGGGAGAGGATGAGGGTGCCGAGGTTGAGGGCCTTCTCGGTGCGGGTCTCGCCCTGGGCGATGTCGAGCCCGCCGCCGAGGACGGGCATTGACCAGAGGCCGGCCTGGGCCGGGTCGGAGGGCTTGATCATGGTGAGCGCCGCCATGCCGGGCGCCTGGAACTGGGCTTCGATCTGCGAGCCGCCGCCGCCCTCGCGGTGGGTGAAGGCGAACATGTATTCGCCCGCGGCCAGGGTGAGGGCCCGGGTGGTCACGACGTTCCACATCACCTGCTCGCCGCGGTTGTCGGCAACGCCGGGGACGGAGGAGTCGAACTGGCCGTTGCGGTTGAGGTCAATCCAGAAGCCGCAGGGGTCGTCCTGGACGTTTATGCGGAAGTTCCAGGTTCCGGCCAGAGCGGGCGGGACGGTGAGCTTTCCGATGAAGAGGTTGCTGTAGTTGTCTATCTGGCCGACGGCGCCGCCGATCATGAAGTCGTAGTCGTCGTTATAGTCGAGGCCGCGGCCGCCCGGGCCGCTGGTGAGGACCTCCTTGCCGTAGAAGGTCTGGAACGAGGCGGGCTTGCCGGTGCTCCACATGCCGCCCTGGATGAGGCCGAGGGCGCCGAAGTAGGACGCGCTTAGGTCGCAGGCGAAGCCGTCGTTGTTCATGTGGTAGCCGTAGTGTGCGATGGCGTTGGCCTGGGTGTAGCCGGGGCTGTTGACGCCGTTGGGCAGAAGGATGTAGCCGGCCTGGCCGGGCGTGGTCTTCATCTGGACGATAGCGCCCTCGGTAGGCTTGAGGTCGGGGAGGACGAGGGCGTTGGTGCTCGGGACGCCGACGCCGCCCGTGCCGGCGATGAGGGAGCCGCCGGCGGTGGCGCCCACGCGGTTGGGATAGGTCACGTCGTTGCCGTCGGGGCTGGCGAGGACGAGGTTGCCCGGCCTGATGAGGCCGGTCACCTCGGAGAGGCCGCCGGTGATGTTCAGCGTGGCGCCGGCGACAGTGCCGGGGTTGGCGACAATGAGGCGTCCGCCGCCGCCCCGGGTCTCGATGGTGGTCCGCTCGAGGCCGGTGCTGCCGGGCTGGTTGAGGACGACGTCGCCCATGCCCTGGGTGACGAGGCGGTTGGGCGCGCCGCCGCCGTTGAGGGCGCCGGGGTTGACCGTGGTAGCGGCCAGGGCGTTGATGCCGCTGTAGGTGCCGGGGGTGTAGGTGAAGGTGCCTGCGGCGTAGCGGTTGGCCGGCCCGCCGTCGCCGGTCGTGGGATACGTGTTGGGGTCGGCGCCGTAGCGTGCGCCGCCGACGAAGAGCATCGAGCCGTTGAAGCTGTCAAAGGTCCAGGGCAGCGGGCTGATGTTGTTGCCATTGAGGTCGGTGGCGTTGAAGCCGCTGGCGACGATGCTCCCGCGGAAGCCGGCCGGGAGCAGCAGCGGGGTGGCGAGGTCCTTCCAGCGGCTTCCGCCAATCAGCGTGCCAGGGTCGCCCGGCGAGAAGGTCAGAGTGGCGAGCGCGGTGGCGGTGGCCGTGCGGTCGTAGAGGCGGACGTTCAGGGTGGCGCTCAGGCCGTCGGAGCCGCTGTCGAAGATGCCGAAGCGGGAGATGACGGTGGGCTGCATGAGGTCGAAGTCCATCCCCAGGGCGCCGGTGTAGGCCTGGTTGCCGACCTGGCCCGGGGCGACGACGTAGGAGGTGAGGGGCGTAGGACTGGTGAGGTTGGTGCCGCCGGCGAAGCGGACGCCCCCGCCGCCGCTGACGGTGAGGACGTTGGGGAGAGCCGGGGCTGCGTTGGGCGCGGTGGCCCCGCCCTCGTAGATAAGGGTGCCCAGGGTCGCCGTGCGGTCGGTGAGGGCTACGAGCGTGCCGCCCGCGGCCATCGTGACATTGGTGTTCGTGGCGTTGACGTTGCCGAGGCGCTGGTGGGACCAGAGGCCGGCCTGGGTGGGGTCGGCGGGGTTGATGAGGACCTGCGCCGCCATGGTGGGGCTCTTGATGTAGGCATGGACGTTGGAGCCGCCGGTGATCTCGCCGTGGGTGACAGCGAAGAGGTACTGGCCGGCCGCGAGGTTGTAGGTCTTGGTCGAGTTGTCGCCGCCGGAGACGCCGCCGGAGTAGACGATCAGCTCGCCGTTGTTGAGCGGGGAGGTTCCGGGGATGAACTGGAGGCCACCGGTGGTGGACGCAAAAACGCCGTTCTGGTTTCGGTCGAGCCAGATTCCGGCGCGGTCGTCCTGGCCGCCGATGCGGAACTCGTAGTTGCCGGGGGTGGTGACGTTGAGGTATCCGAGCCAGACGTTGGAGTAGTAGTCCCACTGAGCGACGGCGCCGGAGAGAATGAACTCGGTGTCGTTTCTGGGGAAGAGGCCGCCGGCGCCGGGCAAGTAGCCGGTGGGGGTGGGGAAGAGGGTGGCCAAGTTGAAGTACGGGGCGTTGGTGAACGGGACGCGCGCGTATGGGACGCGGGCCAGGCCGCCTTCCACCAGCATCATCCCGTTCGTGCCGTCGAGGTTGAGCATCCGCTCGACGGCTGTGTGGAAGCCGTAGTGGGTGAGGGCGTTGGAGACGTAGGTGCCGTCGGGGGTGCCGGTGAGGGAGAGCGTGCCGCCGGCGAGGGTGACGCGCGGGTTGCCCGTGGCGCCAAAGGCCGGCGTGGCGGCCGGGGTGGCCGCGGCGCGCAGCATCGAGCCGGTCTCCACGCGGAAGGTCGTGCTCCCGGCGGCGACGCTGTTGGGCGCATTGTTGTCGAGCACCAGCGCGGCGGCGTTATATATCCTCATGATAGAGCCGGCGATGCCCTGGTCGTTGTAGGCGTTGGCCGTGACGATTGGGTTGATGTAGGCGTTGTCGAGGACGGTGAGGCCCGTGGGGGCTCCGGAGCCGATGTTGCTCTGGCCGCCGCTGGTGCGGAGCGTGCCGAGGTTCGCGCCGTCAATGCCGGCCAGGAGGGTGCTGCCGGGGTTGAAGGTGGTGTTGCCTGCGATGACGACGCGCGCCCCCTCGGTGGTGAGGGTGGAGCCGGTGCCAAGGGTGAGGCTGGCAAAGGTCGCATCGAAGTCGCTGATTGGCCGCAGGCGGCTCGTGGTGGTGCCGGCCGTGACGGTGAGGTTGGTGCCGCTCATGTTGATGGCGGCCACGGCGTCGGTGGACCACAGGCCGGCCTGCGCGGGGTCGGCCGGGGCGATGGGCGCCTCGGCGCCCATGGCGGGCGACCTGACGTAGGCAGTGACAACCGAGCCGCCGGTATACTCGCCGTGGAGCACGGCCACGCGATAGGCGCCCGCGGCGGGGAAGGTGACGGTCTTCGTCGCGGTGTCCTCGAAGGCGATCAGCTCGCCGTGCTGGGTGTTGCCGCCGCCGGTGTTGGGGAGCATCAGCAGGCCGTTTGGCGTGGTGAAGATGCCGTCGCCGTTGCGGTCAACCCAGATAGCCGAGCGGTCGTCGTCGCCGCCGATGCGGAAGGTGAAGTTCTGCCCGACCTGGGCGGGGGTGACGTTGATGTAGCCGTACCAGGCGTTCATGTAGTAGTCGTGTTGCCCGACCACGCCGGTGCTCATGAAGTCGGTGTCGGAGTAGAAGGCCAGGGTGTCGCGGTTCATCAGCCTTGAGCCGCTGGGGGGCAGGGCGAGCAGGCCGGCGTTGTTATGGAGGTTCATCGAGTTGTCGGGCGGGACGTGGTAGCCGACGTGTCGGAGGGCGTTGCTGGTGAGGGCGGATGGGCCAGTGACCTCGAAGGTGCCGCCACTGAGGACCACGTTGTCGGCGTTGCCCACGGGCGCCGCGCCCCGGGTGGCGAGGGTGCCGGCGTCCACCCGGAACGTGGTGCCGCTGGCTGCGGTCACGCTGGGCAGGCTGAGGGTGCCTGGTCCGGCCTTGATGAAGGTGGTGGGCACGCCGCCGTCGGTGAAGCTGGAGAAGGCGACGCGGGGGTTGTTGACGGCCATGGTGGCGGTGACGCCGGGCGCCCCCTGGTCGGTGAAGCTCAGGGCGCCGAAGGTGGCGTTGCCGCCGAAGGTCGTCAGCGTCGTGCCGTCATAGATGTTCACGTTGCCAAGGGTAGCCGTCGTGTCGGTCACTGTGCGGAGTGTGGAGCTAGCGGTGACGGTGAAGTTGGTGGTCGGGGAGCTGATGGGGCCGACGGTTTCGATGGACCAGAGGCCGGCCTGTGCCGGGGCGTTGGGCTGGATGAGGGCCTCGGCGCCCATTGTGGGGGAGCGGACGAAGGCGGTGATGTTGGAGCCGCCCCCGGCCTCGCTGTGGCCGACGGCGACCTTGTACCGGCCCGCTGCGAGGCTGAGGGTCTTCACCCCGGTGTCTTCCCACGCCAGGAGCTCGGCGTTGTTGCTCGCCAGTGCGCCGGTGGCGGACTGGAAGACGCCGTCCTGGTTGAGGTCGAGCCAGATCATCGAGCGGTCGTCGTCGCCCCCGATGCGGAGGGTGTAGGTGCCGGGGGTGGTGACGTTGAGGTAGCCGGTGAAGAGGTTGGAGTAGTTGTCGACGTAGGCGGTGTGGACGGCGCCGGTGGCGCTGAAGGCGGCGTCGTTGGCGAAGCTGAGCGCGCCGGTCAGCACCGGGGTGCCATACGGGGGCGTGAGCATCATGGCGCCGTTGAGGTTGATGTTCATCCCCCATTCGCCCCAGCCCGACCACAGGTGGTAGCCTGTGTGGCGGAGGGCATTGGCCTGGACAAGGGTCTGGACGCCCTTGAGCTCGAGCGTGCCGCCGTCGAGAATGAAATCGGCTCCGTTGAGCGGGCCGGGACCGCAGACCATGTTGAGCTGGCCGGCGTTCACCCGGAGCGTGTTCGTGCCGTCCATCGTGTTCGCGCCGGCAGACTGGTCGAGGGTGAGCTTGCCGGCGCCGGCCTTGACGAGCGTGTCGCCGGCGCCCATGGTGAGCCGGCGGGCGGTCAGGAGGCCGCGGGCGAGGTTAACCGTGGCGGTGCCGCCGAGGGCGCTCGTCGTGAGGGTCTCGAGGGTCCCCCCGTCGGAATCCGGCCCCGTCGAAAACGTCGCATTGTTGCTCAAGGAGATCGTCGCACCGGGGGAGGCATTGACCGGGCCGCGAACCAAAAGCGTGTTGCCCGCCCCGATCGCGACGACACCGCTGTTGCTGATGTTGAGCGTGTGGGCCAAGCGGTCGGCCTCCACGGTGACCGTGTTGGAGGAGTCGAGCAGCGCGGTGATGGTCCCGTCGGGGAAGCCCGGGGGCGGAGGCGGCGGCCCGGGAGCGACCGCGAGCCAGTTGCTCGTGCCCCAGTTCGCGCTCCCGGCGCCCGGGTTCCACTGGAGCGTGCCCGCCGAGGGCTCCAGGAGGATGAAGCCGTTGACGTCGCCAAACCGCACGGTGGTGAGTTGGTTCACGTTGTGCGAGGTGACGCACAGGCCCCCGAGTATCGTCCCCGTCAGCGGCGTCGTCAGCAGGTTCGTCCCCAGAAGAGTCCACGGATCGCCGACGTTGAACTTGTAGTAATTCCTGAACGTCAGGCCATCGCCGAGGTATTCCACCCTCAAGTAGGCGGGGGTGTCGCGCGTGATCCTGGGTCCCGTGGTTGGTGAGCCCTCGCTGCCCGCCCCATCGCTGCGCCGGATCTGAGCGTTGATGCCGTTGGCGTCCGCCTCCGCGATGATCGTGCAGGAGTTGCGGGAGTTATTCACCAGCGACTGGCGGACCATCACGCCGCCTTTCCGCCAAGGGTCGGTCCCGCCGATGAATCCGGTCAGGCCGACATTGGCCCAGATGTCGAGCGGCTGGGTGGCGCTGAAGGTCTGGTAGACGAAGTAGAAGCCGTCGTCGGCGTCCCAGATGTCGCGCCCGTCGCCCGTGATGTCGTACAGACCGGGGGCCGGCTGGGTCATCGAGCCCCCGCCCAGCGGCCCCGGCGTGCCGACTACGGCCTCCAGGATAGGTCCCGCGTGTGCCGGGGTGGCGGCGAGGAGGACGGCGAGGCCCAGGGCCACGAGAGCGAGGTTGCGTGCCCAACTGTGCTTGACACTGCTTGCCATTGGCGGGATCCCCAAAGTGCGTCGGCGATAGATAGAGAGCGCTTCCACCGGGGGCTACAAATGGTGCATAAGCAAATCCAATGCCGCTGCCGGCCCCTCACGGGCGCGCGTCGCCCATTTTCACCGGTCGTGCATTAGCGCTTGCTGCGCAAGCACTTACGCTTCGGATTCGGGCCTGGCGAGCGCGCAGGGCGCGGCCCCCAGGCGCGCACGTGGGATGCCGCCATGTTGCCCCACGGCAACGCCCATCGGAGGGCAGGGCTGCCGCTGCCCTGTAATAACATGTATGCCAAGGGCTTAGGGCGCCGCGCCCGATGTTGCCCCTCCGCAACGCCGGACAGTGGATCAGCCGAGCTACGGCCTCATAAGTCCTGCGATGCTTGTGACTTATGACGCTCACCCTGGCGTTGCGCCCAATCAACACCGCTGGGGCCGCACTCCGCCTCCAGGAGCGCGGCCCCCAGTCCTGGCGCGAGCCCCGCGGTCATTGTTGTGGGCCGGGGACCCTCAACAATGATGGGGGAGCGAGCGGCGAGCGCGGACAGGGCGCTTCATAAGGCATTGACAGCACGAGACATGCGTCGGCTCGGTCCCATGGGACACCCGCCGCCCGGCGCGTGTGTGTGTGTGTGCGTGTGAGCCTCAACAATGGTAGGAATGGCTGAAATGGCCACCGGAGGCCGCTCCACCCATTGTTGAGGCTGTTTTTGAGACCCTCAACAATGGCGCAGGGGCGCCACACGGTGCGAGCCGGGGAACTGGGCAAGGGTCACCAGAATCAGGGGCCAGACTCCGCTTCCAGCGCCTGGTTGACATCGCGGCCTTTGGGGTATACACTGTGGGCGATGGTGCGGGAGGCCGCGGGTGCGAGGCAGGGCCATGGCGGACACGCGCAAGGTCCGGTGCTCAAGGTGTGGGGCGGCGTTCGACTCCGCGGCCGACGGGGAGGCGGCGGTGTGCCAGAGCTGCCGCACGGCCCCGAGCCACACCGAGGTGCTGCCGCTGACGGGCACGCCGGACCCGCTGATCGGCAAGACCCTCGGCGGCTTCGAGATCATCGAGCTGGTGGGCCGCGGGGGGATGGGCGCGGTCTACAAGGCCCGCCAACCGAAGCTGGACCGCCTGGTGGCGCTCAAGGTGCTCGCCCCGGCGCTGTCGGCGGACGCCACGTTCGTGGCGCGCTTCGAGCGCGAGGCCCGCGCCGCCGCCGCCGCCAACCATCGCAACATCGTGGGCGTGGTGGACATCGGGGAGGACGAGGGGCGCCACTACATCGCCATGGAGTTCATTGATGGCGAGAGCCTCTCCGTGGCTCTCCTGAGGGAGGGGCGGATCACGCAGGACCACGTGCTGGACATCATGAGGCAGACGGCCTCGGCGCTCGCCGCGGCTCACGAGGCGGGGGTCGTCCACCGCGACATCAAGCCGTCGAACATCATGGTGAACTCGCGGGGCGAGGTCCGCGTGACCGACTTCGGCCTGGCCAAGCGGCTGGAGCGCGACAAGGACATCACGGAGGCCGGCCAGTCCCTCGGCACCCCCTCCTACGTCGCGCCCGAGCTCGTCTCGGGGCTGCCTGTGGACGGCCGCGCCGACCTCTACTCGCTGGGCACCGCCGCCTTCCACCTGCTCACGGGCCAGCGCCCATTCGAGGGGACCACCCCCGCCGAGCTCCTCATCAAACAGGTCAACGACCCGCCCCCCTCGCTCCGCGCGCTGGCCCCCGACGTGGACCAGCGCCTGTGCCGGATCATCCACCGCCTGCTCGAGAAGGACCCCGACAAGCGCTACCCGACGGCCAGCGCGCTCGTCGAGGTGCTCGAGGCCCTCGGGACCCTTCCGGCGCAGCCGTACTCCGGCCCCGTGCCGCCCCAGGCCGCTGCCACCGCCACCCTCACCCCCGCCTCGCGCCCCGACGCCGCACCAGTGGCCCGCCAGCGGGCGTGGAGCGGGCGGAGGGCGGCCCTCATCGCCGCCGGCCTCGCCGCCGCGACGGCCGCCGCCATCCTCCTGGCGTTGCCGAGGGACGGACGCCGCCCCGCGCATCGAGATGTCACGACTGACACGGGGGTTATCTCTCACTCCCACCAGGCCCCGCCGCCCCCGCGGCCCGCCACGGACACCCCTCCCACGACCGAGACCCCCGTGGTGCCGGCGGCGCCGCGGCTGCCCGTCCTCAAAGGCCCGCCGCCCGAGCCCGAGCCGCCGCCCGCCGGCGGGAAGCGGGTGGACTCGGCTGCGGTGGCGGTGCCGGCACAGGCCGACTGGCTCGATACCGGGCTGTTCCTCGCCAAGGACCAACGCTACGAGGCCGGGGTGAGCGGCCGCTGGGGCGCGATGGCCGACTTCAGCAGCGGCCCTGAAGGAGGGGAGTACGACGCCGATGCCACCTATCCCCTCCCCGGCCCCAGGCGCTACAACCTGATCGCCCGGCTGGGCACGCAGACGCGGCCTTTCGCCCTGAACGAGGCCCCCGTGTTCATCGCCGCGCTCTCCGGGCGCCTCTACCTGCGCATCAACGACCCCAAGCTGTCGGACAACTGGGGCAGCCTGCGCGTCGCCCTCAGCGGCCCGCTCGTTGCCGACCCCGCCGCACAGCTCCTTGAGGGCTTCACCAAGCCCCTCCAAGAGGTGGAGGTGGATGCGCGGACGGCGTGGGCCGACACCGGCCTCGCCCTGCGGCGCGGCGAGCGGGTGCTCATCACGGCCAAGGGCGAGTGCGTGACCGACCCGGCGGTCCGCCCGACCGATGCCGACGGGCGCGACATGGCGGCGGCCGGCCGCCGCGTGGGCGCGCTCACCGCGCGCATCGGCCAGCACGGCGAGCGCCTCACCATCGGCGCCCTCTGCCTCCTCTACGCCGCCGAGTCGGGCAGGCTCTTCCTGTCGGTCCACGACGAGGCCCGTGCCGACAACCAGGGCGCCCTCACCGCCGCCATCGCCGCCTCGCCCGCCACAGCCCCCGAGCCGAAGGGCGGGCCTGGCCCCGAGTGCCGCCCACTCGCCACCCTTCGCGGCCACACGGCCTGGGTGAGCTCCGTGGCCTTCCTGCCCGACGGCGCACGCCTGGTGTCGGGCAGCGCCGACAAGACCGTGAGGCTCTGGGACGCCGCGAGCGGGCAATGCCACAAGACCTTTGGCGGCCACGCGGGCGCGGTGCTCGCCGTCGCCGTGTCGCCCGACGGCGCGCGGCTCGCCTCCGCGGGCGCCGACAAGTGGGTCCGCCTCTGGGACCCCGCCCAGGCCCAGCCCATCAAGATATTCGAAGGCCACACGGGCGAGGTCCGCGCCCTGGCTTTCCTCCCAGGCGGCAAGCTCCTGGCCTCGGGCGGCGCCGACGGCACGGTCCGCGTCTGGGACCTCGCCTCGGGCAGCGCCCTGAAGGTGCTGGCCGACCCGCAGGAGCCGAGCGTCGTGGACGACATTGCGGCCAGCCGCGACGGCTCGGGCATCGCCTCGGCGGGCGAGGGCAAGCTGCGGCTCTGGGACCCCGCCACGGGCGCCTGCCTCCGCAAGTGGAACGCCCGCAACGCCGCCGCCAGAGCGGTCGCGTTCTCGCCCGACGCGGCCCGGCTCGCCATCGCGGGCGACCAGCCGCTCCTCGAGGTCTGGGACGCTTCGGGCGAGAAGTGCCTCGCGGCCCTCGCAGTGCCACACGAGGGGCGCGCCGTGGCCTTTTCGCCAGATGGCTCCTGGCTCGCCAGCGGCGGCGTGCCGCCCGTCCTCCGCTTCCGCGACGCCGCGACGCTGGAGACCGTCCGCACCCTCGACGAGCACCGGGCCGCCATCACGCGCTTCGCCTTCTCCCCCGATTCGAAGCGTCTTGCCATCGGAAGCTTGGACACCGCGATCAGCGTCTGGACCCTGGACGCCACACCGGCCAGGTAGCTTTCGTTCCGGGCGGCGCGTCCACTATGTCCACTACGTCCACTACGTCCGCAAGGGAAGAACGCCCATGCCCTTCGACCGGATTGACCTCTCGCGGGTGAAGACCTATCGGCTCGGCGAGCGGCGGAACCTGGTGAAGCTGGCCGACCTCGTGCGGCCCTGCGACCCGCCGCCGCCCTACGACCACCCCGAGCTCTGCCGTGTCGCCGACGCCATCCGCGACGCGCGCAAGCGGGGCGCGCCCGTCCTCTGGATGCTCGGCGCACACGTCGTCAAGAGCGGACTCTCCCTCCTCATCATTGACCTGATGCAGCGGGGCCTCGTCACCCACGTGGCGGGCAACGGCGCCGTCTCCATCCACGACTTCGAGCTGGCACTCATCGGCGAGACGAGCGAGGACGTGCCTGACTCGATCGAGGACGGCTCCTTCGGCATGGCCGACGAAACGGGGCGGATGATCAACGAGGCGGTCCAGGCGGGCGTCCGCGACGGGTTGGGCTACGGCGAAGCTCTGGGCCGCCTCTATGCCTCCGACCCACGCTTCGAACACCGCCACGCAAGCATCCTCTACAACGGCCACAAGTTGGGCGTGCCCGTCACCATTCACGTGACTATCGGCACCGACATCATCCACCAGCACCCCGCGGTGGACTTCGGCGCGCTCGGCGCGGCCAGCGGACTCGACTTCCGCACCTACTGCGCCACCGTGGCGAACCTCGAGGGCGGCGTCTTCTGCAACTTCGGCTCCGCCGTCACCGGACCCGAGGTCTTCCTCAAAGCCCTCTCCATCGCCCGCAACCTCGGCCACACCGTCAGCCACATCACCACGGCCAACTTCGACCTCTTCCCCCTCCGCGGCGACTACCGCGCCGAGGTGTCGAAGGACGACATCGAGTACTACTACCGGCCCCGCAAGAACATCGTCAACCGCCCAGTCTCCCTCGGCGGGCGCGGCTACCACATCACAGGCGACCACAAAGTGACCGTCCCCAACCTGTACGCCATGCTCATCGAATAGCCCGCCAGGAATGTGCCCGCGAAACACGCGAAAAGACGCGAAAGAAGACCAAAGCAAAGAGAGGAAAGAGAATGGCAGAGATCATCTATCCTGACGAGAGCTACAAGATCATGGGGGCGTGCTTCGAGGTCTACAAGGAGAAGGGGTGCGGGTTTCATGAGGCGACCTACCAGGAATGCCTGGAGATCGAGCTGGGCTTGCAGGGCATTCCCTTCGACCCGAAGCAGGAACTGCGGCTGACCTACAAGGGCCACGAGCTACGCACCAAGTTCATCCCTGACCTCATCTGCTACGACAAGATCGTCGTTGAGCTCAAGGCCGTGGAAACCCTGGCTGAGGAGCACGAGGCCCAGGTGTTGAACTACCTTCATGCCACGGGCATGCAACTCGGCATCCTCGTCAACTTCGGCTACTACCCAAAGCTCCAGTACCGCCGCATCGCCCTGACCGATCGAATGAGGGCGCCCGTAACATAAGGGCACAGCCCCGGCCTCTTTCCGTTCTTTGGCTGGTATGATGATCCGGACGACCTTTTTAGATCGATCTGATCAGGATCGCTTGCAAAAGGTAAAGGACCAGGCCTCCATGTGTGGAAGCGTGTTCTCTTCTTTTCTTCCACTTCGAGGAGGCCTG
>Ga0194110_10003767_pt1 | contig 18689 bp, 18 predicted proteins | sample TA2Kig1200mmetaG_FD_146192 | JGI IMG/M metagenome (GOLD analysis project Ga0194110, IMG submission 146192) | Freshwater microbial communities from Lake Tanganyika, Tanzania - TA2015032 Kigoma Deep Cast 1200m | ecosystem: Environmental > Aquatic > Freshwater > Lake | place: Tanzania: Lake... | reverse complement strand
ACGTCGGCGACGTACTCACCAGGCTTCGGCACGGCGACGTTCCTCCAGAGGAACTCTCCCCTCTGGCATCATCGCCGATTGCCAGGCGAAAGTCAAGAAGAAAACTCTGTAATGTTGCTACAGTCTCCTCTTTTCGGACCTTTGTGGCGAGCTTCTCCGGCTCCTTAGGCGGCGGCTCGGCGCCCCACCCCAAAGCCACGGTCAGCGCGGCGACCGCCCACCGCGCATGGCGCAAACCCTCGCTCAACCCCATGGTGCTCTCCAGCATTGTGGCGCGAACGCACGATTCCTGGGGATGAATCCTACGCGCTTCGCCCCGGCCCGTCAAGCACGGCAGCAACACAGTGCGCGGCGGCGTGGGTCACACGCCCCTTTCGCCACGGCAGGAGGAACGGTATAATGTAGATGGCAGGAGATAAGGCCATAGGAGAAGTCCCGATGAGTGTTACCGAATTGCATGCGATGGCAGGGATGGGCGTGTGCGCGGCGCTGACCTGTCTGTTGGCGGCTGCCGTGAGTTGCGCGGCAGCGGCCGAGCGAACCGCGGCGGGGGACGCTTCGGGCGGGCGCCGGGTGCCGGCGATTGACGCCGAGGCGCCGGCCGCCACCCAGACCGCCACGTTCGCAACGGGGTGATTCTGGACGCCTGACTCCCAGTTCGGGAGTCTGAAGGGCGTCGTGCGGACCCGCGTGGGCTACGCGGGCGGGAGAAAGGCCAACCCCACGTATCAGAGCCTCGGCGACCACACGGAGTCCATCGAGGTCGTCTTCGACCCCAAACGGATTCCCTACGAGAGGCTCCTCGATGCGTTCTGGGCGAGCCACAGTCCGGAGCGGCGTGCGCCGAGCCGCCAGTACGCCTCGCTGGTCTTCTATCACGACGAGGAGCAGAAGCGGCTGGCCGTGGCCTCGAAGGCGCGCGAGGAGGAGCGGCGGAAGGCGAAGCTCCACACCGAGATCGTGCCGGCGGGCACCTTCTGGCCCGCCGAGGACTACCACCAGAAGTACCACCTGCGGGGCCAGCGCGAGCTGCTGCGGGAGTTCAGGGCCATCTACCCGCGTGAGGTGGACTTCGTGGCCTCCACCGCCGTGGCGCGGGTGAACGCCTACGTGAGCGGGAGCGGCAGCGCGGCGCAGCTCGCGGCGGAGCTGGCGAGCCTGGGCCTCTCGCCCGAGGGGCAGAAGCGGCTGCTCGAGATCGCCAGGCGACTGCCGTCGCCCACGTGCAAGTGAGGAGGCGATCGCGGGAGCTACCCGTCCAGGGCCAACCCGCGCTACCGTAGGGGTCGGAAGCAGCGGAGCTCGTCAATGGCGGACACGGCCTCGCCGCGGCCGCCGAAGAGGAACTTGCCGGCCTCGGTGAGGGCGACGCCCGTGCCGCCGCCGATGTTGAGGCCCTGGATGTCGAGGGCGCCGACGCGCTTGCCGTCCACCGAGAGCGTCGCCTTGCCGCCCTTCCAGGCGAGGCCGAAGAGGTGCCAGCCTTCGCCCGGGGCCGGGGCGGTCATGCGCTGGCCGTCCTTGGCGCCCTGTCTGGATTCAAGGCGCTCGAAGGCGAGGCCATCCTTGTCGAGGGAGATGGCGAGGGCGGAATCGCGGGGCACGGAGGCCCCGCCCACAGGGCTGCGCCCTTGTCTGGGCGTGGTGGAGAGGATGAGGCCCGGCTTGCCCGTGAGGCGGGCCTGGAAGGCGATGCGGCCCTCGGCGTCGGTGAGGTGGAGCCGCGGCCACAGGCGGACCCCATCGCGCCCCACGCTCAAGGCCTGGCCCTTGATGCCCTGGGTGAGCGGGGCATCGGTCGGCTCGAACATCGAGCAGCCGAGCGCCTCGTCCGCCTCCAGGATACGGCCTGAAGGCCGCACTACGAACTCGCGGTCGAAGGAAGCGTAGAAGCTCTCGTCGCCCTTGAGCAGTTGCCGCTCGATGAGGTGAACAGCCACGAAGTCGCGCCGGAGGACGGGCACGCTGAAGCCCCGGCGGGTCAGCTCAATCGCTTCGCCCGTCTCGGCGTTCAGCGCCACGGTGCTGCGGTGGGAGAGGCCCAGGCCGCCGAAGTCCACCGACACGTCCACCGTCTGATCCTTGCGCGCGGTGTTGACGACCCACACGATGGCCCGCTTGCGGGCCTTGTGGGCGGATGCGATACAGTCGGGCGTCTTCGCGGCAACCGGGCAGCCCTTCTTCCAGTAGCCGAAGAACTCGACATTGTCCTCGTAGAGCAGGGCCTCCTGGGCGAGGACGCTGTAGAAGGGCACCTGCTCGGGGAGCACGTCGTGGGCCATCACCCAGCCGACGAACTGGTGGGTGTGCTTGGGCTCGTGGACCGTGGCGTGGCGGGACGATTGGCACATCATCGTCATCACGCCGCCGGCGCACTTGGCCGAGCCGATGGCCCGCAGGCGGCCCGCGGGCAGCACCTCAAAGTAATCGGCGTTGAGGTCGGTCGGCTCGACGTTTTCGCCCTCGAAGAAGATGTCGCCAAGCCAGGCGTGGTAGGCGGCGCCCGACGAGATGTGCTGCCACAGGTTGGGGGCGGGCACCCCGTTCTCGTGGAACATGACCTTCAGGCGCTTGAAGTACTCGCGCTCGCCGAGATACGAGTAGCCGGGCTGGAGCCGTGCCGGCCCATCGTGGGCGGGGCGTCCCTGCCCCGCGTCCTTGAAGTATGCGCCGCCCGTGAGGAAGTTCTTGTCAACCCCCAGGTAATTCTCGTCCACGTAGAGGCCGCGGAAGCCGGCGTCGCGCACCCACTTCTGGTAGTGCCACACGCGGAAGTCGTTCGGCCCCTTGCCTTGCGTGGTGTTGCCGTTCGAGAAGTCGCCCGGCGTCTCGCCCCAGTCCACCACGTAGCCGGGGAACTCGTGTCCCGCGTAGTCGCGGTAGCGTGCGATGGCGTGGGCGATGGAGCCGACCATCGGCCGGTGGTCGGTGCGGACGGGGATTTGGTCGTATGCCTTCTTCGACTTCTCGAGGCTCCAGGGATAGGGGGAGGAGTAATAGGGCCAGAGCACCGCCCAGTCGGCCTGGCTGTCGAACCAGAAGTAGGTGTTGCGTGCGCCGAGCAGGTCGCCTTTGCGGTTCGCGCAGATGATCGAGCGCCAGCCGGGGGGCAGGGGGCGCGAGGGGAAAGTCTGGTAGGCCCACTTGATGGTCGTCGGCTGCTTGAAGTCGGTCGGCACCTCGACGAAGTGGATGCGGAGGGTCACAGTGCCATCCTTGCGGATGATCTCCTGGGTGGGGTGCGAGCGGTCGGTCTCCGTGCCCCAGCCCTTGTCGTTGTCGGCGACCCAGATGAAGGCGCGGTCGGAGTTGGTGAGCCAGATGTAGGGCACGAAGTCGCCCAGCAGCATGCCCGAGCCGGTCTGCTGGCTCGACCAGTAGGCAGGCGTGACGTCGTGGGTCGCCGCCCAGCCGCCCGCCGTGGTGCAGAAGTGCGTGGCCTCCTCTTCTGGGAAAACGATTTCGAGCGTGAGCTTCTCCGCCTTGCCGCTGAGGGTCCATTCGTTGATCGTGAAGCCGTCGAACTCCACGCGGGTCTTCGCCTCGACCTTGATGCCGCCCCCTTCGCCCGTGCCTGTGGTGTCCACCTGGGCATCCACGTGGCGGACAAGGCTCGGCGCCGAAGGCATGACTTCCACTGCCTTGCCGCCGCTGACCGCCACGAGCCGCATATTCCGGAGTTGGCCAACTCCGGGACCGCCACCCCGCTCGAGTGGCCGGGCGGCGCTCGGTCCATTCCGGAGTTGGCCAACTCCGGAATGAACAGCCTGCTTCAGCAGACCCAGGCCGTTCATGTGCAGCGAGCGGTTCCAGACGCCCACGGCGCCGTCCTTCCAGGTCATCGGCGTCCAGGGCGGGATCACCTTGTCGGTGATGCCCACCGAGTTGTCGGACCACTCGAACTTGTGGCGGAGGAGGCCCACCTCCTTCGTCTCGGCCTTGAGCGGCTTGCCCTCGGCATCCTTCACCGTCAGCTCGACGAGCAGCTTGAGCGGCTCGGGCGTGGGCAGGGGCTTGAGTTCGGCCGGCTTCTTCCCCTCTTTCTCCAGCTTGCGGTTCTGCTCCTCGATGCGGGCGTTCTCGGCCTTCACTTGGTCAATGCGGGGCCAGTCGGCCACGGGGATGCGGAGCTTGTCGAGTGCGAAGTGGGTCGAGGAGTAGCAGTGGCGGAAGGGCTGCATGGGGAAGGCCATCAGCTCCTTGTTGTTCTGCGCGGGATCGAGGAGGCGAATGCCTCCCCCCGCAACCTTGGCCCGGCCGGGCAGGTCAATGATGTCGGCGCGAACGATCATCACATTGGATTCCGGGCCGTACATGGCGCGGAAGTCGAGTTCCTTTACCTCCGCCTTCTCGGGCCGCACGGGCTTGGGGCTGGGCGCCCAGCCATCCACGACGAAGGGGAAGCTCTGGCGGAAGATGACGGTGTCCTTCTTTGTGGGCGGGACGTCCCCGTCCCGCGGCTGTGGGCGGGATGTCTCATCCCGCGTATCGCGGCGTGGGGACACGCCACCCACAATCTGCGTTGCTGTGATGGTGAAGTGGCCCGCCTTCTTGGCGTTCATCGCCTCGGGCGGGACAGCGCCGGCGAACTCGAATGCCTTGCGCTCGCCGGCGTTGAGGGTGAATGTCTGCTTCTCGACCTTGTCGCCGTCGGCAAAGGTTGGCTCCTTGTGCCAGCGCAGCTCGACGGCGACCTCGGCCTTTGCTTTGTCGGGCGCCACGATCGTGATCGGGAATCGGTAGTTCCCTGTGAACACGCTCGTGACGTTGAAGAGCTGCACCACGGCCGAGTCGTCCACGAGGTGGACCCGCGGGTGCTGGGGGATTTCGCTGAACGCCTGGGTGACTGACCACGATGCCTGCGCCCGCGGCTTGGCGCCATGCGCCGTGCGGCACATGAGGAACCGCCAGGCTGTGGGCGGAGTTGTGGGCGGGACGTCCCCGTCCCGCGATTGTGGGCGGGATGTCTCATCCCGCGTACCGCGGCGTGGGGACACGCCGCCCGCATCCACGCCCTCGAAGCCAAAGTCCTTGATCGGGATGCTGGCCTCGAGGACGTAGTGCGTCTCGCTCTCGGCCACGGCGGTGGTCCAATTGCCCTTCCAGCCCTGGGCCACGTAGCCGCGGGTGGGGATCATCTTCTGGTCGAGGACCGCGGGGAAGGTGTTGATGATGTTCTGATAGGTTTCGGGCACGAGGGTTGGCGGCGTGACCCATATCTCGACCGACGGGTCGCCGTAGTCGTAGTCGTCATTCTCCCGCACTGCCTTCCTCAGATACCATTCGGCATCGGTCCGGCGGCAGTTGAACAGGAAGTAGAAGCACCGCTCGTCGTAGCCGAGGGCCATCGTGGTCTCGGCGGTCTGAAGCTCGTGCTCGAAGGGGGCGATCATGCCGGAGGTCGTGAACGCCTTGTCCCATTCGCCCGGCTCGATCTTCCCGTCAATCTTCGGTGGCGGGGCGAGCTTGCGTGCCGTGAACTCGCCGATGGCCAGCCTGGGCTTCTGGGCGGCGAGCGCCCAGGAGCCTGTCGCAAGGAAACCGAGCGCGACCGACACGAGGCGAAGCGGTCTCATCTGGCAGCCCCTCTCAAACGGTGAAGTGGGTCGCTGTGTAATATAGCAGAGAGGCGTGGAACTTCAAGGAGCGGTTGATGCGCTGCGCCGGGTAACGGCTCCCGCCCCTTCGGGACTGCGGGTCTGCCGCCATCTTTGGGGTGGCCGGCTCAGGCGTTGAGGCGGGCCCTGAGCTCGGGGAGGAGGCGCTCGAGGTCGGCGATGATGCGGGGGAGGCCGACCGGCTCGTTGCGGGCGCGGGGGATGCGGATGGTGTACTTGGTGGGGTAGATGCCGATGCGGACGCCGTGGTCGAAGGCCATGATGCTCCGCGACACGCCAGGGGCCTGGGTGGGCGGGCGCAGGAGGGCGTCCACGCGCGTCCGCAGCTCGCGGGTGGACATGCCGCGCTCGACGGCGGCAAGGTAGAGGGCGTGCTGGGCGTCCCCAGGCTGGAGCCGGGCGAGCTCCTCGAGGTGGGTGAGCGACACGGCGGAGGGGGGCTGGGTGCGGACGTGCTCCTGGACCCGCGGGTCGAGGTTGAGGAGGCGGAGCTTGTGGTTGACGCGGGTGCGGTGGACGCCGACGAGGGCGGCGATCTCGCCCTGGTTGGCGGCGTAGCCGTCGTCGAGGATGCGGCGGTAGGCGGCCGCTTCATCGAGTGGATTGAGGTCCTCGCGGGCGACGTTTTCGGCCACGGAGAGGAGGAAGGCCTCGCGGTCGTCGAGCTTGCGGATGATGCAGGGGAGGGTCTGAAGCCCAGCGCGGCCCGCCGCGGAGTAGCGCCGCTCGCCGACGACGACCTCGAAGGCCTCCGGCTCGTCGGGCACTGGGCGGACGAGGAGGGGCTGTATGACGCCACGCGCGCGGATGGACTCGACGAGTTCGGCGAGGGCCTCCTCGTCGAGCGCCTTGCGCGGCTGGAGGGGGTTTGGGCGGAGTTGGGCGAGGGCGAGCTGCCGGACCTCGGCCTCGGCCAGGCGCGGCGGCAGGCCGGGCGCGCGGCGGTTCAGGCTCAGCAGGCGCTCCATTGCGGTCAGCTCGCGGTCGGAGGCGGCGACGGCGGACTTGGCTTGCATGGGGTTCTCCTGTGGGCCAATCGAATCGAGCGAATCGAGCGAATCGAGCGGGCAACCGCGGCCTCACGCGGGCACCGCGGCAAACACGGCCTCGCGCTCGACGCAGTGGTCCACGACCTCGCGGTCCACGATGTCGCGCTCGTTGAGGACGATGTGTTCGAGGGCGTTGTGGCAGAGCATGGTGATGGGCCTCGGGAGGCCGCCCGTGGCCTCGTAGATGGCGTGGATGGCGTCCTCGGTGAACAACTGCTTCTCGCCCTGGTAGCCGGCGACCGTGAGGCGGTAGTTGATCATGTCCGCCACCTCGTGCTCCTGGAGCGGGTTGAGGATGTAGCGGAGGGCGATGCGGTCGAGGAAGTTCCGCCGCGCCCGCAGGCGTTCGAGGAGCTCGATCTGCGCGAAGATGACGAGCTGGAGGAGCTTGAACTTGTCGGTCTCGAAGTTCAGGAACATGCGGATCATTTCCAGGATGGGCGGCGGGAGGATCTGCCCCTCGTCAATGAGGAGGATGGGGGTCTGGCCCTTCTCGACCAGCTCGAGGAGGAAGTTGCGGAAGCACTCCTTGAAGTCGTAGCCGGACCGCCCCTGGCGCGGCACCCCGAAGGCGTGGAGGAGGTAGGCCATGAACTGGAACTCAGAGCGGAAGGAAGGGTCGTCCACGACGCGGATGACGTAGCCCTCCTCGCGGGCGATTTCGTCGTAGAGCTTTCGGCAGAGGGTGGTCTTGCCGACGCCGATGTCGCCGATGATGACGTTGAGGCCGCGGCGCTGCCGCAGCGAGAGCTGGAGGCGGAGGAGCGCCTCGCGGTGCTCCTGCGAGGCATACATGAAAGCGGGGTCAGCCGTCGTGGAGAACGGCTCCTGCGCGAGCCCGAGCGCGCTGTAGAGGTCCACGGCTGCACGTGTCCTTTGACGGGGAGAAAGCCTCTGCGGGGATGTCCCTAGTATAGCAGCCCGGAGCGAACTGTCAAGCGAAATTCGCCAGTTTCCTTGCGGGTGTTCATCTGCGCCGTCGTTCGTCCTCGTCCTCGTCCTCGTCCTCGTCCTCGAATCGTCTTCTCTCCCGCAGCCGCCCACGCCATGTGCGTCGCCATAAGCCATTGGGCCTAAAGCACTTACGCCATTGGTCTCTATGCTCGCAAAAAAAACGCCCGGAACCGCAAAAAAGCTATTGACAACTCGCCCGTTGTGCGCTTCATTGTCTTGCCGCACGGCGAGTAGGCCGGGCCGAAGTGATTCCCTAGCCTGATTGCGCGGCGCGCAGCGCGCGGCACGTCCAGAAGGAGGCGGCTCTATGACGAAGTGGCGTTGCACCCTCTGCGGCTACATCTACGACCCCGACGACGGCGACCCGGAGAACGACGTGCCCCGCGGCACCCCCTTCGAGGACCTCCCCGAGGAATGGGTCTGCCCCGACTGCGGCGCGAGCAAAGAGGACTTCGAAGAGCTGGATGTTGACGAGGAGGAATGAGCGCTCGTCTCCGCCCTCCCACAGGCTGGAGGCCTGTGCCACCGCCATCCTCAGGAGGAACCCCTTCACGACCTCTCCCCTTGTTCCTGTCGACGCGCAGTGCGCCGCCGGTAGAGCCGCTCCGTGAAGCCGCCGTGCCGCTCGAAGGCGTCGGCCTGCGCCCCCAACTGGCGGCCCAGGTGATGAATGCAGAGGTTCAGGAGAGAAAGCGCCCCGTTAGCCACGAGCATCGCGGGGAGATCGCGCAGCGACACGGACAAACACGGACTGACACGGACACCCTCCGGGGCAGCATCTTGCGTCCGTGTCTGTCCGTGTGCGTCCGTGTTCTTCCTCGCCAGCCGCACCTCTTCGGCCACCCAAGCGCGGAACTCATCGAGTGTAGCGCATCGCCGCGCCTTGAAGCGCTGGAGCACCGGGTGGTTCGGCCCCAACTCAGGCAAGCTGCGCTGCCGCAGAAAGGCCCGGTAGTCGAGGCGGAGCTCCTCCAGGCTGCCTCTGGCCACGCCTGTGAGCTTCATCTCCATCTTCTTCGATGTGGCTGAATCCATGCTCCCCTCGGAGATGTTCCGGCTCCCGCTCCGCGCTGCCTGCACCATCTGATCGAACGTGCGGCTCCTGGGATTGATGAACATCTCGCAGAACCGAACCGTCACATCATAGATCAGCTCTGCAAGCCGAAACGTCATGAGATTGCGGAACCCGCCATGCCGCGGGATCAGCCCCTCGTCTTCCGTCCGTGTCTGTCCGTGTCCGTCCGTGTTCTTCATGTAACAACCACTATCGCCTCCGTGAACTGTGGCAGGTCCCACGTGCCATAGCGCACATCCACAGGCACAATGTAACGCCCAGGCTTCGCTGTGGCAGGCACGCGTAGCGAGAGCTTCACCTCGCCATCCGCCTTGGGCTTGATTGTGGCCTTCGACCAGTCGGTGGTCCCCCCGCCCCACGCCGAGGGCAACACGGCGCGGCACGACGCCTCCCGCGCCTCCGCTGAGTGATTGGTGAAGACGACGCGGAAAAAGACGCCGCGGTGGATTCCCGGCCCGCCCCCGAACTTCTGCTCGTAGGGGAAGCAGCGGCACCATTGCTCGTCCATCCCGTAGTTCGCGTGGTCCCAGGGCACGAGCTCGCCGAAGAGCTTCTCGCGCTCGGCCAGATTCGCCCTCATGAAGGCGATCTCTTCGCCCGTGAAATCGAAGGCGGGGTCCACGTGCTCGTTGAAGATGTGGGTGGGCTTGAGCTTGCGGGTGAGCTCGAGGCAATAGTCGAAGCCGAGGCCCTTCCCCAGCCAGTTGCGGTTGTGGGCGCAGTAGTCGTCTATGCCCGACATCGTGTAGGAGTCGCCGACGAAGAGCATCCGCAGGTCGCCCTGCTCGACGAGCAGCCCGCTGTGGTAGAGGGTCTGGCCAGGGAAATGGTAGGCGGTCATCTTGAACTCGTGCCATTGCCACGTCTCGCCGTCCTTCGTCGGGTGATCAACCTTCACCTGGACTGGCGATAGGCACGTGAGCCGCCAGCCGAGCGGGTTCGACACCACGTCGGCCACGTGGCTGTCGGTCATCACCGGGCAGTTGTAGACCTTCACCAGGTCGGGGATGCCCTCCATGTGGTCGTAGTGGTAGTGGGTGATCCAGATGGCCTCGACCCATCTGATGTCGCCCTTCTCGACCATCTTCTGGATGTTCTTCGCCGTGTTGGGGCTGCAAACGTCAATCACGAACGCCGCCTTGTCCTTCGAGACGATCATCCAGGTGGTGTCGAGGTGTCGGAGGCAGGCGGGCACCTCCTTGCCCTTGCGGATGGGCATGTGGCCCGGGCGGCCGTCGTAGGCCTCGAACATCTTGGGGAAGTAGTAGCGGAGGGCCGAGATGGCGACGTATTTGTCGTAGCACCGGTCGAGCCGCTCCGCCAGCAGGCCAATCGCCTTCGCCGGGTCGCGCATCAGGTTGCCGTGCGACGGAACAAGGATGCTCGGCTTCGCCTCCTTCACGCGATTCAGCCCCGCGATGAGCGCCTCGCGCGTGCCCAGGAAGCCGTGGTAGTCGCCCACGAACTTGCCCCCCTTCTGCATGCTGTGGATGTCGTAGACCTGTCCCTCGTCGTAGATGGCATCGCCCACGAACGCGGCGCGGAGGCCGTCAACCTCCACGATATAGCTCGCCGAGCCGTCCGTGTGGCCTGGCGTCGCGAGCATCGCGATCTTCGCCGGCCCCCACGCGAACGATTCGCCATCCCTATACGCCTTGTCCACCCGAATCGGCTCCGCCAGCACATGTCTGAATGGATGGAAATCGGTCAGCCCCCAGCGGCTCTTCCTATCAGCCCAATAGGCATCCACCTTCGCCAGATTCGGCACCTCCGCCTCCGGCGCCCCGATTCGCACGCCCTTGTCGAGCAGCGCAAACCCGCACACCTGGTCCCGGTGATGGTGCGACAGCACCACCGTATCAACCGCCTTGATGCCCATCTCCTTCAGCGCCGCCAGCACCGAGCCATCCCCCAGTTCCACCAGCAGCGCCTTCTCCCCATCCCGGATGATCCCCACATTGATATGCCCGCGCCAGACCGACAGATGCTGGCTGAGCTTCACGATGCTCTCGGCCATGTCGTGCTTCCTTCTCTCAAAGGGGATGAATGGAGGAATGGGCGATTGCATGATTGCCCGACACCCAACCATTCATCCATCCATGCACCCATGCAACTCATTGTTCCCCATCCTAGCCGAGTCCCCTGCCCGCTGCAAGTGCGCCGCCCTTGACAATGCCGGGGTGAACCGCTAGCATGGCTGTGCGCGGTGAGCGCTGTTCCTTGCTGTCTGGCAGCGGAGGAACCGCATCACCCCAAGGGACGCCAGGCAGAGGTCGGAGGCGGCGTGGTGCGCTTCGAGTGGGACGCGAACAAGGCTGCCTCGAATCTCGCAAAGCATCGCGTCTCGTTCGATGAGGCCGTCACCGTCTTCTACGATCCATTTTCTGCCACCTTTGGCGACCCCGACCACTCGCAGGACGAAGAACGCTTCGTAACCGTGGGGCATTCGGCACAAGGTAGGCTGCTTGTTGTATGCCACACCGAACGAGGCGGAGCCGTCCGGGTGATCAGCGCGCGACGTGCGACGCCTCGTGAAAGGAAACGTCATGAAGGCTAGGAACCGAAGGATAGCGGACGACATGCGGCCCGAGTACGAATTTGACTACTCGACTGCCGTCCGGGGCAAATACTGCCGCCGCCTCCTGAAGGAAGGTGCCAACGTCGTGGTCCTCGACCCCGACGTAGCGAGAGCATTTCGCAACTCGGTCGCAGTCAACGAAGCGCTCCGTTCCCTCCTCCGGATGTCCGAGGAGACGCGACGCCTCACCTCGCGTTCCGGTGCCCTCGCCACGAGCGTCCGCGATTGACGCCGGCATCGCGAATTGAGTAAGGTGTGACCGGAAATACAAGTACGGAAAGGAGGATGCCTTAATGGGTGGCCTCGAGAGTGAACAGTTGCCGGATGTCATCACGAACTCCATAGGGATGAGACTCAAACTCATCCCCGCCGGCAGGTTTCTGATGGGTTCTAACATGGGCTACGAGTGGGAAAGGCCGGTCCACGAGGTGACCATCGCCAAGCCCTTCTATATCGGTGTCTACCCCGTCACCCAGGCTGAGGCCAAGCGGGTCTTCAAGCCCTTTGACAGCGCTGGTCATGTGGGCACCGTGGACAAGGACGGCGTGGTGATTGAGATGGGAAAAGGCATCGACTTCGAAACTGCGAGAAAGCCGGTCGTGGGTATCGCCTGGTGCTATGCTGTGGAGCAGTTCTGCGGTAGGCTCTCTGAAATGGAGCAACGCACTTATAGACTGCCCACCGAGGCAGAGTGGGAGTATGCATGCCGTGCTGGTACGACCACCGAGTACTGCTTCGGGGATGGCGATATCAAGTGGAGCGACGGCTTCATGCAAGACGTCACCTTCGCCGATCGCGATGCCGAGCTTGGCGAGTACGCCTGGATCGGCATCGACGCCTACGAGACGCACGATGTTGGCAAGAAGAACCCCAACGCGTGGGGTCTCCACGACATGCACGGCAACGTCTGGGAATGGTGCGAGGACCTCTGGCACGACAACTACACAGGAGCTCCGACAGATGGCTCGGCCTGGGTCACAGGGACCATAAGGGGCGTTGCCGAGACGGGCTTCCGCGTGATACGCGGCGGCCCCCTTGGCATGTTGTACTTACCTGGGGCCTCGTGCCGTTCGGCCTGCCGTAACACGCATCCCGCATGGATGGGCGATAGAGCCGTCGGTTTTCGTGTTGTCAGGTCACTGGGGCCAGGTCTTCATTAGAGGCCGGTGGTCTCCGGGGTCAGATCTACATTCTACACGATAGGCTCAGGGGGGCACCTTAGGGGCGGCGCGGCAGGGTCAGGGACGGGCGGCGGGGCGCTTTCTGCGGGCCTGTTTGCGGATGAGGTCGGCGAGGGGGCGAAGGGCGTGGTTGACGAAATGGAGGACTGGCGCTGCATGCTCTCTTGATTCCCTTGCCCCCATTCCTTTGCCCATCGTGCGTCCGCCAGGTGGGCAAGAACCTGGCAAGGGAATGGGGGCAGGGGAATGGGAAGCCGAATGTGGAACGGGCCGCTCAGGCGCGTGGGCATTGGTGTCAGGTCGTCATTCTACATTCTTGCCGTCAGTGATTCCGGGGGGCGGCTGGCTGCTCAGGGCCGGGCGGCGGGGCGCTTTCTGCGGGCCTGTTTGCGGATGAGGTCGGCGAGGGGGCGGAGGGCATGGTTGACGGAGTGGAGGACAGGCGCTGCATCCGCTCTTGATTCCCCTGCCCCCATTCCTTTGCCCATCGTCCGGCCGCGAGGTGGGCAAGAACCTGGCAAGGGAATGGGGGCAGGGGAATGGGAAGCCGAATAAGGAGGCGTTGGATGCCGGAAGAAGACGTGAGGGCGCTTATTGAAGGGCTGGGGCCGGGGGTGCGGGAGCGGGTGCTGGCGTTGCGGCGGGTGGTGCGGGCGGTGGCGCCAGAGGCGGAGGAGTCGGTGCTGTGGGGTGGGCTGTCGTACCATCGCCCGCAAGTGGGTGGACGTGTGAAGGGGGCGGTGTGCCAGATCGTGGCGAAGCATGGCAAGCTGCGGTTGGAGTTCATCCACGGGGTGCGGCTGGCCGACCCACGCGGGCTGCTGCGGGGCAAGAGGGTGTCGAAGCGGTTCGTGCCGATTGGGTGCCGTGCGGATGCCGAGTGGCCGGAGGTGGCGGCGCTGATCCGCGCCGCGGCGGCACTCGACCCGAGGGAGTGGGCCTGCGAGCGCTAGCCAAGCCGTTCGAGCGCCGCCGCAGCGTCGGCGTCGCCGCGGCCGCGGGCGATACGATACCAGTGCTCCGCCTTCCCGACGTCCTTGGGCACGCCCTGGCCGTGCTCGTGGGCGTAGGCGAGCCAGTAGGCGCCGGTGGGGCAGCCCTGGTTCGCGGCCTGCTGGTAGTAGGGGATGGCCGCCGCGTAGTCTCGCTCCACCCCGTGGCCGTTGCGGTAGCAGTAGCCGACGTCGCACAGGCCGCTGTTGTGGCCCTGGGCGGCGGCCTTGCGGTACCACTTGAGGGCTTCGGGGTAGTCGCGCGCGACGCCGCGTCCCTCGTAGTAGCAGCAGCCGAGCTCATACTGCGCGCTCGCCTCCCCGGCCTCGGCCCGCCGCCGCAGGGCGGCGAGCGCCGACGATTCGCGTCCACTCATGCCTTGTCTCCTGACGGCGTGTCCTCGCGGAAGAATGTGGCGACGAAGAGCGTGGCGAGCAGCCCGATGGCGGCCAGGCTGTACCAGAATGGGGAGAACTGGAGGACACCCGCCCTGGTGAAGCCCTTGGCTAGCTGAGCGGACAGCGTGCCGCCCAGGAGCGGGGCGAGGCCGAAGACGATGCTGATGAGGCTCTGGGCCGAGGCCCGGATGTCCGCGTCCGCAAGGCGGTCAATGTAGATGAACGTGGCGGTGTAGAAGCAGGCGAAGCAGACGCCGTGGAGGCCCTGGCTGGCGATGATGACGCCTACGGGGAGCCACGTGGTCCCGAAGATTGCGAACCGCAAGGCGTAGGCGAAGACGCCGAGCGCGATGACCCAGCGGAACCCCAGCCGCCTTAGGAGCCAGGGCAGCACCACCATGAAGAGGATCTCGGCGATCTGTCCCGTGCTCATCGCCGGCTGGATGTCCGAGTCCCGAAGGCCCAGCGTGGACAGGAACTGCGAGGTGTACCAGAAGTAGATGCCGTGTATGGCGCCGATGACCGGCCCGGCGATGGCGAGGACGAGGAAGGAGCGGTGGCGGAAGAGCTTGAACGCCTTGCGGAAGGCCAGGGGGTCCACCCCCTGGCGCTTCGGGGGCGTGTGCGGCAGGGTGAAGGTGTAGAGCCCGAAGAGGACGGAGAGGCAGGCCCCCACGCGCACCGCGTCGAGGAGGCGGGCGGTCACGTTGGGAACCTCCGTGCCCACTATGAACGGGGGCAGCCACCGCAGGTGGAGGTCCGTTTGGAGCCAGAGCATGGGGAAGCCCCAGTTGGCCACGATCCAGCCGATGGTGCCGCCGAGCCGCGCCCAGGCGAACTGCTTCTTCGGGTCGCGCAGGTGGGCGAAGGCCAGGGCGTTGGCCAGCGACACGGTGGGGCCGTAGGCCAGGCTGATCACCACGAGGAGCGCGAGCCAGACAGCGAAGCGCTTCTGCGACGGCAGCACCCACAGCAGCGCCCCGAGCACGAGCTGAAGCGTCCCGAGGAACCGCTGGGTCGGGAAGTAGCGGTCGGAGAGCTGGCCCCCGATCAGCGGCGACACCAGGGCCGCCAGGGTGCCCGGAAGGCCAAACAGCAGGCCGACCTCGTTGGGCGTGAACCCCAGCCCCCCGACCTCCACCGGCGCCAGCAAGCAGCGCCCGAGCAGCGTCCCGTACACCCCCTGCGTGGCCCACTGTAGGAAGAACATCACCCACAGGCGCGTCGTGACCCACCTGTGCTCGCACGGCCCGTCGGCCTCGGACACGCCATTCTCCTCACAAGTGAAGTGCCCATACCCTAGCCACCCCCCGATACGCTGTCAAGCCCCAATCCCGCTTGACTGTGCGCAACCGGGCCGATTAGAATTGAGTGATGGGGGAATTCATGTTCGTAGTGCGGGCTTCAGCCCGTCCCTCCGGGGCGATGCCCGCGCCGGGAGACGGCCTGAAGGCCGCACTACGAGCCGGAAGGCAAGAAGCAGGTGGAACCAGATTGGAGTGCCAGGAATGCCCGATTCGCGTGAGAAGGGGCTCGGCCGCAGGGCCGCGCTCGCTGGGATCATCGGCGCGCCGCTCGCAGGCGCGTGCGTCCCGAAGCAGCCAAAGGTGGATGCGGTGACCTCTGCCACGATCAAGAGCTTCAACTTCCGCACGCTCAAGGACCTCAAGGGCCAGGTGCCCCACACCAAGCTGGGCAAGCTGGAGCTCAGCCGCCTCATCCTCGGCGGAAACCACATCGCCGGCTGGGCACACGCACGCGACCTGCTCTATGTGGACGCCCTGGTGAAGCAGTACCACCACAAGTGGAAAATCTTCGAGACCTTCGCCCTCGCGGAGAAGTGCGGCATCAACGCCTTCCTCACCAATCCCTGCCTCTGCGAGGTCATCAAGGAATACTGGTGGCGCAAGCTCGGCAAGATACAGTTCATCTCCGACTGCGGCGGGAGCAGCATCGAGGAGGGGATCAAGGCCTCGATTGACGGCGGCGCCGCCGCCTGCTACATCCACGGCGGCATGGCCGACGGCATGGTCCTCCGCAAGCAGTTCGACCAGCTCGCCAAGGGCCTCGAGCTCATCCGCTCCAACGGCCTGCCCGCGGGCATCGGCGGGCACAAGCTCGCAACCGTCCAGGGCTGCGTCGAGGCCGGCCTCAAGCCCGACTTCTGGATGAAGACCCTCCACCACCACCGCTACTGGTCCGCCCGCGACGGCAAGGACGAATGCGACAACCTCTGGTGCGACAAGCCCGACGAGACGATTGCCTACATGAAGGAGCGCCCCGAGCCCTGGATCGCCTTCAAGGTCCTCGCCGCCGGCGCCATCCGCCCCGCCGACGCCTTCCGCTACGCCCTCAAGGGGGGCGCCGACTTCCTCTGCGTGGGCATGTACGACTTCCAGCTCGTCGAGGACACCAACATCGCCCTTGAAGCCCTCGCCGAGAACCAGCAGCGCGAGCGGCCGTGGAGGGTGTGAGCCGTGTAGCACAGCCGCCCCGTCGGCTTCGCTCAGGGCAGGCTCTCGGCTGTGGAGGCGGTAACCCCCACCCTCGTCCCGACGGTCCCCCGCTGGGATGCTATGTCCTTGGCGCTCCCGCGTCTCTCTTCTCTGTCCCGCGTGACCAGCGAAGGGGCCGCCGGAGCGCCCAAGACGCCCCGTCCCCACGGAGGACCGTGGGGACGAGAAAGGACTGCGTCCTTCCTGTCCGCCCGAGCTGAGGGACGCCGGAGCGTCCGGGACGCTGCGTCCCCACGCGGGAGCGAGGGGACGAGAAAAGACCTTACTCCCGAAGGGCCCCCGAGTCCCTCTGGTCTTTCGGCTCGGGGGCGGCATCAGGGACTCTGGCAAGTGCGCGGCGGAAGCGGGCGCGGGTGGCCCGGGCGGCGCGGGACTCGAGGTAGTCGGCGGCATCGAGCGCGGCGATCTTCTCCCCCACCGCCGACGCCACGAGCTGGTTGATGGAAACCCGCTCCCTCCGCGCCAACTCGCGGGCGCGATGGTGCAGCGAATCGGGCAGTCGGATGCTGAGCGCGCTCATTGCAGCTCTCCTAGGTCATCCAGAAACTCCCTCGGGCTGAGGACGCGCAGGCCGAACTGCTCCACGCCCGGGAAGTCCCTCTTGTTGTGGGTGACGATGGCGTCGGAACCTGCCGCCACCGCCAATTCCAGGACCATGTCGTCCTTCGCGTGCCTGAGGAACGGGCGCCACAGGTAGAAGACCTTCCACCGGCGCGCCACGGCACACAGGTAGTCGAGCACCGCGTCAATGTCGGCAAGAGTCAGAGGCGTCGTTCCCTCCAAGCTCCTGGCTTCTTGCTCATACTCGAGCATCAGGGGCACCGAGACGTCGATCCCGAACCTTCCTTCGTCCAGCAGTTCGAGAAGGCGGAACGAAGCCCCGCGGCGCGAACGGAGCGCAGACACGAGCACGTTGGTGTCGAGGACCACGTGAGGCATTGCCATGTTGGTGTTATACACGATACCATCGCCCGCGTCAAGCCAGAGCGGTCTCGAGCCCGAGCGCACTCCGGCGGGCCGCCGCACGTGATGGGGAAGCGTCGCGTTCCCGAGTGCGCGCGGGGGCTATGCGGATCAGGGAGTGGAGGGCGCCGCCTTCGGCGCGTCGGTGGCGTCCTCCCGAGGGGGTGCGGGCTCGGGGTTGGAGGGGATGCGGATCTTGCGGCCGACCCGCAGGCTGCGCTCCGTGAGGCCAGGGTTGGCCTCCAGGATGCGCCGCCAGTGGCGCGCGGTGCCGTAGAACTGGGCGGAGATGCCACCCAGTGTGTCGCCCGGTTGGATGACGTAGTCGCAGGGGGTCGCGGGCCGTCCGCCGGCGGGCGCGGGGGGCTGGGTGGTGCCTCCCTCAACGGCCTTGGTCGGCGGAGCACCCTTGCCGCCCTCCGCGGCGTGAGGGGGTCCGACCCGCTTGAGCGGGCCTTCGAGTTCGCTGGGGACCCGCGTGAAGGACTGAAGCTGCCAGAGGCCGTCTATGCGTGCGAAGTGGTATTCGGCCTTGGCGGCGCCGTTGGGATATTGCACGCGGAACCGCGCGACGGGGTGCTCAGGCCCCGTGGCATCGGTCACGCTCGCCTGGCGGATTTCGGGGAGCTGGCCGTTCGCGTCGGGGTCGGCCATCCTGTGGAACATGGCCGCGAAGTCCGCCAGCGGCACCCGCTCGCGGAAGCTGCCCCCCAAGCCGTTGTATGCCTTCTCGACCGCATCCCCAACCGTGGCGGGGATGCTGGCTGGCGGGGGCGGCTGGGTGCGGCGGTAGAGGGCGCCGCGCGCCAGCCAGAGTAGGCCGAACACGGCCAGTGCGAAGACCACATAGCCCCACCGCGAACGCCTCCTGCCCGTCATCATGATGTCCACGCGGCCCATGAGGGACCTCCTGGAATGGTATTGAGCTCGCCTGACGCGGATTCTATCCGGGCAGGGGGCGGATGTCAATACCAAATGTTGTGGACGGGGAGGGATTTCGCGCAGCGGGTGGGGGATAAGGTGCCCGCAACAGTGGGCGGGGAGCCGTTCGGGCCCCTGGGGGAGCAGGCGGCCCGAACGGCCTCCGCGTCCATACATGAGAAAAGCCGGGCGCTCGCCCGACTTTTCTCCCGGCCACCGACCCGATGACCGTCGCCCTTCGAGGGCCTTTTCCAACCATCTATATTATACCCGGCCAACCTTAACCTGCGATTAACGTAACATTAAACATTGTTAACCCGCATTTCTCACCACTCCCCTGGGTGCCAGGTCGCCTTTCTGGTATAATCCGTGTGGCAACAACGGCTTATAGCCAAGAGAAAGGACGACCTGGCAATGACACAGTGTAGCGCAGAGCAGTTGTA
>Ga0194110_10003766_pt1 | contig 18691 bp, 24 predicted proteins | sample TA2Kig1200mmetaG_FD_146192 | JGI IMG/M metagenome (GOLD analysis project Ga0194110, IMG submission 146192) | Freshwater microbial communities from Lake Tanganyika, Tanzania - TA2015032 Kigoma Deep Cast 1200m | ecosystem: Environmental > Aquatic > Freshwater > Lake | place: Tanzania: Lake... | reverse complement strand
AAGTCCCTGGGAATCGGCTTGGGCAAGGGACTGAGGTTACGGGATATCGAGGTGCTCAACAATCAGGAGGGAAGTCCTTTTCTGCAGTCCAACGATGCCGTAAAAGAGGTCTTTCGGAGGCGGGGTATCAGCGGTGTCCATATAAGCATAACTCACACGAAAAAATACGCGCAGGCCGTAGTCATACTGGAAAAATAACGGGGGTTTTGCAATGCCGGGGAAGTCGCATCCCGCCGGCGATGGCGTTAGTCTTATGAAGGTTGTGTCCAGGCATCCGGACGAGACGTTCCGGATCGGCAGGCGTATCGGTGAGCACCTGGAAGGGGGAGACGTGGTCGCCCTGATCGGCGAGCTGGGGACAGGTAAAACATGCATCGCCCAGGGAATAGCCCGGGGGATCGGCGTACCGGATGAATACACGATCACCAGTCCCACCTTCACCCTGATCAACGAGTACCGGGGGAGACTGGTTCTATACCACTTCGATCTCTACCGGCTCAACGGCATCCGGGACATGGAAGACATGGGGTACGAAGAATATTTTTTCGGTGATGGTGTAACCGTAATCGAGTGGGCGGAGAAGATCGAGGATATCCTGCCGGAAGGGACCTTGTTTATTTATCTGACCTACATTGATGAAAATGAAAGGGAAATCAGAATCCCTGAGAGAGGGCAGAGAGCGGTTGCACTGTCAAATCTGCTGAAATAAGGAGGTATCGCAGCGAATGGGTCTGATTGTACAGAAATTCGGAGGAACGTCGGTTGCTGATCTCGGTAAGATAGAGAACATCGCCAGAAGGGTCATTAAAACGAAAAATGAGGGCAATAAAGTCGTCGTCGTGATGTCGGCCATGGCGGGTGAGACCGACAGGCTCATCGAACTGGCACACAGGGCCGCGGATGAGCCCGACGAACGGGAGTATGACGCCCTCGTTTCCATCGGAGAACAGGTCACCGTCACGCTCCTGTCCATCGTGTTAAACAAGATGGGTTACAGGGCAAAGTCCCTGCTCGGCTTCCAGGCAGGGATACTGACGGACCAGTCGTATAAAAAGGCAAGGATTCTCCACATTGATACCGGGAACATAAAAAAGGAGCTCAGAAAGAGAACCATAGTCGTCATCGCGGGTTTCCAGGGAGTCGATAAGGAAAACAGCATCACCACGCTCGGGCGCGGCGGATCCGACACGAGTGCGGTTGCCCTGGCGGCCGCTCTGAAAGCAGACGTGTGCGAAATCTATACGGATGTGGACGGGGTGTACACGGCGGATCCGAGTATCTGCAGCAAGGCAAGGCGGTTGAACAAGATTTCCTATGACGAAATGCTGGAAATGGCCCGGGCGGGTGCGAAGGTTCTGCAACCGCGTTCCGTGGAGCTGGCAAAGAAATATGAAGTACCGGTATATGTGAGGTCATCATTTACAGACAACGGCGGAACACTGGTCACAAAGGAGGATAAGGATATGGAAAAGGAAGTCGTGTGCGGGGTCACCTATGACAGGGATCAGGCGAAAATCACGGTGGTTCGCGTTCCGGACAGGCCGGGGATAGCCGCCAGGCTTTTCACGCCGTTAGCCCAGCACAATATCGTGGTCGACATGATCATACAGAACGCGAGCGTTGACGGATTTACGGACCTGACGTTTACCGTTTCACGGAAGGATATGAAGAAGGCCTCCGAGCTGGTGAAAAAAGTGGCAAAGGAAATCAGTGCGAAGAAGATCGAAATAGACGATGGCGTCGCGAAGGTGTCCATCATCGGCGTGGGAATGATAAGCCACTCGGGAGTTGCGGCCCGGATGTTTTCAACCCTGGCAAGGGAAGGCATCAACATCATGATGATAAGTACTTCCGAGATCAAGATTTCCTGCGTGGTCCAGGCAAAATACACCGAGCTTGCCGTGTCCGCGCTTCATGATGCCTTTATCACCGACAAATAGCCACAGATGAATACGGGACTCTTCAGGAGGCAGATAGACGGAGCCATTGCGGTCATCGCGGCTGCCGTGCTCGTCCATGTGTGTGTCTATCTATACGTCACCCATAAACCCGGGGTAAAGACAGTACCGTATAAAGATACACATTCCGGTCCCGTAATCGTCGAGATTGCCGGGAGTGCCGGCCACGACGGCGTCTATTACGTGCCCGTGGACACGGACGTGAAGACCCTGTTCGGATATGCCGGTGTGCGCCACACCGAGCGGTTCGACCCGAAGACCATGGAAACCCCTCTCTCCACAGGGCAGAGGGTCCTCATTGACTCCCGCGGACAACTGACCATAGGAGAGATGGAGAATGCCACCAGGCTGGCCTGCGATCTTCCCATCGATATCAACAGGGCAGGGGTCGGCGACCTTGTGCTGATCCCGGGGGTGGGAGAAAAGACCGCCTGGAAGATAATCGCCCAGAGAAACAGGATGGGAGGATTTCAGAGAATCGAAGACCTGATGAAAATACGGGGGATAAAGGAAAGGAAATTCAACAGGTTAAAAAGATACGTCACGGTCAATCAGAGAACCCGAATCTGAAATGACCTCTTCTAACGATACCTTTCGAAGTAGTCCATCACGCGGCGGACATAGACCCGTGTTTCCCGGAAGGGGGGGATCCCTCCGTAACGAAGCACGGCGTTTTCGCCGGCATTGTATGCGGCAAGGGCCAGCGCCAGATTCCCGTTAAAATATCTCAGGAGGTATTTCAAATACCTCACGCCTCCCTCGATATTGCTTTCCGGATGAAAAGAGTCACGCACCCGCAGGGAAGATGCCGTAGATGGCATGAGCTGCATCAAACCCCTCGCGCCCTTGCGGGAAACGGCACGGTGATTGAAGTTGGATTCCGCCTTGATTACCGCTTTCACTAACGCGGGCTCAACATTGTATTTTGCCGAAGCCTTGGCAATCAGATGATCGTACTGGGAGATATTCATTCCCAATTTGCGATCGAAGAGAACCCTCTTTTCCCTCATCACCAGGGTGTATTTGATACGGGTGTCGGTGGGGACGTTGGTGAGGTGGACGATGCCCTCCGCGTCGGTGTATCTGTAAATGTCGGCGGAACAGGGAGAGAGGAAAAAAAGGGAAACATTCGCCATGAGCAGGGAGAGAACCAGGAGGATTTTCTTTCGTACTATCACTCGAACAACTCCGCGTTTTTTTGAAAGCATCTCTGTTGATATGGATAATTACTACAGGTGCGCATAGAATGCAAGGAATTTATTCACTTTTTCTTCAATGTCCTTGACAGGGATTGACCGAGATGGTAATTAACTTCCCCTCAAAAGAGGTCAATTGTGTCGGGGCGTGGCGCAGCTTGGTAGCGTATCTGAATGGGGTTCAGAGGGTCGCTGGTTCAAATCCAGCCGCCCCGACCATTGATATCAAGGAGTTACAAAGTGGGAACGTAACTCCTTTTTCTTTTTAGGGTCATTTTGTCCCGCTATAGTCCCGCTTGAGGAATAAAAATCACCATAATTTTTTTAAGGAGGATTGAATATGTCAGAAACAAAGTTTTAATATATATGGAACCGCGAAGGATATGAGAGAAAAAGAGATAGAACGTGTGAGGAGAATCTTTTCGTTTGTTCTACAAAATCTATGTCTGCTTGTGATGGGAATCTAAACGTAAATTTTGTTTTTTTGTTATAGCTACTAACAGCAAAGTCTCCAGTATTTATAATATCCATTCCGCGGGGTTTTTTATTACGAAGTGTGCTTTAAGTTCTTTGATGGAACAGAATCCTCACAAAAGGAGGATTAGAATTCGCCACTCTTACAGTCAAGGTGCTGATGGGGACTTCCTAAGCTACGCGGGTAACAGGCCAGTCGCATCTGCGAGAAGGATATGTGAAAAAATGAGGTACAGGATATTTTTCTTCATAATCTTTCTTCTGGCTTCTATCGCTCCCTTAAGTGCCATGGAAAAAGGCGTCTTCAAGCCGCCGAGTCTGGAGGGGTATACGCTGGTTCAGACAAAGCAGCTGGATAAAGATAAAGTAAAGGACGGGATAAAGGAGACCACACTGGAGATTTACGGGAATGCGATAGGTCAATATATCGGCAAATATACCTGCAATGGCATAATTTGGGAGTGGGGAGTAAAGGCTAATAACAACAATGATGATACGATTAACAATTATATTTTAAGGGATAGTGACGGAGATGGAATATTTGATGAAAGATACGGCGGTAATGAAACAACGTATGTACCTGACTGGGTGAAAAAGGCAGGAAATAAATGAAGTACATGTCGTACATATTCTCGTTGTTTCTGCTCATTTTAGGTTGTGCGGTATCGAATCTATATGCCATGGAGAAGGGTATCTTCCAGCCGCCGAGCCTGGAGGGGTATACGCTGGTTAGTACAAAACAGTTAGATAAGGATGAAGTAGAAGATGGGGTAAAAGAGACTACGTCTGAGATTTACAAGAATTCTGCTGGTCAAATTATCGGCAGATATATCACTAAAGACCATACTTGGGTATGGGCAGTAAAAAAGACTCAAGACCTTAATGATACTACTCAAAACTATGTTATCAGAGATAGCACAGGGAATGGAACTTATGATGAAAAATATTCACTAACTGAAGATTTTTTCTTACCGAGTTACCTTAAATAATAAAAGATTCAAAAGAGGCATTCTTTGGTAGTTGATAGGATTAATTTGAAAAATGAATCTTTGTTTAAAAGGATTAATATTGGTCCTATTTGACGAGGAATTGTCAAATTATGAGGATTATACCATTCCCGAATGCGTAAAGGACAAATTGAGAAAGTGATGAGTAAGATATTTCTTATCGCTGTGGTGCTCTTAAGTCTCATGGGTACTCAGACATATGCCATGGAAAAGGGTGAGTTCCAGACACCGAGCTTAGAGGGGTTTTTGTTCAATAGGCAGTTTAAAATAGACGAAGACGAAGACGGAATCAAGGAGAGTGACGTAACGATTTACAAGAACCCTTCAGGAGATCAAATAGGGGTTATCAGTACAGGTGGCATTATTTGGCTGTGGAGCAGGAGAGATCACGATTACCTGCACAATCGGACAGATATAAATAGAAATTACAGCATTCGGGATAGTAATTGCGATGCAATATTCGATGAGCGATATGCAACTGGAGAACCTTTCTATTTGCCGAATTGTTTGAAATGAAAACATCTTTTATTACCGCATGTCTGGTCTGGTTGTTCGTCCTGTCCGGTTGCACGGTCTTGGGAAGTCTTTCCAAACCATCTGAGCACGACATGCTTGTATCTGCCAGATCTATAAAAGTTTCCTCGGCTGACGAGGCATTCCGAGATATTCAGTTTGTCTTCAGGAGAGTAAAGTACAGCGGAAAATATATTTTTGATGAGTGTTCAACGGACGCAATAAACAAAGCAGGAATTGATGTAACATGCACTATGTATGAGGAGGATAGAACTTATCAGTATATTGACAAAAAAAATTACGAGAAATATCCCACTTTCCGATTGAAATCCACAGGGACTTATTCGCTCACAGTACCTCTTTGTCCTGCTGATTTCAGATCCGTCCGTCAGTTTCCACTGTTTTTAACGCATTATTTCTTCGTCAACGGGTTTTGCTTCGAAGGTGACAAAGAACGGGCACTCCGTGCATACCATTTATTAAAATACTATTGTGAACATTAGCAGGTGTAACAGTGAAGACGAAAATACTGCTCCTCTTGGTTGCATTATTAGTTTCCATCGCGTTGCAGTCTCATGCCATGGAGAAAGGTATCTTCCAGCCGCCGAGTTTGGAGGATTATGAATACGAAAGAGCGTGGCAGATGGATATTAATAAAGATGGAGTAAAAGAAACCCACGTTACTATGTACAAAAATTCGGATGGTGGTAAAATTCTGAAGATCACATCATTAAATGGGACCGTTTGGGCATGGGCAGTACGGTCTTCGTATTGGCCAAAAGATAAAGAAGATTTGACCAAGAACTATACCCTCAGAGACAGCAATTGTGACGGCGTATTTGATGAGAAACTAAAAAATGATGAAGCTTATAAAGTTCCCGATTGTCTAAGAGACAGGATGAAGAAATGAGAAGCAGAACATTTCTCTTTATAATGCTGTCTCTGGTTTTTATTATGTCTTCCCATGCCATGGAGAAGGGTGTCTTTAAACCTCCGAGTATGGAGGGGTATACTAAATATTGGGAAACTGATATGGATATAAATAAAAATGGAATTAAAGAAACTCATGTAGTTATTTATAGAAATGCTGATACTGATAATATAACTTCTCTTAGCACTAATGGAAGAATCTGGGCTTGGAAAGTAAAAAGTCATAATTATCCTGTAGACAAAGATGACTTTTCAAAAAATTATGTAATCAGAGATAGTTCCTGTAGTTCTCCTAGTAAATTTAATGAGAAATATACTCTAGATGAAATGTTCAAATTACCAGTAAATCTATGTAAATAGAAGTAACTTTATTGCGCACATAGCAGGTAAAGCAGTGAAGACGAAAATACTGCTCCTCTTGGTTGCATTATTAGTTTCCATCGCGTTGCAGTCTCATGCCATGGAAAAAGGTATCTTCCAGCCGCCGAGCCTGGAGGGGTATACGCTGGTTCAGACAAAGCAGCTGGATAAAGACAATAATGGTTCAAGAGAAACTACCCTGGAAATTTATGCAAAAGGAAAAACAAAATTAATTGGGAAATACATTACTGATGGGAAAGTATGGGGTTGGGCTATTTATAACGATCTCCAAAACCGTGATGACCCATTTAAGAACTTTTCTATTAGAGATAGTAACGGAGATGGTATATTCAATGAGAAATACACCACTACGGAAGAATATCCATTACCTGATTATTTGAAGTAGCTTAAAAATTATACCTTCTCTGCTATGTGAAGAAGGCAGGATACAAATGAAATACATGTTGTACATATTATCGTTGTTTTTGCTCAGTATGTGCTGTGTGATATCGAATCTATGTGCCATGGAGAAAGGTATCTTCCAGCCGCCGAGTCTGGAGGGGTATACGTTTGAGAAGAGTTGGACTATTGATGTCGATCAAATTCAAGACGGGATAAAAGAAACAACTATTGAGAAATATGTGAAATCGAAAAATCAAGTCATTCTTAAATGGACAACCAAGGGAAAGACCTGGTACTGGTCAATATTAAATAACTATTCTGATAAAAATGATCATATTAACAATTATGGCATAAAAGATGAGGACGGAAAGGGAGTTTTTACAGAGAAATACTATGGAGTTGAACAGTTTTATTTGCCAGATTATTTAAGATAATCAAACTGTATAAACCCCAGAGCAAACCCTAAAGCCGATTAAGCGGTGCCGCCGCAAGCAGCGGGGAATTCAACCAAAGAGATTAAACCGATTTATATGATGACTAAATAAAATAATGAGATTACTCAATCACTCGAAGGAGGTTTATTATGAAAAATCCATTTGAGGTTTTTATTAAACTGAAAAGGGGTACCGTTCGTCATCTGACGCCGGAACACCCGGAATTTGACCCAGTTGGTATTATAAACGCTTTACGCGAAGAGGAGAGTTCTCTAAGGCTGGCCATTCTCGCCATTGCAGTCCGAGAGGCGCATTGGAAATTTGTGATGGAAGAGGGGCAAGGCGATGAGGAACCGCTGGAATTTTTAGAATTTGTTTCTCAAGCGGTCGGGAAGATGATTTTAAGTGATAAAGGGAAAGAATTTGCAGACTTCTGGTTCAAGGGGGAAATTGTTGTTGCTGGCACTCCGCACAAAATCCATGCCATGCTTGTCACCGATATGGAACTAGGGAACATAAAAAACGTCATCACAAAATGCAAAAAGCTGCTGGGGCATCACAACGAACTCTTGTCCGAGTTCGGAAAACTGTGCACGGAACTAAAGCCAATGTCGGATCGGTTCAAGGCAATCCTGTGCAAGAATAAAGGAGGTATTTGTTTCGCCGTGGGTGAGGTATTAACAAATCGCGATCTTCTCTACTGTCTATTTCCGATGGTATTCGTATCAATTAACCCGATCGTGATGTTTGTTGCAGGATTACTTCTTGCAGAGATGTTAAGGCATGGACTGGATAAACTCTGCCGTTCTTGAATTGACTCCCAATAGTTTTTCTAACATTATTTTGGTGCAAGCATAAAACTACCAGATAAGAAACAATAAAACAGGAAGACGCCATTACCAGCTTTACGATGGTTTTGGCAGTCCTTGGCAAATCGTGCCCGAGATACATAAGTTCTAGTTTTTTTAATAAATAGGAGTTTATGATCGCCCTGAAGGATGCCGAGCAATACCTGCGCTCGAATGGTTACGACAATCCCTTCTACGGGGCCCCGTTTATCCTGATCGGGGAGGCGAATTAATTACGGAAAGCACAGGAAAACAATGTCTGCATCATTTACCGAGGTATTGTTCTGCGGTATTCTTATTGCGGGTCTTGCATGCTTCGTCCTTCTCCCGTTCCGCATCGTCTTATTGGTCAGATTGTTTCACCGCTGGAAAGCGATTTCCATTGCGGACCGAATCCTTATCATTGTTTCGATCTTTCCCCTGATTGCATCTACTATGCTCTGGTTGGCCGTTGCCTATTCTGCCGCAATGTTGATCCTGAACATAGGCATCAAGAGCACTTGGGGCATGTCGGAAGTCGGAATGTCCATGACCGTATTTCTTATTTTCTACCTCCTTTTTGAAATACTCATCTTCTTGCCGCGACGCAGAAAACATGAGTAACCTTATTATGAACTTAAGAAGACATCACCTGCTCCTCGTCGGAATCGTCATCGCCAGTCTGTTCGCCTTTGGACTGTCGATTTACAGTTTCCATCAAGGATACATGATCAACAAGCATTACACTTCCCTTGCCAGGATGGCCAAGGGCGATATAAACAAAGGATCCGAGTTTCTGAAGGAGGGGTTCTATAAACAGGATAAATGCAACGACAGATCGTTCCGTTACGGAGCCATAGCGATCGCCGTTCCGGCGATTTTCTTCGCCGTCTGCTACTTACTGCTCTATTTTCCCTTTATAAGAAAATCAGGAAAATCGCTTCCGTCAGTAAACAATCAGGTTACGGAAATTCATACTGCCCTCAATGAATCGGTGCGGATTTATTTTCTGATCCTATTCTGCATAGCCTTCGCATTCTTCTTTCTGATCCCCCTTTTGATCGTCCTGTATAATCTGATTTTCCCGCCCGTGACAGGAAAGAGGATCACATTGTTCTTCACGACTGTGATTCTTCTCATTATGGCGCTGTCCGTAACCTCTTATGTTTTTCTTAAGAAAGGCAAGATTCACATCGCCTGGGGAGTTGTGACAACTGCCCTTATACTCCTGCTTTATGGAATCCCTCTGTTTATAGTTGAAAACAACCATCAGCTTCTTCATACACAGCTCATTGACGGACCCATTCCCGATTATTTAGTGCTTTCTCCTCAAGTGGATTCGTTTATAATCTTCTTATCTGAGTTCTCCAACTTTATCGGTTCGAGGATTTTCTTATATGCCATTGCATTTATCTTTATATTTTTAAGTGTTCAGTTATATTTCTGGAAAAGACGTCGGATAAACCAAGTCATAAAAGGATAAAGAATTTCGCAATGGCAATGCATTTTTTTGTTGATCTGAACTGTTCAATATCCCTATCAGAAAAATCAAGAGACAAAGACCGATCGGTCCCAATAAGGAGAAACATTTATGAAAATAAAGGCTCGCTTCTTTTGCTTGTCATTGGGAGTTCTGCTTGCAGCGTGCACATCCGCTTCAGTTGCAGCGGATGCCCAAACGTATCACGATGATGGCATCCGGCTCTACAGGTCAGGAAATATCCCATCGGCAATCATCGCGTTCACAAAAGCCATAGACCTCGATCCCATGTTTGACCGGGCATACACCAACCGCGGGATCATGTGGATGGAAATAGGCGAGTATGACAAGTCCATAGCCGACTGCGATAAAGCCATTGAAATCAATCCCGAACAATTCGCCGCCTATAACAGCCGCGGTAGTGCATGGCGATTCAAAGGCGACTTCGAGCGTGCTGTCGCCGATTATACCACGGCCATAGCGCTGAATCCCCGCAACGCCATACTCTTCAATAACCGGGGTTCCGCTTACATGAACAAGGACGATTACAGTTCGGCCATCGCCGATTTCAGCAAAGCCATTGAGATCAATTCACGATACCCCATGCCATACTACAACAGAGGCTGCGCCCTTTACCGTCAGGGAAAATTCAAGGAGTCGTTACCCGACTTGAAAAAAGCCATGGAGACGGGATTCAATCCCGCTGACTATCCATACCTCATGCTGCTGATTGCCTCTCAGAAAGTATCCGAGGGGGAGTTCAAAAATATCGAAAAAGATTTTCGCAAATTTACTGTAACGCGATCTTCGAATCCATGGATAAGAAGAATCATCGTATTTTACCTTCACGAAAATGTGCCGGAACAGCTAATTTTGACAGAGGCGGAGAGGGAAAAAAACGAGCAGGAAAGGAAGACGCGCCTCTGCGAGGCCTACTACTACCTTGGGGAGCACAGGCTTTCGAAAGGCGACAAACAGGGCGCGGAGCAATACTTTCTCAAGGCCATCGAGACGAACGCCTTCACGACAGTCGAATACCTGAATGCCAAATCCATGATGCAGCTCATGAAAGAAGATAAACTCTGAATGAGTATTTGAGTGGCAAGATTTTATTATTGGCCACTGATTCTTAGTTGCTGGCCGTTACATTTGGTAAATGAACAATGAAAAGACACTTTCGGACAGTTTCAATCATAACATGTCTTCTTATATTTTTTACCCACGCCTTTGCCATGGAGAAGGGTGTCTTTCCGCCGCCGAGTCTGGAGGGGTATACGAAGTCTAATGAATGGGATCACGATGTTGATAAAGATGGTATAAAGGAGTCTCACATAATTAAATATACTAATTCTGCAGGAGACACTATCCTCAAAACATCTACAAGAGGTACGGATTGGCTTTGGTTGAAAAAGACACAGGATTATAATTCAAATCAGCCAGATATAACTAAGGGCTATGTTATAAGAGACAGTAACTGTGATGGCAAATTTGATGAGAAATATAGTTTATCAGAGTCTTTTGACCTTCCTGCTTGTTTAAAATAAAAAAGATGGTGGAGCTCGGCGAATGGCTCTGCACGGATGTCCTGAAGAGGGTCCCCCACCGGCATTTTGTCTTTGGCATCCCGAAGATGCTGCGCCGATACTTCCTGTATGACCGGAAGCTTCTGGCCGATCTGAGCCGGTGCGCCTGGAAATCCCTGAAGGTATTTCGCCGGGAAACGAGTCACCTCGAAGCGTCCATATCGCCATTTTGGGCTCAATATCCTTTTTCCCCCCGCTAAATTGCCTTTGACATGCTGAGTGATAAAATAACTTCTCCTTCAACCACCGCCGTTATGCTCCATGACACCATGTGCATATCAACACCAACATTGATTATTTTGCATTTGACATTAGCCGCCTTTTGACTTACTTTCTCCAACATGGGACACTCCTCCTTGAAAAAATATTTTGAAACAATATTGGGCTATTATAGCCCCTGAGGAACTCCCATAAAATATAAATCAATCATAGTCTCTATCAATTATTTCTACTTTGACAATGGCGACCCAACCGGAAGATATATTATAGAGCTTTATGTAAATAACAAAAGGATATATACAACAACATACGATGTCATCACCCCTTAACTTTATGTCTGTAAAATATATTCAAAAGGGAGGAAAGCATGAAGAGGCTATTGATAATTTCATGTGTTCTATTGACGGCTTGCTCTTCTGTTATGCACACATGGAAAGGAAGTGATGGCTCTGTTAGTACAACTCATGGTAGTCAATGGAACGGCAAGTATTGGATTAATCTAGGCGATGGAATTTCAATGGATTACAATTCGGATGTAAGACATTGGTGGTTTTGGAGTCAAACGGATATGCGATGCGACCCTGCCATATCTGGATCGTGGGAATTTGATGTAATGCTTAAAGTTACAGATGCTGTTTCTCAAGCTCATTACGATAAAACTTTCGGTGCCCCAGTTCGAATGGTAACAGCAAGAATTGAAGTCCAATGCGATAAGTTCGAAGATCATGAATATAACATCATGAATCCTGTTCGTTATTATTTGGCTGATGGAACGCTTTTTAAAGAGGTTAGAGAACGTCATGTAACGCAAAGGGCTAAACATGGAACGATGATGGATCGTATAGCAAAAAATGTTTGCAGTAAAAGATGCTCCGGCTCTAAGTATGATCGCTAATTGGAATTAAGAGATTAGGCATGGCATCTGTATGATAGATGACTCTATCCATGGCCGCTACCGCTACCGTTTATTATTCCCGCAATCCTCAGTCTTCCGATTATTACCGGTGCGTGCAGGACCATTTTGAAACCTTTAGCCAGGTCTATAAAAATGAGGCGTGCCGGATAGGTCTGCCCCAAAAGCGCCTCAAAATGCCTACCTGATGGGTTAGTCGTCCAAGAAGAGAGCCGATTGCTCAAAAAGGACTGCCGCCGATCCGCATTCCTCGCCTAAAGATATCGCCGCCCCTAATTTACGATGCAAACTTCCCCTTGACTCAAGAAAACAGCCCCACTATACTCCGAAGCGTCAGAAGCAATGTCTTATCAAATTATCAATTCAATTATCAATTCAATCATCCTCGATACCATCCCGGTTGCCGTCACCATCCCTGTGGCGTGAGGAGAAAAGGAGAGAGTAATGTCAAGAACAAGAATCCTCGTTGCTGTGTGTCTTTGCTATATGCTCGTTGCGTCACTCGCACTGGGCGAGGTCGTCAGTAAAAAGAAACCCTATGAAAGCGCCATTGCCACAGCCCGCAGCGAAATCTGGCAGGCCATAAACAGCGGCAGATGCGGGAGTGCCACCGCCGCCATCATGGTGGAAGGCAAGGTCGTTTATGCCGAAGGTTTCGGCATGGCCGACAGGGAGAAGGGCATCCCCATCGGAAGAGATACGCTCTTCAATATCGGCTCCATCAGCAAGGTGCACGTGGCAACGGCCATCATGCTGCTTGTCGATGACGGCAAGGTCTCCCTCGACAGGCCGGTCACGGATTATCTCCCGGAATTCCAGATGGCCGACGACCGGTACAGGAAAATCACCGTGAGGATGACATTGAACCACGTATCGGGCATGCCGGGTACTGAGGTTTTGAAATCCTTCGGGTTTCAGTATGCGGACGAGGTCAAACGGGAAACGATCGATACGCTGGCCCGTGCACATCTCAAGCATGCCCCGGGAGACATGGCCGTGTATTGCAATGACGGGTTCACGCTGGCGGAAATGATCGTGGAACGGGTGAGCGGTTTGAAATACATCGACTTTCTTAATAAGAGGATCTTTAAGCCGCTTGGCCTGAAAAACACCGGCATGGGCGTGGGTGAGATCAAGGGCAAACCTGTGGCATTCTATTATGACGCCAAAACCGGGAAGATGCATCCGCCTGAAGCGCTCTCGATCCTGGGCGCCGGCGGTCTGTCATCAACGGCCGTGGAGCTCTGCCGCTTCGCCGATGCCTTCTCGGCAAAAGGCCGGCTCTTGAAGAAGCTGTCTCTCGCCGAGATGAGGAAGGCGCAGCCATCGGCGTTCTGGGGCAAACTGAGAAATCCGACCATGTCGTTCGGGCTTGGTTGGGATTTCACGGGTATCCCGCGGTATGATGCGGCCGGCATTCAGATACTTGGCAAGACCGGTGGCACGGGAAACTATTCGTCAATGATTGTAACGGATCCGGACAGGAGAATATCCGTTGCGGTTATTGCATCGGGGGCTGAAAGCGGCGCGCCCAAAATAGCCCTGGATATACTGGATGCCGTGCTGGTTGAGAAAAAACTCATTTCAAAAGAGAAGAAACCTCTTCTGATTCCACCGTCAGCGCAGAAATGGCCGCAGGAGGAGGTTTCATTCAGCGGTTATTACGCCAGCGACACCAATTTATTCCAGGTCGTGTTCGATACGGATAAAAACAGCGTGACCATATACGAGTTCAGGGAACGGGAGAAAGCGCCGTCCGTCACACTTGTTTACAACAGAGGCTACTATTACGATAAGAGGGGCAACCGCTTCTATTTTGCAAAATCGGGTGATGAGAGCTACCTTGTGGGTGCATCATTGGGCACCGATACGATCAGGATGCAGAAAGTCAAACCGCCGGAAAAACCGCAAACCCTCAGGATCAATATGGACGGCAGGGTCTGGCTGCGGCGCAACGCCCCTCCTTTTGACGCGGTGATGACTTTGGAATCACATTTTGTAAAATCATTGCTTTACAAGGACCTGCCGGGATACGTGTTCTTCGGGGGTGTCAAGAGGATCCAGTCCCCTGAATTCGCGGGTATGCCTTTCGACGCGATACGCGACCAGTCGGAGCTGACCCTTTTTGAAAAAAACGGAGTCACCTGGGCGTGGGTTTCGGATATGTTATATGGCCCGGCAGAGAGCGCCGTCGCATTAAAAGCCGGCGTGAATTCCGTAAAAATAGGGGGCGATGGATATAACGAGTGGCTGGTGGCAAATGAAAACGCGGTGTTAAGTTTTACAAAACCCGATCGGGGGAGAATACTCATATTCTCTTCCGACGATACCATGACCTATGACAGCGCGACCGATACGGGCGATGCGTATGCCGCCAGGGGCAGTTATATTGAATGTGCGGGTTCTGCAAACGATGTCTTTACAGTCAAGGCCCAGCCTGTCGTGGCGGATGAAAACCGGTCATTCCCTCGCTGAAGTCCCTTTGATCACTTCCATAAAGGCGTCTATTCGAGTTTCGACCTGGCTTTCCGAAAAGAACCGCTCGTCGACCATATCCGCGTCGATGATCAGCGAGGGGATTTTCCTCTTTTCCCTCACGATTTTTTGAATGTCGTACTGCCCGAAAGAATAGGGCTTGCAGCTCCTGTTGGAGTGCATCACGATACCGTCCGCATCATATTTGTCGATCAGACTGATGACTATCTCCGCCATCTTATCAATGCCGATATTGAGATAGATCCGGCTGTAGCCCTCCGCCATGGTTTCGATAAAGTCATTCTCATTCAGGTACTCCAGGGAACCGCACCACGCGGAGGTATAGGTATCCGCCACGAGGCAGGCCCCGTGGGAAGCAAACTTCTCCGAGAGCCACTTTGTCCTGTACCAGATGGGGATATTATCCCACAGCAACCTGTACTGCTCGTTTTCCACCGCACCGATCCCGGCGTCGATCCTCTCATTCATTTCCTTGAGGAGGAGGGTATAGTACTCGACAACCTGGGCCGTGCCGCGCAGCGTGACGATCAGGGCTAAATGAAAAAATGCGTCAAACGCACTGAGAGGGGCGGGTCTATGGGTAGCGGTATCAAGCACGGCCTTCCAAAGTTTCTGCCCCTCAATGGAAAGTTTCCCCACCTCTTTCATTTTATCGTAATCGATTTTTCTCCCGCAGACCTTTTCGAGAAAGTCCATGTACTCATCCAACTGCCTGCGCACGTATCTTTTTGCCTGCTCGGGAAAATCCGTATGGCAGAAGGGCGTATCCAGAATGAAGAGCGGTGCCCCGTAGTACCGGGCCTGGATTTCATACCATTTCAACACGGTCCCGCAGATGTTCGTGCAGCAGATGAGCATATCGGGTCTGGGGAGACCGCCTATGGGCCCGCCATTTATGGGGGAGCAGGCGATATCCGAGCAGGCGTATGAGCAGAGGTCGCTTGAATACCCCATCCGCTCCGCCTTTTCGCAGAGATCCTTGCCCATCTTGCTCGCACCGATCATCGCTCCATGATTTTCAGGGTAAATGGGAATTACCTCCATGGCGATGAGGGGCTCAACGGGCCCCCCGCTGGTGATCCAGGCAACCTTCTTGCCGCTCTGATCCGCCGTCTTGGCCTCTATGTAGTAGTGCGTCATTATTTCCTTCATTCGCGCGGCGGACTTGATCTTTCTCTTTTCCTTTTCGGGGTCTTTCTCTTTCATTTCCCAGCTCCTGATAACTCTCCCTCTTTCCTGTCTTTCCTCTTAAGCATTTCTATGAAGGCTTCGAGCCGTGTCTTCACTCTCCCATCCGCGGAGGATTGATCCTCGATCTCGATGAGCGTACTGGGGATTCCTTCCTGATCAAGGGCGCCTTTCAGAGAGGGGTAATCAAATGCGTGGGGATCACAGAACTTGAGGAGGACAAACACAACCCCGCCGGCTTTTCTTTCTCTGACAACGCTGATGATATTATCGGCTCTCGTGGAGAGTCCGGAATGCTTCGCCGGACACACGTTACGGGTGAGGTACCGCTCCGCGATCGCTTCCACCGGGTTCATGTCAATGGTGAGAAGCCCTTCGTAATACCGCGAGCCTGTACAGAAATCGTCCCCCACGACGGCAGCGCCCGCTTCTTCGACGATCCCGTAGATGTCCAGCAGATTGCAGCTTCCTCCCGAGAGGACGATCCTTTCCCCGGGGGGAGAAGGTGAAGTATTCTTCCTGGATTCTAAATCACCGGCTATTCTTTCCAGCACATCGGCAAGTTCGCTTCTGTCCATGATCATCGATGCCATCATGATGCTGTGGAGATCTTCTCCGGCGATGACACCGGGATACTCGTATTTCAAATCATGGATCTTCTGCAGCAGAAGCCGTATCCGGTTGTATGTGTTGAGCGAGTCAAGGAGGGCTTCGTCGGTAATTTTCTTCCGGAAGGCGTTTTCGAGATTTCTCCGGAATTCCATGAGCACATCGATCATGTACCTTCTGGAACTAAGGGCGTTCAGCTTCACCGGGAGAACCACGTCCATGTGAAAGCCAAGCGGCAGGTTTAATCGCCAGATGTCGGACAACCTCTGGATGGTATCACAGGTATGGGGGAACACCACACCGTCTAAAAAGTCCAGGCGGCCTGTCATTGCGTCCTCCAGGGCTCCCTTCACCAGGGAACAGCAGTAGGCCTGGAGGTGTGTATCCGCCAGCCTGATATGTTCACCGGTACCGAAAAGCCTGAAGGGAAGGGTATCGGCGGCGAAAATCAATTCTTCCGGGGTATAGCTGCAGAAGTAGCCCACGATGGGCCTGCCCCGTTCACTTTTATATTTTCTCGCGTATTCATAGGGATGCCGCTTCAATTCCTCCAGTATGTCCATGTGCGTCATAAGAGAACGTCTCCCGATTCGTGTATGCGCGGTGAGACTTATTTCTCACCGCTGTATTTCCCGGCCGCCTTCAATTTTTCAATCTCTTCTTCCTCCAGCACCTTATATGCCACCTTGCCGATGAGGGTAATCGGCAGGGATTTCCGGAATTCAATTTCCCTCGGGCAGCTCCACTTGATCAGGTGCTTCCTGCAGTATTCGATCAATTCGTTTTCTTTTTCCGCGCTCATCTTTGCCGGATCTTTCAGCACCACGAACGCCTTGATCCTCTGTACCTGCGATTCATCGGGGACGCCGATCACGCACGCATCCCGGACATCGGGGTGCTTGTAGAAAACATCCTCCACCTGGGCGGGGTATACGTTCATGCCGGAGGATTTGATCATGCGCTTGAGCCTGAGTTTAAAATAGAAAAACCCGTCTTTATCCATCGAGCCGATGTCCCCCGTGTGTAGCCAGATTTTCCCGTCGGGGTGCAGCTTCAGGGTATTTGCCGTTTCTTCGGGGTGATCCAGATAGCCCAGCATGACGGCGGGGCCATGGATACAGATCTCCCCTTCTTCTCCCACAGGAGCCTCCTCCGTGGTACCCACAGTGACGATCTTGGCTAACATGTCGGGGAAGGGCACCCCTACGCTTCCTTCCCTGTATTCACTGAGCGGCGTCGCCATGATGGCGGTGACAGCCTCGGTCAGGCCGTACCCTTCGAGTAACTGGACGTTCCCGCCCCGACGCCTTACCGTATCCTCAAACCGCTCCTTGACGGTTCTCGGGAGGGTGTCGGCGCCGCAGAACGTTGCCCTGAGACAGCGCAAATCCGTTTTCCGGAATAGGGAACTCCGGCTCAGGGCATCAAAGAGCGTGGGGACTCCGACGACGACGTTGGGGCGTTTCGACTTGATTAATTTTGCCACGACTTCCGGGGTGAATTGAGGGACGAGGATGCTTTTCGCACCGCCCATGAACACCGCGTTGATACAGACACCGAGCCCGAATCCGTGAAAGATGGGAAGTATGGCAAGCATCGCGTCATTGCTTGAGAGGTTCCCCCAGGCGGATACCTGCATCCCTTCACTTATGAAGTTTCTGTTGGAGAGCATGATCCCTTTCGGTACTCCCGTGGTGCCGCCGCTGAACAGGATCACCGCCATTTCATCGGTATGCATGGTGGACTTCGGCGCCGCCGGATATGAACCCTGCATCAGGTCGCGCCACCACTTCACGGCAGGATCCGGAGGGACCCGGGGTATCTTGCGGCCCTTCGCCAGGTAAAAGCCGATCCCTTTGAGGGGACTGAGATAATCGGGAATCCTTGCAAGAATCAGTGTGTTCAGGGTGGTCCTGTGTCTCACCTCCGCAAATTTGCGATAAAACGCATCGAGGGTCAATGCACAGGCGCTCCTGCTGGCATTCAGGTAAAATTCTATTTCCCCCGGTGTGGACAGGGGGTGGATCATGCACGCCACGGCACCCAGCTTGTTCGCGGCATAGAAGCATATGATCCCCTGAGGCGAGGTCGGCATGGCGATG
>Ga0194110_10003758_pt1 | contig 18707 bp, 22 predicted proteins | sample TA2Kig1200mmetaG_FD_146192 | JGI IMG/M metagenome (GOLD analysis project Ga0194110, IMG submission 146192) | Freshwater microbial communities from Lake Tanganyika, Tanzania - TA2015032 Kigoma Deep Cast 1200m | ecosystem: Environmental > Aquatic > Freshwater > Lake | place: Tanzania: Lake... | reverse complement strand
CGTCACCCCCGGCGTCACCCCCGGGCGTCACCCCCGGGCGTCACCCTGTCGCATCACCCTTTTTTCACCCCCCGGGCGTCACCCTCAGCTGCCCAGAAAGGCGCACCATGACCACCACTACGACCCCCGCCGTCGACGTCGACGTGTGTGGACACACCGCGGCGCTGCGCGAGGCGGAAGCCGCCGTCAACACGGCCACGGCATCCGGCGACGTCGAGCAGATCGCCGCGGCCGCGCACGCGCTCATCGTCGCCGCGGCGGCGCATGGCTGGCCCACCGCTACGGCCCTGGTGTTCACGTACGAAAGGACCGGTCCCGTCGCTCACGTGTGGGGGCTGTGGCGCGTGGTCGACGTCGACGGACGCGTGCTGCGCGAATGGGAGGACGAACCCGGCGACATGACCGACGAGTCCGAAGAAGAGCTAGTTGCGCTCGACCTCATCACCAACCGCGCCGCGACGCTGCACGTCACGGACTACGGAACGCCCGCGGGCACCGCGGCGACGGTGCTGCACGCGCTCACGCTCTGAGCATGGCGGCGGGCCGACCCGAAAAGGCCGGCCCGCACGAGGGGGAGACCCCCTCGACCCCCCTCCAACGCGGGTCGCGGGTTCCCCGCTCGAGCGCGGTCAGCTGCGCGGCCGCGGCTTGTACTTCTTGCCCGCCCGGATGTTGACGTTTTCGATGACGCCGACGACGGCCAGGCCCGCGGCGACGAGAAGGATGATCGCCCACCCGAGGACGTTCAGCCACGTGCCGGCGAACACCGCCGCCGTCTGCTCCGCCGCGATAGCGACAAGCATGAACGACGCCCCAAACCACACCATGCCGTTGGAGACCAACGCCGCTTGAGCGAGCTTCGACCGCTTCTTAGACATGCGCACACCATCCCACCGGGCGCGCATGGTGTCCACGGGGTGCGGGGCTACCGCGCCCGAGGCTCCGCCCAGCTTGTCCATTTCTTTCGCTGCGATTGCTGCGAGGAGTTGCATCAACCTTCTCGGTGACGCCGGAGCATGTTCGAAGCTGGCACACGTCGTGTGGCCCGCGATGTCGGGTGAGAATGAGCACCGTTCCCAACTCGGTTTGAAAGCGACGGCGACGGTGCCCGGCGATATCATCGTCTTATGGCGATGATTGAAGAGGGCGGTCTGCTCGACTCCCGCGCGACCGCCGTGTATGCGCACCTATTCGACGCACTGGGGGACCCCACGCGATTGGCGGTCCTCCAGCATCTGGCTTCTGGCGAGCACCGTGTCCGCGATCTCGTCCAGCACCTCGGACTGGCTCAATCGACTGTGAGCAAGCACCTCAGCTTTCTGCGGGACTGCCGCTTAGTTACTGTTCGCTCGGAGGGGCGCGCGTCCTGGTTTGATCTCGCGCAACCTGTCGCGACTGCGGCCCTCATCAACGCCGCCGAACTCTTGCTGAAGGACACCGGAACGCGTGTCACGCTATGTGCCCACCTCCATCAGCCTGGTGAACACTTCGCCGTCGGAACGGACGCGGCCTGATGGGCGCCGGTCACACGCACGCACCGTCTGCCGGCGCAGCCGGAGAACCCACCGACCACCGCGTGCGTCTTTGGATTGCCTTTGGAATCACCGCGGCAATCACCGCGACTCAAGCGATTGGATCCTTTCTCACTGGCAGTCTCGCCCTCCTCACGGACACGGCCCACGCGCTCACTGACGCATCCGGACTTCTTGTTGCACTCATTGCCGCGACGCTGATGCTGCGCCCAGCTAGCGCGCGACGCACCTGGGGGTTCCGTCGTATCGAAGTCATCGCTGCCTTCGGGCAAGCGGCTTTGTTGATGGCGGTAGGGGGCTACACCGCCATCGAAGGGATACGACGGCTCTTCGAGCCCCCTGAGGTGCCAGCTGCCGAGCTGCTGGTTTTCGGAGTCATTGGGCTAGTCGCGAACATCATCGCCATCTTCGTGCTGTCGTCCAGTCGTGGAGCCAACTTCAACATGCGGGCGGCGTTCTTGGAAGTGCTGAACGACGCGCTGGGATCGCTTGGGGTCATTATTGCGGCTGTTCTCATCTGGACCACAGGTTTCCTTCAAGCTGACGCCATCGCCGGTCTCTTCATCGCTGCACTCATCGTGCCGCGTGCATTCAAGTTGCTGCGCGAGACGTCGCGGGTGCTCATGGAGTTCACCCCCGACGGTTTGAACCTGGACCATGTGCGATCACACATCCTCGAACTCGACCACGTCATAGACGTCCACGACCTACACGCCTCGACGGTCGCCACCGGCCTACCGACGATCAGCGCGCATGTCGTCGTCGAGGACGAATGTTTCACGGACGGACACGCAGCCGCTGTCCTCAGGGACGTCAGAGCCTGCGTGGCCCAGCACTTCGAGGTATCCGTAAGGCACTCCACCTTCCAGATTGAGACAGCCGACCTGCAAGATTCGGAACCCGGGGATGTCCGCCACGCTTAACCGCACACGGCGTCGATCCTCTGGGACAGGCGTGGTCGCCGCCCGAATCGCATGTCAGCATCAACGTCAGCTGTTTCCAGCATCTCGTGCGGAACCGCTACGTACACTGGCTACCGATGTCTATTGACGCTCGCTCACGGCGCTCCGTGCTGATGAAAGAGCACGGTGCGATAACGCGACTCATTACCATCATCGCCCTCGGGGCACTCATGCTGCTCGGGTTCGTGGCGCTCAGTCACGGCGACAACGGCCCGGTAAGCGGTACGGTCGTGACGGCATCTGACGCTGCGCCGCAAGAACCCGGCGCACCCGTCTCTACTTCAATCATTGAATCGGGCGTGTACGACGTGTCGCCGGGAATGGCGCTGTGCGTTCTCGGGGTCGTCTGCGGATTCGTTCTGTACCTCGTCATCCATCTCCTGGTACGTCGCCAACGGGCCGGGCTCACACTCTGGCGCGCCCTTCCGCCGTCTTTCATCCACGCTGTAACCGTCAGACGTGGGGGCCACGCCCTCACAATCGCGCAACTGGGCATCTCCAGAACCTGACATCGGCACGTCGCCCCCGCGGCGACACTCATCCCGGGCAACCCGGGCTTCCTTGTGCCGTTAAGTGCTGGAGTACCCATGAAAATCAATTGGAAGGCGACGGTCATTACCGCCGCTGCTGCCGTCGCCGTCGTCGCGGGGGCTGTCATCTACATCCTCGTCGATCAGAACAACACTCGCGTCGCCGCCGAGGAAAGGGGAGGAGGGACGGTAGCAGTCGTTCGAGACGACTCCCACGTCCTCGACGACGCCGGCGACGACGCCATCACCATCGTGGAGTTCTTGGACTTCGAGTGCGAAGCTTGCGGCGCTTATTACCCCGTCGTGGAAGAGCTCCGTGTGAAGTACGCGGGACAGATCAACTACGTCGTCCGCTACTTCCCTCTTCCCGGCCACCTCAACTCCGAAAATTCCGCGGTCGCCGCGGAGGCCGCGGCACAGCAGGGACGCTTCGAAGAGATGTATAAGCGTCTCTTCGACACGCAAGCACAATGGGGAGAATCTCAGCAAAGCCAAGCGGAGCTGTTTCGCTCGTACGCGACCGAGTTGGGCTTGGACATGGCGAGCTACGACGCAGCTGTCGCCGACCCTGCCACTCTCGAGCGTGTTCGATCCGACCTCGACGACGGACGCGTCCTTGGCGTGGACCGAACCCCCACCTTCTTTGTCGACGGTGAACCCCTTGTCATTGAACGATGGAACGACCTCGAAGAAGCCATCACTACCCGCCTGGACGGCACCCCCTAGTGGCGGGCCTGTCACACCGACGAGTCATCATCGTGGGCGCAGGGCAGGCTGGACTGGCAACTGCAGCGGCACTGATCGCTCGCGGCATGGAACCGCAACGCGACTTCGTTGTCATTGACCGTTCCCCGCGGGCACAACGCGCGTGGAGTGAGCGCTGGCCTTCCATGCGGTTGCTCAGCAACGCTGAGCACTCCAGCTTTCCCCGCAGACCGCTGGAGGGTGACCCGTACCGGCACCCCACCCCGGGAGACATCGAAAACTACCTGCACAGATTCGAAGCAGAGCTCGGCGTAGACCCCGTCTGGGGTGTGCGTGCCCTCACCGTCACCCGCTACGGAACCGGCCCGACGCTGTGCTTGAGAACCACCGTCGGCGAAGTTCAGACCCGCAATATCGTGTGCGCCACTGGCGCCGCAGCACGTCCCCGATTTCCGGAATGGGCTGCAGATGTCGAAGTCGAGGGGGTGCAGATGCACACCAACGCCTACAGAACACGCGAGCAAATCCCGCACGGCCGGGTCCTTATTGTCGGCGGCGGAAACGCCGGGGTCGAGGTCGCCTTCGACCTAGCAAACTCGCACGACGTCACTCTGGCGGTTCGCTCCGGTGGCACTGAAGTACAAGCGAGACGATTCCCCACCCACCCGCGGTTTTCACCGTGGCGACGCAGAAATGTCGCGCAAGAACCTCCCTACGACGCCCTCCGAAACAGAGGGGTCCGCATTCGAGACGCGACGACAGGGGCACAGGGAACCGAGTTCACCTTTTCGGACGGGTCTCGGCAGACCTACCAGTCAGTCGTCTTCGCCACGGGGTACGTAGCGGGCGATGAGTGGTTGCCCACGCTGCCGCAGCTTCAGCGACGCATCCCCACCGTGACGGCGCTGCCCGGTCTATTCGTTGCCGGAATCCCCACACACAGCCACGCCAAAGCCAACACCCTCCCCGGGGTATGGACGGACGCGACTCGTATTGCCCGGTTCATCCACGCCCGACCTTGAAAAAGATTGATGAGACTTTTACATATTTCCAGACATCGCCATCGCGCGTTGCAGATCAGGTCGACGCTGTGCACCACCGTCGCTCTTGGCACCGCCCTCATCGTTGCAGGACCCGCGGCACCGGCCTTCGCCGTCGTGGCCCCCGCGTGGGGCTTGGCCGCGGATATCAGCCCAACCATTGCATCTCGGAGCATCGAACGCTTAGAGACCTCCGACGCTCCGTCACCCGGTCATCAGACCCACCCTCACTCCACGGCGACCCCACGCACGGACGGTCGAGGAGTGCCCACCGGCGGTGGCGAGGCCGCTCCCGTGCTGGGAGTCTCCGCAGTGGCGCTCATTCTCGGGGGGGCGTTGGTCACGCTCTTGATGACAGCGCGGCGAACCCGCCACCTCAGAAAGGGCGAAGAAAGTGACCGCTGAGAAGACGCGGCCGTTCGCCGTCGCCTGCATGGTGGCAGCGGCCGCGGTGTTGACAGATCAATTCAGTAAGGCCCTTGCCTTGACTGCGCTTGCAGACGGGAGACGGGTGCCCATTTTCGGAGACGCATTCGGTCTGCAACTCGCTTTCAACCCCGGCGCGGTGCTGGGAACGGGTTCGGGCATGACCTGGGTCCTCACGCTAGTAGGCGTGGCAGCCGTCGCCGGTCTTTTCGTTATGGCGGCCCGCGCGCGAACGGTGGGATGGGCGGCTGGTTTGGGGCTGTTCCTCGGCGGAGCTGTCGGCAACCTCATCGACCGCTTCATGTCGCCGCCCGGATTCGCAATCGGCCACGTCACCGACTTCCTTGCATACGGGGATCTGTTCATCGGCAACTTGGCAGACATCTTCCTTGCCGCTGGAGCGATAGCGGTCGCGGCGATGCTGATGCTTCGCCAACGCGCCACCAGTGGCACCAAGGTTGCGCCTGCCACACCACCCACGTTCGACGTTCCCCCGGAGGCTAAGCAATGAAAAAGACAAAGACGCCATCTCGGTACCAGCGGAACGCCCTTGCCCCCGGGCTGATCGCTGCGGCCGTCTTGTTCGTGGCGCCGGCGCTGTTGGACAGCGGCTGGTTCACGGTCGTGCGCTTCATCGTGGCAATTTTGGCGCTCATCGTCGCCTCATTTGCCTACCAGGAGCGTCAGCTGTGGTGGGTGCCGGTGTTTGCCGTGATCGCAGCGGTATGGAACCCGGTGCTTCCGATCCCCGCTGAAGGTGCCCTTTGGACCGCGGCGCAACCCGTAGCCGCAGTCATCTTCCTTGTTGCGGGAGCCATCATCAAGAGGGAGCGGGCATGAACCACAGACTCATCGCTCTGAGCGCGGCACTCATCATTGTGGGCATGGTGACCGGTTGCACCGCCACGACTCCATCATCAGACGCCGGCGCGGGCGCTTCGTTCTCCGAAGGAGATTTCCAGGTAGCCGAGATCGCCGCGTCGGACAGAGGCGGACCCGTTCAGTTCGAAGGCGTCATCGAAACCGGTGAAACCGTCACCAGCGACGACTACCGAGGTGAGGTGCTCGTCGTGAACTTCTGGTACGCCGCCTGCGGACCGTGCATCGTCGAGGCTCCCATGCTCGAAGAAGTCTTCCTACGCTTCCAGGGCGAGGGGGTCAACTTCCTCGGAGTGAACACCTACGACCAAGCTGAGACAGCACTCTCTTTCGCGCGCGAGAACAACGTTACCTATCCCAGCGTCATCGACGTCAACGACGGTCAGGTGAAACTCGCCTTCGCGCAACTCACCCCGATCCAAGCCACACCCACAACGCTCGTGATGGACCGCCAAGGTCGCCTCGCCGCCCGCATCATCGGCCAACTTCCCAGCGCGTCCATCCTGTCCACCATCGTCGCGGACACGCTTGCGGAGGGACCATGAGCGCCGGGGCGGTCGTCGTCGACGGCGCGCTCTGGCTTGCCATCCCGCTCGCCCTGCTCGCCGGTCTCATCTCCTTCTTATCGCCCTGTGTCCTGCCGCTGGTGCCCGGCTACCTCGGGTACCTCGGCGGTGTGGCTGCCCCTCCCACCTCCACGACCGGAGAAAATGGTGCGACAGCGGTTACCGCACGCCCCCGGCTAGTAGCAGGCGTCCTCCTCTTCATCGCCGGATTCACCGTGGTCTTCGTCGCCGTCACCGTCCTGGGAGGATTCTTCGGAATCGCGCTGCTGCGCTACGCCGATCTCCTCACTCGCGTCTTCGGCATCGTGAACATCGTCCTGGGGTTGATCTTCATGGGCGCAATCCAGCTCGGACAGCGCGGCATCCGCCCAACCTTCCGCGGTCGAGCCGGGCTCGTTGGCGCCCCGCTTCTCGGATTCTCACTCGGTGTGGGCTGGACACCGTGCATCGGCCCCACACTCGCAGCAATCTTGTCCGTGTCGTGGAACCTCGGTGACCCCGCCCGAGCCGGGCTCCTCGGTCTGTCTTACTCACTCGGCCTCGGAATGTCATTCCTCGTACTGGCACTCGGATGGGGATGGGCCGCGCGGTCCGTCACAGTCCTTCGTACTCACATCCGCACACTCAACCTCATCGGAGGCGCCGTGCTCATCCTGCTCGGGCTGCTCATGGTGACGGGCGTATGGACCTTGCTCATGTCACTTCTGCAACAGGCGGTAATCAATGTCCCCCTCCCGCTCTGATACTCGCCACGTCGATTCAGACCCGCAGCGGCCGGCGGATCATCCAGACGGAACCCCGGACGATCAAGACAGCCCGCAGTGGAAGCTCGACGGCAAAGGATGGCTCCGCTGGACATGGCGCCAGCTCACCAGCATGCGCACCGCGCTCATCCTCCTGCTGTCTCTCGCCCTGGCCGCAGTACCCGGCTCACTATTTCCCCAACGAGGCGCCGACCCCAACGGTGTCATCCAATGGGAGCGCACCAACCCCGAATGGTTCCCGTTCCTCGACGCCGTCGGACTATTCGACGTCTACTACTCACCCTGGTTCTCGTCCATCTATCTGCTGCTATTTGTCTCCCTCATCGGCTGCGTCGTTCCGCGGGCAAAACATCATTACCGCGCCCTCAAAGGACACCCGCCGCGCACACCAATCCGGTTCGCTCGACTTCCCGAACACCTCGAGCGAGCCATCCCCACCGACCTCATCACCCCTGCAATAGCGCTGGATCTTGCCGAAACAGAACTCACCCGGCGTCGCTATCGCGTGCAGCGCTACGACGGGAAGGGGTGGACCTCCGTTTCGGCCGAACGCGGATATCTCCGCGAGACCGGAAACCTGCTCTTTCACATCGCCCTGGTCGGCGTGCTCGTCTCCGTCGTCGTGGGCAAGGCGTTCGCCTACACCGGCCAACGCGTCGTAGTGGAGGGAACAACCTTCGTGAACACCCTCAGCGACTTCTCCTCCTTCGACCCCGGACGGTTCGCGGACGGGTCCAATCTGTCGCCGTATTCCCTCACACTGGACCGTTTCGACGTCACCTACCAGCCGGCCGGGTCCCCTGGCGGTGGTCAAGCGGGCGACTTCGCCGCCAACGTCACCATCAGATCCCCCGGAGCGGACGACAGAACCGAGCGGGTGGTCGTCAACTACCCCATCACTGTAGGGACCGACCGCATTCATCTCCTCGGGAACGGTTACGCGCCTACCCTCACCATCCGTGATGCAGAAGGTCAGATCGTTTACAGCGACTCACTGCCCTTCCTCCCGCAGGACTCCAACATGACCTCACTAGGCGTTGTAAAAGTCCCGGACGGGTTACCACAGCAGCTCGGGCTGATTGGTTTCTTCTACCCCACACATGACACCTTGCCCTCGGGTGCCGCCACCTCGATCTACCCCGACGTGATCAACCCCGTCATCACCCTCAACGCCTTCGCAGGGGACCTGGGCATTGACGATGGAACCCCCCGTTCCGTCTACGCCCTGGAAGTCGACAAACTCACCCAGCTCACCGGCGGCGACACCGGACAGAATTCGATCGAACTTAGGCCCGGTACTACCGGTGCGCTGCCCAACGGGTGGGGCACCATCACCTGGGAGCAAGCAGACGGCGCCCCGGTGAAAAGGTTCGCGTCCCTGCAGATACAACGCGACCCCAGCAGTGGCTGGGTCCTCGCGTTCTCTGTGCTGGCCTGCGTTGGACTGTTCACCGGACTTCTCATACCCCGCCGCCGAATCTGGGTGAAAGTGCAGTCGTCGACCACAACTGACTCGACGATCCAGGTGGAGTACGCCGGCCTCGCCCGAGGCGATGACCCTGGACTCGCCCGCGCCGTCGAGCACCTAGCGGAGGTCCACATCCAAGCGTGTGAGCGGGCGAATACGGCCGCGCAGCCACGATAGGTCCAAAGCTATGAATGCTCCCCTCGGCCTTGGCGACTACTTGCTGCCCGCAGCGAACCCCTTGACCCCTTTGCCGGTCGCCGCGACGGTGATGGCCACCGTCTATCTCCTCGGGGCGCTGTGTCTGTGGAGGCAGCATCGACGGTGGTCGGTGTTGCGCACGATAAGTTTCGTTTCCGGCTGCGCGGCCCTTACAGCTGTCACGGGACTCGCGGTAGAGGACTACGGCAAAGCTCTGCTTTCGGTGTTCATGTTCCAGCAGCTGACCTTAATGATGGCCATACCACCGCTGCTCGTGCTTGGTTCCCCAGGTACCCTTCTGTTGCGCGCCACCCCGCACCGCGGCGTCGGTAAAAGTGCCTTGAGAGTGGCGCACGGGGCGTTGCGGTGGAGAGTGTCGAGATGGGCTCTAAGCCCCTGGGTCGCATTACCTGCCTACCTTGCGGCCTTCTACGGCCTGTACATCGCCGATCTGCTCGATCTCGTTCTGGCCGTGCCTGGCGGTCACACCGCCTTAGAGGCTGCGTTCCTTATCAGCGGGATCCTATTCACCATCCCGGTGCTTTCCGCAGATCCGCTGCCGGTTCGCATGAGCCACGGAGGCCGGGCGCTGGACCTGTTCGCTGAAGCGGCATTGCACGCTTTTTTTGGGGTGTTCCTCATGATGGCGACCAGTCTGGTGGTTACAACATTCGCTGAATCGACCATGTCCCTAGGGATCGATCCGATCGAGGATCAACGCGTAGCCGGCGGTCTCGCATGGTCCTACGGCGAAGCGCCCACGCTCATCATGATCCTGATTGTGATGCACCGATGGTTCCGGCATGACTCCGTTCGTGACGCCGCCGCCAGCAGATGGGCCGACGCGCACGGGGATCCGGAGCTTGACGAGTACAACGATTACCTGCGCCGTCTGGAAAGAGGCGGGTCCGCATGACAGCACTTCGCTGGACAACCGGCGCATCGCGCAACTCTCAGGTGTGCGTCAGTCGGACGGATGCCTTGCCCTTGACGGCGGCGTTGCCCGCGGCGGCAGTGGCGGGGTGGCTGATGGATGCGGCCACACCAGACCGCGGATGGTGGCCTCTCGCTTTCGTCAGCGTGACAATGTTGCTCCCAACTCTCCTCGGGAGAGGCACGCTCGCATCCTTCATCGTGGGATGCGTCTTCGGGGCCGTGTTCAACCTCGCCCACCTCATCTGGGTGGCGCAGTTCCTCGGACCCGTGCCCTGGCTGGCCCTCAGCGCCCTGCAGACAGTCCTGATCGGTGTCGGCAGCGTAAGCATCACCCTCGTCTACCGTTGGGTGAAAATACGTCGTCTCAGTGGAACCCTAGACCTGCTGGGTATCCCCGCGCTGATAGCCACCACGTGGAGCGCGCGGGAAGTGCTCGTCGGAATGTGGCCGTACTCGGGTTTCCCCTGGGCGCGGGTAGGAATGACGCAGGTCCCGGGACCTTTCCCTGAAGTGGCGTCGTGGGTGGGAACGACAGGTCTGTCCTTCTTCGTCGTGGGCGTGTGCGCCGCCATCGTGCAGGCGCTCAGGCCGGGGCGTCGCACGCTCCGTGCTGGTGTGCCGGCTGTCGTGGGGGTCCTGCTCATGGCGGTCATACCCCAGTACCCCACTCAAAGTGTCGGGACGTTCACCGTCGGGTGGGTCCAAGGCAACGGACCTGCAGGCTATTTCGACGACCGCGACGAAGGCGACATGCTCCGAGCCCAAGCATCGACATCGAAAGCGATTCTGGGCCAGCTGATGGATGTGCTCGCCTGGCCAGAGGGCTCTGTGGACATCGATCCGGCGTCTTCAGAACTCACCCGTCGACTGCTGAGCGAAATCGCCGCCGTGTACGGTGCCCCGCTCCTGATGAACGCGGCAACCACGAGAGGCGAGCAAACGTTCAACTCAACCATGCTGTGGACGGCGGACGGCAGCGAGCAGAGCTACGACAAGATCAACCCGGTCCCGTTTGGCGAATACGTGCCCGACCGGTGGCTGTTTGAACGTCTCGCGCCTGACCTTGTCGGTCTGATCCAGCGGGAATACACCCCAGGCACATCGGCGCCGGTGATGGACGTGGGAGACACCCGCATCGGCCTGGCGATCTGTTTCGACGTCATCTACGACGACGTGATCTTCGATGCAGCACGGCGAGGCGCGCAGATCTACATCTTCCAGACAAACAACGCCGACTTCCGCGGAACAGACGAAAACGTGCAGCAGCTCGCCATCGCTCGCATGCGAGCCATCGAAACGGGGCGCGCAGTGGTCAACGTCTCCACTGTGGGAACAAGCCAAGTGATCAACCCCGATGGGTCGACCGCAGAGACCATCGGGGTGGACACTGCCGCTGGGCGAGTGAGTGAAGTGCCGCTACGAACGGGGGCCACACCGGCCAGTCTGCTCAGCCCCACCCTTGAGACCGCGATGGTCGTCGCGTCGGCCGGTGCGCTCTTGTGGGTTCGCCTGCGCATCCACACCCAGAAGAGGCAATGAGCTGCACAGGACGGAGGACTGCATCGCACCCCGCACGAGCCGCGCACGCTGTACGACCGCGAGCTGCCCCGGCCCGGCTGTGACGGGCAGGTGGGATTGGTACTATCGCTGCAATGCCGGTGACCGCGGGACGCGCCCCACTAGGATCCACTACCGCCTCCGTCGTGAGAATGAGGATCATAGCCAGCCTCGTCCTGCTCTTGATGTGTCTCCTTGCTATGTGGTCGAGCAGCCACTCTGATGCTTCCGCGATCTCCGACGTGCCCTCCTTGACCCTCACGGGAGAGAGCGGTCAAGGTAGCCAAACAGTCCTAGATGAGCCCGCCGGTGACGTTGTTACCAGCCTGACGCAGGCTCTCCCGGCGGCGGCTGTAGCCCTATGCCTGGTCGGAGTGTGTGTTGGGGGAATGCTGCTGGAGCGTCGCTTCCGCCTCACGCGGTCCCAACTCAATGCCATTTGCTCACATCGACGCGACCAGCCTCGTCCCGTGCGGACCGTCCGTCCACACCCCACGACGCTGAGCTTGACTGAATTGTCTCTCTCACGGACCTGAGCCATGCCGGTGCTCTGAGACACTACGCCAACGAAGCTGTAGTCAAACGCATCATTCCCACCTCACAGGGCGGGCCGTACAGATGCACTCAGAGCGTTCAAGGTCCGATTGATCGACGACTGCCATAGGTGACCAGTCCCAGGCGCCGCAGTCCCACTGAAAGTCGCCATGCACACGCTTTTTGCCACCCGTTCGCCTCGCTGGTTCGCAGCCGCCGGCATTATCGCGACGGCACTGTCAGTAATGCTCGTCCTGTCTAGTTCCCCGCCGGCTCGTGCTCACGACGCTTTAGTCCAGTCCTCTCCAACAGCAGACTCAGTGGTCACGTCAACTCCTGCCGAGGTGTCAATGACCTACAGCGGGGAGGTCTTCGACGCCTCCAGCGCCATCGCGGTAGAAGTGATTGACTCCTCTGGAGCGAACGTTGCACGGACGCCTCCGGTCGTCACTGACACGACGGTCACTCAGGCGGTGGAGCCGGTCCTCTCTCCAGGCATAGTCACGGTGCGCTGGCGCGTGGTCTCCAGCGACGGTCACCCCATCAGCGGTGAGTATGCGTTCACAGTTGACGCTCCCGTGGCGCCTACGTCCTCCGCCGAACCGGACCCTTCTCCTGCCACGGGTGCCCCCTCCGCACCTGGGCAGAGCCCTGCCGTCTCTTCGACACCAGAACAGAGCGCGACATCAGGCGCCATGGCGGAGGTCGAAGAGCCGCACAGCGGCATCGGTCTCCCGCTGGTAGCGACTGGAACCGCCGTCGTCATTCTGGGGGTGGCAGCGCTTGTGCTTTTTTCGTTCGGACGGCGTCAACGACAGCAGATGGAGCAGCAGCGACAAGGGGGCACTGTCGATGAGCAGTGAGATTCAGCCAGCTCACCAGCCACGCCCCCTGACCCGCAAGGAACGGCGCCACGCTAATGGGTTCAGGATGCGTGACGCGTGGCGCTCCCGCCGGCCCAAGGCCGCGCACTCATCGCGCGCTCGCCCGCTGGTCGCAAGTGCGTTAGCGGTGGCCCTGATGTGTCCTCTGGCGCTGCCGGCGTACGCCGCTTCACCCGTGGTCACCGAGCTCACTCTGCAGCAAGCCGGTGCGGGCGACTCACAACAATTCACCGCATCCCGCGCGCTGCCCGCTTTCCCCTTGGACAGGCAAAGCTACGCCGCAACCTCCCAGGAAGAAATCGAACAAAAGAAGGCGAAAGAGGCTGCGGCAGCTGCGGCCGCCGCAGCACGCGCCGCAGGTGCAGCTCGACCCGCCACCACCTCCGCCACCGGACGTGCAGTCCCTGTCCTCGCCACCGGTAGCGGCGTCGTGCGCTGGCCACTGACCTCGACGTTCAATGTCACCGACCGATTCGGGGCACGAGGCGGGGCGCACATGGGCACCGATATGGTCACCGCGGGAGGCACGCCAATCTACGCGTCCGTGGCCGGTACAGTCGGCATCTCGAGCGAGAGCTATGGCGCCTATGGCGTCGCCGTCACCGTAGATTCCGTCGTCAACGGCCAACGTATCCGGGCCGTCTACCCGCACATGCAGTACAACAGCCGACAGGTCGGCAGCGGCCAGCAAGTGCAGGCGGGTCAACTCCTCGGCCTCGTCGGAAGCACGGGCCGCTCCACCGCAAACCACTTGCATTTCGAGGTGTCCGTCAACGACGTCACCGTGGATTCCCTGGCGTGGTTGGAAGCGAATGCTCAGTGACTAAATGCGCCCCTACAAAGCGCGGCGGCAGGCGCCGCGCCGCACCGCAGCGAACGGCACTGCAAACGAAACTCGACGATCGATACGGCCGCACTGCGCTTCCCTGGCGTCGCCGAGCTTTCTGGGTCAGTGTCGCTGTGTTCGCGGTGGCTGCCATTGCCTACCTGGTCTGGATCACACTTCAAAACAGCTTGGACGACATCTCCATCGCCGAGACCGGCTACCTCGTCGTCGATGAGCGGGCTGTGACGGTGTCCTTTCAAGCCACCCCTCCCTCCGGCGCACGGTTTGCGTGCGCCATCCAAGCCCTGGACGAGGATTTCGGCGTCGTGGGGTGGCGGGTCGTCGAGTACGGCCCCTTCCCCGAGACCACTCGATCCTTCACCGAACGCGTTCCGACCCTCGCCCTAGCAACCACCGGCACCGTCAAAGAGTGCTGGACAATCTAAGGATTCCACCCGTGACCGAATCATCCGCCCTCACCCTTGATGGGCTGTCCCTGCTGATGGTGTGGACGGCCATCGGCGTTTACGCGCTCGCCTTTGCGGCGTATGCCATCGACCTTGCCGTGCGCGTGTCTCGCGTCGAGGCGCGCGCTGCGGAACTCGTAACGGTCGGGGACGGGGCTCCCCCGGTGGCGACCCCGGCGGCCGCGGTGCAATTGCAAGTGCCGCCACGTGAGCGCGAACGTCTCGTATGGGCTCGTATTGGAACAGCTCTCACCATTTTGGGATTCGCGCTGCAGCTGAGCGGGGATGTCCTCCGAGGCATCGCCGCAGCCCGTGTGCCGTGGGCGAACATGTACGAATTCGCACTCACCGGCACCCTTCTCATCGTCGGCGTGTTCCTTTTCGTCCTTCGGTGGTACGACCTGCGTTTCCTCGGCTCCTTCTTGCTTGGGATGGTCGTCCTTCTTCTGGGTGGTGCGACCTTGGCGTTCTACGTCGAAGTCACCCCTCTGATGGACCCGCTGCGAAGCGTGTGGCTTGTCATCCACGTCTTCGTGGCCTCCCTTGCGACTGCGCTGTTCGCCATCGCGTGCGGCCTGTCCGTGACGCAACTTCTGCAACACCGGCGCGAGAATCGCCCCTCCGTCAACACGCGGCGGGGCCTGCTTCGAACCCTGCCCACCTCTGAAGATCTGGAAGCCCTGGCTTACCGGTTCGCCATCATTGGCTTCATCTTCTGGACCTTCACCCTGATCGCCGGAGCCATCTGGGCAAACGACTCCTGGGGACGCTTCTGGGGTTTTGATACCAAAGAGGTGTGGACTTTCATCATCTGGGTGCTGTACGCCGGGTACATCCACGCCCGTGCCACCCGTGGATGGCGCGGTAACCGTTCTGCGTGGCTGTCCATCGTCGGGTTCGCTGCGGTGCTATTCAACTTCACTGCCGTGAACATGTTCTTTAAGGGTCTGCATGCCTATTCGGGGCTGAACTGATGCCTACTTCCGGCGCCAAGCTTGGGCGCGCCCACCCGACGGTGACGGTGGGGTCACCTGGCTCCACGCGGCTTCCGTCTCTGCAACCGCGCCGTTGGAACGTGTACCGCGTGATTGCGCTCATCATCCTCGTCGTCAGCGCAGTCGCTGCCTTGGTGTGCGCTCTCGCAGTCGGCGGTGGCGCTGCCCCCTTGCAACTAGCCGACGCAGGGCCCCTCGCAAGGTGGGGGCTGCCAGTGTCAAAGCTCGTCGTAAACATGAGCGCCGCGGGGATGGGAGGGGCGCTCTTTGTCGCCTTGTTCACGTTGCGCGTCGAACAGCGCGGGTTTGAATTGGCGTTGGATGTTGCCGCGGTATGTGCCGCCATCTTCACTGTGGCATCTGCTGCTACTGGCTTCTTCAGCTTCATGGTCATCTTCAACCCCGCGTTCAATGCCGGTCCCGAATTCGGGTCTCAGCTTGGCCGGTACCTCGTGCAGACCGAGGGGGGACGTGTGTGGTTGATGACGACCATCGCGGGTGCCATTCTCGCGGTGCTCACATTTGCGGTGCGTTCGTGGGGCGGGACAGCAACCGTGGCACTTCTCGCGCTGGCAGCGCTTGTCCCGATGGGAACACAAGGCCATTCAGGTGATGAGGCCTCTCACCAGCAAGCCACGACAGCCATCGTCATACACCTCATCGCCGCAGCGGTCTGGCTCGGTGGTCTGCTGCTGCTGGCGATCATTCGTTCCGTCACTTCCAAGAGTGAGATGGCGACAGTTCTGATGCGGTACTCCACCATCGCCGTTATTGCCTTCGCGCTCGTCGCGTTCTCGGGCACGGTTCGAGCCGCCATCGGCCTAGAAACTCTCGGTGCTCTCGCCTCCCCTTACGGCCTCATCCTCATCGTCAAGGTTGTAGCCCTCACCGCCATCGGTGTTCTGGGGGCGATCTACCGACTGCGTCTACTCCGAAGGATGCGCGCCAACCCCAGCGACGCCAAGACTTTCTGGCTGCTGTTGTGTGCGGAGTTGGGATTGATGGGGATGGCTAGTGGAGCGGCTGCCGCTCTCGCGAGAACACCGCCGCCGATTCTCCCCGAACCTGCAGGCGCGCTCACACCCGCTGAGGTACTCACCGGCGCTCCGCTACCTCCTGAGTGGACTATGTCGCGTTGGTTCACGGCGTGGAGCCCCGACCTGCTGTGGTTAGTTGCCGCCGTGCTCGGACTCATCTTCTACGTGAGCGCTGTGCTGCGGCTAAAGGCGCGTGGGTACCGATGGAACCCCTGGCGGGCGACCGCGTGGGTGGCAGGGACGCTCCTCTTGGTATGGGTCACTAGCGGAGCGTTGGGCGCTTACCGTAGCTACATCTACAGTGCGCACGTTCTTGGGATAGTCATTCTCCTTGTCGGGGTGGTGCCCCTTCTCGCAGCCGGGGCGCCAATCGAGCTCGCCCGCAAGGCAGCCCATCGCCGCGAAGACGGCAGCAGGGGAGGGTATGAATGGGCGCAGGTGCTCATGCATTCGCGAGGTGTGCGTTTCGCTTCGGCACCCGTGGTCGCTGTCCCGGCCACCGCGATGTTGATTTGGCTGCTTTTCAGTTCTGACCTCCTCCGTTGGACAGTAGGGGATCTCCTAGGGCGGCAAATGGCGACGGCAGCAACCCTCGTCGTGGGATCTCTGCTCGTGCGTGGCTTGATAGGTGGTGACGGGTCCAGCCGCCGGCCGACACAGATGAAGCTGCTGATGGTCGTCGGTTTAGCTGTGGCGATGGCGGTTGTATCTGTGTACATCTCTACTGCCGGTCTAGTAGCCGCCGACTGGTTCGGTGCGATGGGCCGCACCTGGGGTAGAGCACCAGCCGAAGACCAAGACTTCGGTGGAGTGGTGCTGGCTGCTGGCTCCGCGATCGCGGTCGTTCTGGGTGGGTGGGTGGTGTTCCTCTCCCGTGCGCGGTAGAACGACGTCCTAGATTCCTCATGCGGCGTGCGACAGAAGCCGTCATGGCTGATCTGAGGTGCTCTACCCGCTCAGCGGTGATGGTCGTCGTCGCGCTCTTCCTCGAGGAGCATTCCCACGGAGGTGGCGCAGGCGTCGCCGCGCCATGCCTCGATACCCTCTCGGATTGCGAAGGCGGCGATGACGAGTCCGGCGATCGCATCGGCCCACCACCAGCCGAACAGGCTGTTGACAATGAGGCCGACGAGAACCGCGGCGGACAGGTAGGTGCAGATGAGGGTCTGCTTGGAGTCGGCCACAGCGGTTGCCGATCCCAGCTCGCGGCCCGCGCGTCGTTCCGCCAGCGAGAGGAATGGCATGATGACGACGCTGAGCGCGGTGAGCACGATTCCGACAGTGGAGTGCTGCACGTCGACTTGGCCCACGAGCGCGAGCACCGACGTTGCGGTGACGTAGGCGGCAAGGGCGAAGAACGCCACGGCGATAACGCGCAGCGTGCCCTTCTCCCACCGCTCGGGGTCGCGGCGGGTGAACTGCCAGGCCACGGCTGCCGCCGAGAGGACTTCGATCGTGGAGTCCAGGCCGAACCCGATCAGCGCAGCCGATGAGGCGACGGTGCCGGCGGTGATGGCGACGACGGCCTCAATGAGGTTGTAGGCGATCGTCGCGGTGACGATCCACTTGATGCGGCGTTGGAGAGTGTGCCGGCGGTCGTCTGTGGGGCGAGGGGTGGTGGTGGTCATGCGCAGGTGCAGCTTTCTCCGGCGCAGCAGCCCGGTTCGACATAGAGGACGACGCGTAGCAGCTCGTCCAGGGCGGGTGAGAGGTGAGAGTCAGCAAGCCGATACCAGGTGCGCCGCCCATCCGGCACAGCCTCCACGAGCCCGCACCCTCGAAGGCACGCGAGCTGGTTCGACATGACCTGTCGGGAGACGCCGAGAGCGTCCGCTAGGTCGGAGGGGTAGGCGGGTGCTTCCCGCAGTGCCAGCAGCACGCCCGCGCGCGTGGAGTCGGAGAGCGCGTGGCCGAGGCGCGCGAGCGCGGCGGTATGCGTCACGGTGGCAGTCGCAGTGGCTGTGGACACGTGTCGACAGTACAGGACTTGCTGAATAATCATCCCCGGTTGGGCGGCCCACTCCGGTGGACGCGCGCAGGGGGATGAATAGGAGTGTTGCGCTACATACCCTAGGGGGGTATGGTATCTAGGTGAACGGATACGAGGGCAACAAAGACGACCTCCAGAAGCGGCTGCGTCGCGTCGAGGGTCAGGTACGAGGGATCGCCCGAATGGTCGATGAAGACAAGTACTGCATCGACATCCTTACGCAGGTCTCCGCCGCGACGAAGGCTTTGGAGACGGTTGCTCTATCCCTGCTCGGGGATCACCTCCGCCACTGCGTCGCGGAGGCGAGCGCAGAGGGCGGCCAGGTTGCCGCAGAGAAGATTCGTGAGGCCAACGACGCGATTGCACGGCTCGTCCGTTCCTGATCCCGCACCGACCCCAGAGGAGCGAATC
>Ga0194110_10003754_pt1 | contig 18709 bp, 21 predicted proteins | sample TA2Kig1200mmetaG_FD_146192 | JGI IMG/M metagenome (GOLD analysis project Ga0194110, IMG submission 146192) | Freshwater microbial communities from Lake Tanganyika, Tanzania - TA2015032 Kigoma Deep Cast 1200m | ecosystem: Environmental > Aquatic > Freshwater > Lake | place: Tanzania: Lake... | reverse complement strand
CTTAAAATCAACTTGGCTTTCTGGCTCATTCGTGGCATATTGGTTTCCTCCTTTATTTTTAGAAACCTTTATACCACAAATAAATTTAAATGTAAATATATTAATGAAACTATCTACTAGGTATTGTCAAAAGTTATCTCCCCCCTCAATGGGGAGGGTTTCCCTTGTCTTTCCGTATTTTCCAAAATGGTTTTTCATAAAACTTTTGACAATATCAGTGGATTTGGCTGACCGGTTTTGCCCTATAAGGCCTCCATTTTTTTCAACTTTCGGACAATTTTTGGAGAAAGCGTTGTGATCAATAAGAGGAGAGTGACAATTAAGAGAACCGCGCATATAGGACGTTTAAGAAAGATGAGGGGGTCACCATAAATCAAGGACTGACGGAAGGCAATCTCCATCATCGGCCCGAGCACCATTGCCAGAAGAAAGGGCGCCCCTTCAAATTCGAATTTCCGCATCAAATATCCAAAAACCCCGAAAATAACCATGATCAGGATTTCATAAATGTTGTTATTCAGACTGTAGACACCAAGAAAACAGAAAAGGAGGATCAACGGAAAGAGGATGTTGTAAGGAACCCTCAAGATCTTTACCCAAATTCCAATCAATGGGAGGTTTAAAACTAAAAGCATACCGTTACCAATATACATACTGGCAATGGTTCCCCAAAAAAGTTCAGGGTGCTTGCTTATGAGAAGGGGTCCCGGTTGGATCCCGTGTATAATAAAGGCCCCTAAGAGCACAGCCATAGAGACATTGGCGGGGATGCCGAGAGAGAGGAGGGTGACAAGCGAACCACCAGTTGCCGCATTGTTGGCTGTCTCAGGGGCTGCCACACCTTCTATTACCCCAGTCCCAAATTTTTCGGGATAGCGGGATAGACGTTTTTCAGTGGTATAGGCCATAAAGGTAGGAATGACGACGCCTGCACCGGGCAAAATTCCCATAAAAAAGCCTATTATAGAACCACGGACAATCGGCCACTTACAGGCGATCCAGTCTTTGAGCGTGGGAAGAAGGCCACCGATCTTCGTGGCGAAAACCTCCTGTTTGATACTTTCCTCAATATTCGTCAGAACCTCGCCGATACCAAATATCCCCATGGCTACTGGCACCAGCCCCACTCCATCCATCAGAGTGATACTTCCCAGGGTAAAGCGGGTGATACCGGTAATCGGATCTTGCCCGATGGTTGAAATGGCGAGGCCGGCGACTGCCATCACCAATCCTTTGGTGAGAGATCCCACGCAGAGATAAGTGACCATGGTCAGACCGAAAAGCATCAGGGCAAAATATTCTGGAGGACCAAACTTCAGGGCGAGCCTTGCAAGCAGGGGGGGGCAAGAAGCATCAGACCAATAATACTCGCTGTTCCACCAATAAAGGAACCAAAAGCAGCCATGCCAAGTGCAGGGCCAGCGCGGCCCTGCCTCGCCATTTTGTATCCATCTAAACAAGTGATGATCGAAGATGCCTCTCCTGGAATATTCACTAATATAGAGGTTGTAGAGCCACCATATTGAGCTCCATAATAGACTCCAGCAAGCATAATGATGGATGCAACCGGATTCATCCCAAAAGTTACTGGCAGAAGAAGAGAAATGGTTGCCACAGGCCCAATCCCTGGGAGGACACCGATCAGGGTACCAATCAATACTCCCAGAAAACAGAAGAAGAGGTTATGGAGGCTTGAGGCGACATTAAAACCAAGAGCCAGATGGTTAAGAATATCCATAGATTAAATCCTGAGAAAGCCTCTTGGCAAAGGTTGCTTTAGCAACAAAACAAAGACGATGTATATTCCCAGTGTTGAAAAAATAGCAACGAGAAGTATCTTTTTCCAACTTTGGGGTCCTGCCCCTCTCATCAAAAGCATAATTAAGAGAAAGAAAGTGATGAGATAGCCGGCTTTCTCAAAGAAGAAGATAGTAAGTACCAAAATCAATACGGTGTAAACGACCTTTTTCCATCCGCCATGCGGGAAAGAAGCAGCTGATATTTGCATACGGGGGAGAGCCTTTTTTATTTGGTCAAATAAAAGGACGAGTGAAAGAAAGATTAAAAGAATTCCCAGCACCAGTGGATAGAGGCCTGGGCCGGGTTGGAAAAAGCTCCCAATCTGGTAGCTCGTTGACCAGAGGGAGAGCAAGATGCCCACAGCTAACCAAAATATTGGACTGATGAAATGGGGATATTTCAATTAAGTCCTTTCTTTTTTTAATAATTCAACTATTTTATGAGCCCCATCTCCTTTAAAAGCTTTTTAAAGTACTCATACTTTTTATCTTCTTTTAGCTCAAAGAAATTCTGACTTCTTTGAGTTTCATACGATGAAGACAGAATGGGCACATCACCTCTGCATCCGGAATCTTATCAAAATAGATATCACAATAGGATTCTTTCCCGCATTTTGAACATTTGAACCAAATCTCCTTGGCCATCCTTTATCTCCCTTCCAATCAACGATCGTATACTGTCGGTGCTGATTTAATCTTACCGGGTTCGATAAAATCCGAAAGGCGGATCCGTTTCATCACTTCTTCAGGAATATAGAGCTTCTGCGAGTATCGAGCAGGAGGGGCTGGCTTTGTGGCATCGATTCCTCCTTTCGTCGAGATGATACCATCAATGGATGGGTCCAATTTAGCTCCCCTACACCCAGGTATCACTATAAGGTCCTTATCCCACTGACTTCTTGTTGCCACAGCCCATAAAACCCAACGGTCATCATAAATATTAATATCCTCATCCACAACGATTACATGCTTCATCATTTCTGATGCTGTTAAAGCGGCCAGGATTGCCTCTTTCGGCTGCCCATCGTTAGTTTTTCTGATCTGGATATAGGCATGAAATCGTCCAGAGCCAGAGAGAGGACAATAAACCCTTTGTACCTGGGGGACTACTTTTTTTACCACCGAATATACGGTTCCCTCTTCTTGTGTCCCTCCAAAGTTATTGTTCATACCCACCATAAAAGAATGATAGATCGCCTCATTTCTATAAGTGATCGCTGTAACATTTATGACTGGATTCATCTGTTGAGGACCAAAATACCTGGTATACTCTCCGAAAGGTCCTTCCAAATCACGATTCCCAGGTTGGATCACTCCTTCGATGACGATTTCAGCATCAGCAGGAACTAAAAAATCTTCACCCAAGGTCTCTGATGGAACCAATCGAAGGGGCTCTTCGGCTAATCCGCCAGCGGCCTCGTAGTGACTTGAAGGATAGGCCATTCTTGTTTGGGCACCCATGAGTACTGCTGGATGGTGGCCTATCCAGTAAGCGACTTTCATGGCTTTCCCACGTTCTTCATGTTTTTTAAGATTGAGGGCTGCATGCGTAAAAGGAGTAAGAAAAGAACGAATCTCTCTCGGGCCGGCGACATATCCTCGATGGAGCGCCATATTATCGATCCCAGTGTCAGGATCATAACAGGTTAACATCCCTGCTGTAATATAAGGGCCAGGATCCATGCCGTGATGTTTTAGAATGGGAAACTTCAGGAGATCTATTTTATCTCCCGCAAGTACATTCTCCTTACATGGGGCTTTCTCTTTTGAAATGATGAGAGGTTTAATTTTCTGTTCGTCTGCCCTTCTTCGCCACTCGATGGCCACATCTTCAAAGGTGGAATTAATTGCATAGGCCAATTTTCTTCTATCACCTAAGACGTTGATAACGCATCTAAACTCCGATCTTTCACCCTTAGCGGTCATCACGTTTTCGAATAAGATCAATGGAAACTTATTTAGATCTTCAAAATGATGAGCGATGGCACTGCATTCGTAGATGGCACTTAACTCCTTTTCGATGGTGATGACATCTTCTGGATGATCCTTCTCATAGCTGGTGAGAAAAGTTCTCAGGTCTTTTGGCATAATTTTCTCCTTTTGCTATAAAAAAACCTCTATGGCCTGCTTGACGCAGAGACTCCTCGCCTTCCTTCGAGAATGACTAACGATCTTTCCAAGGGGGCATGGGATAAGCCAAAGGCGAAGAGGCTTGATCCTTTGGCCAGACGAGCTCATCTTTGCCATTCTGCCACTGGGACATATTCCGCACATACTTCCCCTCTCCCCTTCCATTGGGCTTAAATTTCATTGGTCCCATAATCGTGATCATGTTGGTCGAAGCGATCGCATCCCTGACTTTATCTTTGTCGAGAGTCCCGGCCCGCTGAAGGGCATCGGCCAATATCTGGACACAGGGATACGCTGTTCCGGTGGCAGGTTCAGGTAGATATCCGTAGGCTGCTTTAAAATCCTGGACAAACTTTTCAACCCCTGGGAGTTTGAGATGAAAGCTCCATCCCCCGGTATGGCAAATATAGTCGCCATCTTTGCCCAGATTTTTTGGCCATATCGCCGTATCCGCCGATCTCATAATATAAGCAAACTTCGGTGCCCAATCGAGCTCCTTCATCTGCTTGACGATGATGATACCCTGGGGTGGAAGGGGGTTTGTATAAAGGGCATCGGCTCCAGCCGATTTTGCCTTAACGATCAAGGAAGAAAAATCGTTGGCACCGAGAGCGTACTTTTCATAGGTCACAATCTTGTAATCCTTATTGGCCGAGAATTCTCTGAGATACTTGCCCGTTGCAACACCCCACTCCTCTTGTATCTCGAAGAAGGCGATTTTGGTTGGTCTCTGGTTTTGTGGAATCGAATCAAGAACATCCAAAAAGGTGATCACCTGATCCTGCTCAGCCATAAAAGGGGTGAAACAATACTTATAACCTTTCTCAAACTCCGCTGTACTCCCAATGGTCGTCGCAATAATGGGGATGCGATACTTCTCTGCAATCGCAAGCTGAGGGATGATGAGATGAGCAGCAAAGCTTCCAAAGAAAACATCAACTTTGTCAACAGAATAGAGCTTCTCCATCCGGCTGGTCACCTTCTTCGGGTCAGATTCATTATCCACGTAAATGATTTCCAAAGGTATCTTCTTATCGAATTCCTTTATATATACCCCACCAGCCTCATTGATATGTTTGATCCCTATGTCGTACCCTGTTTGTACGAACTTTCCTCCCAATGCCCCAGCTCCAGTAATAGAATTCACACAGCCGATTTTTATAGTGCTCGGAGCCACAGGGCTCTGCGCAAAGGCCCCCAGAGTTCCCATGAAGAGAAAAGTGATTAAGCTCAGTGCTAACGCAATCCCTATTAATCCTATTGATAATCTTCTCTTTTCCATTTTCATCCTTCTCCTTTTTTATTATTAATGGCTCACTTATATTTACCAGGTATGACCAATCCTGGTTGCCTCTCCTTGCTTCATGTTGTAATCAAGGATGTAGGATGCCATATTTAGATCTTTTGGTAAAGGGAGAATTTTATAACGTTCACTATATTTTCTTTTAGCAGAAATAGTTTAAACTTAATTTACCTTAAATTACCTTATCAATCAAGGAGGATCCTTTCATTACGATTGTCTGACTGGCAGAAGAAAGGACTTCATCCATTTTCTCCTGCAGATGTGATTTGCAAACGTCCATCTATCTCCGTAAGGTCAAACCGCCATTTGTTTTCAGGTTTGGGTTTCCCATAATCCCAAAGGTCATCTCCCAAAATGGGCAGACAAGGGGTACGTCACTGATCAAATATTCTTCTATTTCAAGACAAAAGACCTTGTTCATGAAGTCCTCAGAAATTGCACGAAACATATCGATCCCAGTTGTAGGAGCAAATTCGATCTTCTTGCCTTTAAATGGTCCGCTGGAAATGATTCGTGAATTATTTTTCATTTTCTCACCGAGCGCGAAAGCTAAAGGGCGCGACAGCTTTTTGCCGCCCCTCTCTTGAGCGGTTTGTTCTTCCTTAGTCTTTCTTTCCAGTAACCTGGCCGTCGATGAAGATGGGCTACCGCAATAATACGAAGATTATGAGATTTAATCTGATAGATCAATCCGTATGGAAACCTACTGACTAAGCAGCGGTGAGAGTTTTTGGACAGTTTTGACCAAGCATCGGGGTACTGAATGATGCGAGCAATGGTGGCATAAAATTCTACAGCTCCATCGAATTCTTCTTTGGCATCGGGATGAAAATAGAATTTCATCGCTGGTACTTCTTACGAATGTCCGAAAACACCTTATCACCAGGAAGCAGTCTCACCTTGCCTTTCTCAATTTGGGCAATACGCCGCTCAGCCTCTTTAGCCCAAAGTCGATCCACCTCTGGCTGCGTGGGCAGGTTAAGACTTGTAAGCAGCTGTTCCACCAAGCTCACCCTGGCATCAGTTGGGAGCGACAAAACTTCATCGACTATTTTCTTGGCAACCACGGGCATATTAATATCCTCCATTCAAATATATTCAAGCATATTTCATATTAAGAACCAAACCTTTCTTGGTTGAAGCAGAGCGACTGAAATCAGCGGTGGTTATTAGCCATCCGTTGAATTGAATTGGGCGGTGGCCACAGATTCAAACCACGCCTCGATTCCACTGACTATAGTCACATCACCTCTACCGATTAACCCTGCCACCACAACTACCTTGTGGGCCTGACACGTTTGACGTACTTCAATACCTCTGGGGCAAAACCGTGTTTCTCGTACATCTGCCGGGCGCGCATGTTGCCCTCAAATACATATAGCGTGATTAGGTGATAGCCTTTCCCCCGGGCCCAATCCTCCGCTGTATCGAGCAGACGAAGGCCAATTCCACGACCTTCAGAAGGCTTGACTACCGCCAAATCAGAGATGTAGGCCTGCTTCTTGCCATTGAAATGGTCAGTTTTGGTTTGAACGTGAACGAAGCCCATGCGTTCCCCTGATTCGTCTTCGGCAATGAATATCGCCGCGTCAGGTTGGGGTTGCTCAACAGCTTTTTGAAGCCGGCTCCGAGAGACGTCATCAATCTCGCTTGGCAGCCGCCATTCGGGTAGACGAAACTCTGAGAACCGTGTCGCCAATGAGGTAACAAATCCCGCATCAGACGGGTTAAATGCCCTGATCCTAATAGCCATTATCTCCTCTGCCCATTCCGCACGTCACTGCCATCAGCGGCGGCTAGGATTAACCGCCCAACATAAAGCTCAGCGAGAGCCAAGTTTATTGGCGATCCGCTGGAGCGACTGGTTATGCAGTGGTATAATCTCCTATGACCTATGACCGGATGCACGCCTCTTTGATGGCATGATCTCAATCAACGATCTAAGGGCTTTGTTGACCGACTCCGAACTGGGGAAATACTTTCTTACATCAGGTTCCAGCATAATCGCTCCATCTTCGAGCTTGAAATACTGAACCGAGGTGGTCCTGTCTTCTTTATGGATCTCAAGCTTATGGCCTTCGCGATATGCTTTGTAGTACTTTCCTCGCACTGCTCCTTTCATGGCAGAGAAATCGTATTCCGGTCTCATGCCTTTTATTGTTGACGGCCCTCTAGGCTCAGCCTTCTTCATAATATCTCCTTTCACGTGCCTTTGCTTTACGGCAACTAATGATACGTATTTTACCCTGTCTCTCGGTATGAATCAAAACAAGAACTCGATCTTTTGCAGACAGACCGATGTTGACATAGCGCTCTTCGCTTTCGGAACTGTCAACGTCGGGAAAAGTAATCAAGAAGGGATCATTGAAAATCGTTTTGCCTTCATCAAAACTCACTTTGTGTTTCCTAATGTTTTCTCTTGCTTTAACTTCATCCCATTCAAATGTCAGTTTCATCCTATCCTTCCGGGAGTTTCGTTGCTATCATTTCAATACATAACGTTCCGGCTCACCTGGAGCCGGGTTTATTGGGGATCCGGTGGAGCCGCTCGTTAGGCAATAGTCATTTTGGTATCATTTCACTAAATTCAATAATTAAATCTGACCCCACATCCAAACCTAAAATGTATAATGTAGCTTTGACCCTAAGCCTTTCGCTTTTTCTTTTTCGGGGCAATGTTGCTACTTCCCTTAACTTGAATATTAAAATCAGTCCCTGTATGGTGGCCGTTCGTAACTACTTCCACACGAAGGTCAATGCCATAATCAGAATCGTGACCTGACGGCTGGACAACCCATGCGTGTGGGAGCTTGACACGCAAAATATCTACAGCCTCTCGGCAAATGATATGTGATTCTGGAATTTTTATCTTTGATTGCTTCCAATTATCCATTTTCTCGATATGTTATTTTAAACTTAACGCTTGAGGTAAGCCGCCCGGCCACCGGGCCTTGAAAAGATACCGAGGCTATTCCGGGTCGGCTTCAGCAATTCGTTAGGTTTTGTTTTCCTTCGATCTTCTAAAGAGTTTTAAAATGAACGCAAGCCCAAAAAGCAAAGGCATAAGGTACCAGTATCTTCGCCAAAAATAGTGACGGCTCAATCTTTTACTCCATTTGTCTGCCACGTCCTCTCGTTCTTTAAACTCAGGCACCTGGGTTTTCTGAATGTGGTGTCCGAGTTCATGAAACACCATATCGGCGAACGCAAGATCAAGTAAAAATGGTATTCGCAGGAGCCAAGACGGCCAACCCTGGCAAATATTATCAACGAAGACCTCAATCCATGCTGGCTCATTCTGCCACTTTTGATGATATAATCCACGACTCTCGCGGATTAGGACTTTACGTTTCCTGGAGAGCGTTTTCTGCTTTCGCCTGTCGTGACTCAGGCCTCCCGCATTGGTGAGAACAACTGTCTTAATACCAGAAACATATTTCCCGGGAATTCCGCATAATAAGCGACTTACAGTCCGTTGAGCGTACACTGGGGGAATGAAGTCTCTGTATGCATCCTGAATTATGACTCCGTGATTATTCCCTATTCTCTTATATCTCTAAACCTAACGATTAAAATCAGCGGTGGCTGTAGGCCATCCGCTGGAGTAAATTGTTAGGCTGTTACTTGGTCAATTGCTGTAAAGTGTATAATTTAGCTTTGACCCCAATCCGCAATTTGACCCCAATCCGCCAATCCGCGGTGAATATTTTCCCTCTCTGGTTGCCCCTTGAGGTGATGTGATAAACAGCTCCCTCAAAGTCAACCCTCAGCTGCCGTGCCATATATCCACCATACCACGGCTAACCACCATTGTAAAGTGTATTGTTTAGGTTTGACCCCCAATATTTTACCCCTGAATTGATCTGGTTAGGCGCTAATCATTTTGGTTTCATTTCATAAACTCAATAATCAAGTCTGACCCCGTACCTCCCCGTCGCCTTGATTGACTTGTTAGGCCCTCATCTTTTTCTTTTGAAATTCAGTAATCAAGTCTATGTCCATAAACTTTATCTATTTTTTGTGAAGTGTATAATTTAGCTTTGACCCCAAATCCCGACAACCGATCAAGATAGCAGCCTTGGGACCGATGAAGGTGACCCCGGGCGAAAATCAGTGGCGTGCGGCTGAGCTCGCCGCTGAAGAAATTAATGAAGCCGGTGGTATCCTGGTCAAAGGGGTGAAGAGACCTATAAGAATCGTCAAGACTGACACAAGTGAGGAAGTCAGTGCTACAGATGCAGTAGCGGCAATAGAAAAAGCGATAACCGTTGATAAAGTTGATTTCTTAGTCGGTACTCACCGAACAGAATCTACCCTTGCCATGCAAGACGTAGCGATGAAATATCGTAAGATCTTAATAGTGACTGGGGCAGCTTCACCCATAGTATTAGAGCGAGTGGGGACGGACTATGATAAGTATAAATATACTTTCAGGACGTGGATCAACTCCGCTTTTATGGGGCAAGCGATGTTCAAGGGTTTAGAGGATCTGTCCAACCTGGTAAAAAAGGAGTTAGGGATTGAAAAGCCAAAGCTTGCCGTATTCTCCGAAAAGCTGGTATGGGCAGACCCTGTGGTTAAGGCCGCTGAGACTTTGGCTCCCAAAATGGGGTTGGAACTGGTTGGAGTCTGGAGACCATCAGCCGTTGCGACGGATGTGACTCCTGAACTGAAAGCCATACAAGCCAGTGGAGCTCACATCATTTATACTGCAACATCCGGGACAATGGGAGTAGTGATGTGCAAGCAATGGGGTCAACTCCAAGTGCCGGCAGCCATGACAGGCGGACATTCGCATGCATGTGTAAAAGGTTACTGGAAGGCGACCGGTGGATATGGAAACTATGTGCCAACTTTTTCCGGCATCGGTCCAGCTAAGATCACACCCAAGACTCTCCCCTTCTGGACTAAATTTGTAAAAAGATTTGATGAATTTCCCGGATATGAGTCTTCTACCTATGACGCGGTGTACCTATTGAAGGAGGCAATTGAGAAAGCAGGTACTCTTGATTCGGATGCCGTAGTAACTGAATTGGAAAAGACTGATTACGTTGGCGCCTACTATCCGAGGATAACATTCTTCCCGAAAGGTGAGAAATATGCCCATGATTTGAGATTTGGTCCGGGATATGCTACTGGCGTTATAAATCAATGGATAGATGGGGATGTTAAAGTGATATGGCCCTATGGATGGGAAGGTATCACTTACGAAGGTAGCAAGCCGTATACGTTTCCACCGTGGTTTTTGAAGTATTGGAAAAAATAGACCTTACAGTTGCAGAAATAAGGAGGTCAAATCTTCAAAAAGAATAATTTTATTGGGTAATCCATTCATTTTTATGATTGAGTTAGATTTCACCTGAGGTGAAGTCCCCCTCACCCTAACCCTCCCCCTCCGAGGGGGGAGGGGAGGGTGGGGGAGGACATAATCCGTAATCATGAGATGCTGAACCCAGTTCAGCATGACGATGGAGGGGAATTCAGTGTCACCCTGAACTTGTTTCAGGGTCTAATGAATACAGGGACTCCAGTCCTTGCTTACGGATTATGGGGGAGGACAATCAGGTTTCTTTTTTTGCAACATTGAGGTAGAGTTAGGGGTTGTTGATGCCTCTCTCTTGAAAATCTTTCAGGAGCAACCCAGCCCTTCCTATCCAGGCTGGGTTGTTTGTTATAGAGGTATTAATCGGTGGACATTCTGGTCAGTGGGATACAACTTGGCGCAATTTATACGATCTTATCTATTGGTTTCTCCCTCATCTTAGGGTCAGCCAGAATCATATTCTTGACTTATGCTGCATTTTACATGCTCGTTGGCTATTTCTGGTACATTGTCAATGTGATGCTTGAGATAAACCTGGTCTTAAGTGCCAGCCTGGCGGTGGTGATGACCATCGCCCTGGGGATAGGCGCCTATAAACTGTGTGTGGAACGGATACGGCGACATGAAACGACAGTCATGCTCATCACTCTGGTCTTAGCCTTTTTCTTCGAGGAATGTGTGCTTTTGGGATTTGGTTCCCAACATCGCAACGTTCCTCCTTTCATCGACGGATATGTCGAGTTTCTTGGCGTTAAGGTGCTGAATCAATATTCACTGACGCTCGCGGTTAGTCTTATTTTAATTTTCCTCATATGGCTTTTTCTATGGAAAACTAAGTTGGGCATCGCTGTTAGAGCTACGTCTCAAGGTAGAGAGGTTGTTAATCTAATGGGCATCAATGAAAAGAGAATATCTATGATCACCGTGGGTGTGGGAATAGCACTGGCAGCCATTGCCGGAGTGATGGTGGCACCCATCTATCTTCTCGAACCTACCATGTGGACGGAGCCATTCATCATGATCTTAGCTATTGTCATCCTGGGAGGTTTAGGGAGCATTAAAGGAAGCATCATTGGCGCTTATATCTTGGCCTATGCTCAGGTGGCTCTTGTATACTTGGTCCCAATGGGCACCTTCATAAGAAGTTCAGTTGCCTTAGCAGCGATGATCGTCGTGCTCCTGATAAGACCTGAGGGCATGTTTGGGGTGCTTTTTGAGGAGGAAAGATTATAGAAGATGCGATATTTTTTCTGGCGCCTATGTAAGAACTTTGAGGGAGAGATATTAGCCGTACCCGGGAAAGCAGTCCTCTTTTTCGTGCTATTGGCCTTATTCTGTATTGGCTTCATCCCCGTAGGCCCTTATTTTCTTAAGATCCTCATCTTCACTACTATATTTGCCATCTATGCTGCGAGCTGGGATCTCCTCTATTTCGCTGGTCAACTTAATTTAGGTCAAGGCGCTTTTTTCGGGGTTTCGGGCTATATGGCAGCCATTCTTGATTTAAAATTGCATCTGCCCAGTGGTGCTGCCATCATCCTTGGGGCAATGAGCAGTGTCATGAGTGGGTTCATCCTGGGAATTCCAGCTCTGAGGATGCGTGGTCCTTACTTGGCTATCCTCACCCTGGCTTTCCCTGTGATTCTTACAGGGGTTGTTTTTGCTTTTTCTGATATTACGGGTGGCGAGCTGGGTCTTTCCGGAATATCGTCTCTTTCAGAGTCCGATATATCTGTTTATTACATCTGCTTAGTTGTTATGCTACTTTCTGTATTCATCATGTGGAAACTGACTGACACAAGAAGTAGCATTGTTAGAACTGGGATTGTATTTAAGGCGATAGCGGAAGACGAGATTGCGGCACGGACATCAGGAGTTAATACTCCAAGATATAAGTTATTGGCTTTTGCTATGAGTGCTTTTTTCTCAGGAATTAGTGGAGGTCTTTATGTTTATGTAATGAAGGTTGCTGGTCCTACCATGTTACATCCTCTATTCTCGCTTTACCCGGTGATATGGACCATTTTTGGAGGAGCGGCAAGTATCTATGGAGCAGTTGTTGGAGTTTTCGTCCTCTACCCCTTTTGGGGCGTGCTTTTTGCTGCCACTCCTGAGTTAAGGATGGTCATCTATACTGCTTTAATCATCATCATTATTCTCTTTATGCCTGAAGGAATAAGTCACTGGTTCAGAGACAGGACAGAAAGAATGTGTCCGAGGTGTAAGCTCATTAACTCAAGAAGGCGAAGCTTCTGCAGAGCCTGCAGTGCTGATTTGTAATCAGCAGGCTGGCGGTGAAGCTAATTAAAAAAAATCTCAAAGTACATAAAAAAACCTACCTGTTCTAAAAGGCTAAATGGCATATCATCCTACTCATATGAGTAATATACATCCGCAACAAATTCAATTCTATTTAATCTCAGATGTATCTTATGTAAATAGGCTAAAGAAAAATATGGGAAGTATCCCTAATGTCCATATGGTACTTTTTTAATGACGCGGAAGGTTTCGCCAGGGGAGGTTGTAGTCTTTTATCAAGTTTCAAATTATGGATACGCAACTTGGAGGGTAAGTCCTTCAATTCGGGAGGTCCTTAATTTTTCAACTCTGATGTAAACGATGGTTTGACCTGGCTCCTTGTTTGCCTCAGCAAGTTTCATATTCGTGTCCGCAAGTTCCTTGTCATATTCGGGAAGTAATACAATCATGGCATTGTCTGGAATTTTTTCCTCTATTTCCGGGTGTTCAAGCAGATACAATTCAAATTCTGTAGAAAGTTGTTGATTCTTTCTGAATAATTCTTCCTTTGTCATCTTTTTAACCTCCTGAAATATCTCTCTTTATATCTTTCCCAATTCTCATTTATATCCTTATCGTATATCCTTATCGGCCAAGGTCAATACCTCGCCTAATTCCACTCCTCCTATAAATATCTTTTCTTTACTGCCATCAGGATTTATCAAATCCTTGTGGGCATATCCGTGGGAAGTATCATATCTTACAATGGGCATCCACCTCTCCTCAAAGAAGATTTCATATTGAACCACGAACCCAATTACCTTTCCCTTTTCCATAATATGCTCGTGTCTTTTTCTATCCCTATCTGTTAGCATAAAAATATAGGATTTCGTCCCCATAATTAATTATCTCATAAATTCTTCGATAATTGAAGTAAGCAATCCTTAATGTCGTTATTTCATTTCCATATTATCCCACGCCTTTAAAATCAAACGGCGGGTGGGGTTTTCGCCGTACTGGCACTCCTCCTTTTCCTTCAGGACGTGGGAGGTTTCACCGGAGAATAATGATCTCATGAAAAATATGGGAAGTGTCCCTAATTTCAAATATGTCTAAGATACCATCAATGTCCAGCAAAGAATTGGCTTCCGGACAAACCAACGGCCACTAGCGACGCTACCCAAGATCTATCTCTTCCTTCAGGCCGACGTTTTCATGCAGGTACGTTCTAACGGAAGCAACAAACTCAGCAGCTTTATCCAGGAGCGGTTCCACCTGATCTCTTGTCAATTCAAAATATTCTCGATAATCGCCCCGTTGCCTGAGTTCAAAAGCCTCATTGAGAGAGCGCCCCATGGATTCCGAAAATAGTCCACCTTTTACAAAGCGCTTATTAAAGTAAGAAAGCACGCCGCTATGCTTTGACGATGAGTAGGGCTCATAGATGAGAAGAGCTAGGACCGCATAAAACATTCCATAATAAATACGATTGGCAACGGACCGAGGACTTTTCCCGCCGTCTAAGAGATAACGAGCTTCCTCGACGCTCTCCCTTGCCTGCCGTAACCTGTGCAGGGCAAGCAGCCTCTTCTTCTCATCTGCTATCATAGAGGAATCCCTTCCCTCTGGATGACTTTGTAAATCGGGGCTTCGGACATTGGCCCCTCCTCCAATTCATCCTTCCCGAAGACCAGCGCGGAAATGAAAACGTCATGCTCCAGATTGATCCGATAGATGATGTCGTCAATCTCCGCTACCATCGCACGGTCATACTCAGGAATTTCTATCATGATATCCAGGTCAGAGCTCTCTCTCCCCTCTCCCCTCGCCTTCGAGCCATAGAGACGGATATCGATAATCCGATATTTCGCAAACAATTGCTTTCGCAGTTCTTTCAAAGCCCTTTCTTCATTTTCTGCCAGTTTCATGGACACACCATCCCTTCTTTCCCTACTCACACCAGCCCCTTTGGGCAACTTTGCTTCTCGACACCAGCGCCGCTCATCTTACCGCCAGGCGGCCCGGCCAGCAATGGCTTTTCACAATGTCAAATGGCCTTGAAATCAGAGAGATTTCCTTATCGGACTTCGAGAATCTGTCAGAAATATATCAGATTATCTGTTGAAGATCAAATGCGCCATCAAATCGACAGGTCGTCCCCTCCCTATTCCCACCAAATTGACGATTCTTCAACACCGGATTCCGAATTCCCTGCCTACCGGCAGGCAGGCGCAATCGGAAAGGATTAGAAGATCACCCTCCTGTAGCAACCGGTCTACAATTTCAAATTTAAGATTTCAGATTTAAGATTGAAAAAATCCGAATTCCGCATTTTGCAATCCGCATTCGTGATGAGAGAGGCCGAGGTCTATCGGACCGCTTTTGAAAAAGAAAAGGAGCTTACTGACCGGGCTTTGAGACTGACAGAGGTTGGAAAACCTAAATCGAATTGGGAGCTACAAGGAATATTGGGGCTGGCTGTTTTTTTTCTTAGGATTCCTGACATGGAAATAATGATGGCCCCCTATGCCCAAACATATACTGGAGGTATTGCCTCACGGCTCTGGCCTTTATTAGAATTCCTTAGCGAGGCCGTTTCAACCCCAAAAATGCAGGTCTAAGGCCAAAATCACCTTCCTTTTTTGAAGCTTGACTCATAAAATCAATGACTTGCCTTGGTCCGACCCCACTCCAACCCACTTAAAGATAAAAACCAACCTCCCTCCAGCGAAGGCATCCCCTTTTAAGACACTAATATAGTAGAAAGGCACAAAGGTCATCAATCCTATATGAGCCCATGAACGCATGGTCACTGCAAAAATGAGAAGGGACATGGAACCCCATCCGCTCTCCCCCTTCACTGAAAGGGAATCTCCTCCCTCTATCCGTAAATTACCCTTTTCAATTTTGATAGGATGAGTTAACTCTTTCGAAAAATAGAGTAGGACACCTAACATTGGCAATCCCACGATAAGAAATAGAAGAGACCCTGACAGACCAGTAAGTTTTATGGCATACATAATGAAAAGAGGGCCCAATGCTAACCCCAAATTTCCTCCTACCTGGAAGAAGGACATACCGGTTGCTTTCTTTTCCCCAGTGAAATAATGCATGACCTTCATCCCTTCAGGATGGTAGGAAGCTACACCCATACCGAATACCACTACAAGAACCAATAAGATAATGAAGGAGGGAGTAAGACCAATAAGAGAGAATCCAATATAAGTTAGAACGGTGGAGAGAGGGAGTAACCACTTGATTTCAATTTTATCAGAAATGTAACCAAAAAAGGGCTGAATAATTGAGGAGGTGAGATTAAAAGCCATGATTACTGCCCCAACCCCAGTATAACTGAGTTGAAGGGCATTCTTGAGAAATGGCATCATGGCAGGAAGGGCAGCCCCTGTAAGATCAATAGAGAGATGGCTGATGCTGAGGATTAAAATGATCTTAAAATTCATATTTGCAAAAATAGGAGAATCGAATCTGATGTAAAAAATATTTAGGCGTTGATATACTTAAATCAAAAATTGCTTGAATGTGTGGATGATAAGGCAGCTATCCTCTAACCTCCCGCAGAATAAACTTTGCAAGGGATGCCTCTTAGGTCTACCGTGCCGATACCGGGATCATAGGGTGGCTCGCTTCGGGTGAGGACATTGATGTTCGACTTGGCCCAACCATAAAGGGTAGAGCGTTCTTCCGGAAACCACCATCCGAAAGAGGTCACCACGATCCGCGGATCGAGCGTATCATCCAGGGCAAGCCTTTGCATTATTTTACCCTTCTCCGTTTCAATATATATCAACTCCCCTTCTTTGAGCCCCATCTTTTTTGCGGTCTCAGGATGCATCTCTGCGAGGGGTTCAGGCTTCATGTTTCGAAGCGATGCAACATGTTTGTAACCGGTCAGCATGTAGACGTCCTCTTTTGCATTGGTCATCAAAAGAGGGTATTCGTCAGTGAGTCGAGGTAAAATGCTAACTTCCTTCCAATAGGGCAAGGGGCTATATCCAAAATCGGAAGCCGTCTTCGAGTAGATTTCCACCTTGCCAGAAGGGGTCCTGTAGTCATGCTTCTTATATTCCCGTTTTGAGTGGAGAACCCTTTTGCGCTTCATATCTTCGTAGGTGAAACCGCTTGGCTTTAGCATATCATCGAGGGCCTCTTCATCGCTCTCCCAGAAATATTCCCCAAGGCCCAATCTTTTCGCAAGCTCATTTAACCACTTTGTATCTGCCCATGCCTCACCAGGAGGGTCAATAAGTTTAGGATAGGCCCTGATCTCTTCGTACCAGCCAGGCCAATAGCCAAGCTCCTCATGCTCCATACCCCAAGCCGCAGGAAGGAGTATATCAGCAAGGGCAGCAGTAGGGGTCATAAAAAGTTCTGAGACGACCGTGAAATCGAGCTTCATGAATGCCTCGAATGTCTTTTTCGAATCTGGATAGCTCAAGATCGGGTTTGTAAGGAGAAATAGTCCTGCCCTGATCCGATATGGCTGTCCTGTTAAAACGGAATTGACAAAGGCATGGGGAGGTATGAAGGCTGACCGGACAGCCAGCTTGAATTCTCCGCCCACTGCTCTTTCCCTATCCCTTGGAAACTTGCTGAGTAGAAAAAACTTGCCTGGTCTCAAGTAAGGGGCAGGGGTCAAAAACATCTCACCGCCGGGTATGTTTAGGTTACCTGTTATGGCCCGCAGAATGGCAACAGCCTTGGCACCGGGAAAGGCTGTGGTTGACGTATCGAGAGCATTGCCCCACTGAATAGTAGCTGGTTTGATGGAGGCATATAGTCTCGCAAACTCCCTGATCTTCTCCTCAGAAACCCAGGTGACCTCTTCTACCTTCTTCATAGAGAAAGTCTTGAGCTCTTTCTCAAGGGCATCAAGGCCAATACACCACCCGTCAACAAACTCTTTGTCGTAGAGCTTTTCTTCAACAATCACCTTGAGCAGGCCTAAAGCCAGCGCGCCGTCGCTTCCTGGCCTAAGCCTTATCCATAGGTCTGAAAATGATGCCACATCGATCTTTCTTGGATCCACGACTATCAGCTTGGCCCCGCTATCAATGGCCCTTTCGAAGGTTTCCCTTCTTATGCCCCCGCTGGTATGATTGTTATTAGTGGCCCAGAGTACCATCAGACGTGGAGGGTGCTCCTCATCGGGCACGCAATTCCAGCCGTATGTAAGCGTGGAGGCCATGCCGGAGGGGATGCCGCAGCACCACCCCGGTGTCACCACATTGGGCGTGCCAAAAACGCTTGCAAGGCGCTGGGCAAAGGCAAATTCGAGACCTTTCGGTTCCCCAAGTCCAAAGGCAACGGATTCAGGGCCGTACGTCTCCTTTAAAGTCAGGAGCTTCTGTGCGATCGTATTCAGTGCTTCATCCCAGGAGATCCGTTCCCATTTACCTTCTCCGCGGGCTCCAACCCTTTTCTGCGGGTACTTGAGGCGATCCGGATGGTAGAGCACTTCAGGAATTGAGAATCGTCCTTTCTTAACTGGGCAGAGCTCGTTCGGCAGTCCACTCTCCCTATCCGGAACAATATCAACGACCTTCCCATCCTCCACGATTGCCTTCACACTGCAGTGGCCTGGGCAGACATGGCAGAAGGTGAAGAACTCATGCTGGGACTTGCTTCCCGGGGGCTCTGAACTTGCCCGCATTGAACCCTGACCGATCAAGGCTTCATTGAAGGGATGATATTCCACATCCTCAGCCAGTCCTTCGGCAGTCAGAATTTCCTTCCCATCGGCATCGACTGCAAGCACAAGGCATGAGTTTACCGCCTTTCTATTCATGATCACGGCACAGCTGCCACACTCCCCTACGCCACACCCCTCTTTTGTCTTTATCAGTTTGAGATTCTCCCTCAACACTTCAAGAAGGGTCTGCCATGGTTCTACCTCGA
>Ga0194110_10003750_pt1 | contig 18713 bp, 17 predicted proteins | sample TA2Kig1200mmetaG_FD_146192 | JGI IMG/M metagenome (GOLD analysis project Ga0194110, IMG submission 146192) | Freshwater microbial communities from Lake Tanganyika, Tanzania - TA2015032 Kigoma Deep Cast 1200m | ecosystem: Environmental > Aquatic > Freshwater > Lake | place: Tanzania: Lake... | reverse complement strand
GCCGTCGATCACCCCCATCCAGATGGTGCCGCCGGGCTTCGAGCCGCCGGGCCAGGGCCGGGCGCGTTTCATGTCGATCTGCGCCGCCAGCGCGGCCAGGCGCTTGTCCTCCAGGAGCGCCTGCGGCCGCACGGCCATGTCCGCCGGGTCAGTGAGGTGCGGATCGCGGATGTCGAGGAAGGCCGCCTTGGTCGCCTCGACGATCGCGTGCACGTGGTCGGCGCTGTCAGGCTCGAGGCGCGCAAGCCCCAGCCGCTCGACAATGCCCAGGATGGCGAGCGACACCGCGCCCTGCGTGGGAGGAGCCATGTTGTAGAGCATCCCCGTGGCATGGGCGAGCTCAAGCGGCTGCACCTCGCGCGCCTCGTAGCCTTGCAGGTCCGCGAGGGCGAGCGGGCTGCCCAGTTCGGCGAGATCCTCCGCCATCGCGCGCGCCAGCTCGCCGCGGTAGAAATCGCCCAGTCCGGCGCGCGCCAGCCGGCGCAGCGTCGCCGCCATCGCCGCCTGGCGGAACATCGTCCCGCGCCGCGGCGGTTCGCCCCCGGGCATGAAGCGCGCCGCGAATCCGGGAACGGGTCCCAGTTCCGCGCGCTTGGCGCGCGTGTTCGCCTCCTGGCTCGCGGTGGCCGGCACGCCGGCCTCGGCGTAATGGATCGAATCCTCCAACAGGCGCGCAAGCGGCAGGCTTCCGCCCCATCGCGCGCGGCTGAGTTCAAGCGCCAGCGCCCAGCCGCCGACGGTCCCGGCGACGGTGTTCGCGGCGAGCGGCCCGCGCGTCGGAATTCCGTCCAGCCTCCGTTCCCGATACGACGCCACGGTCGCCGCGCGCGCCGCCGCTCCGCAGGCATCGATCGCGGTTGGAGATTCCCCAGGCGCGGAGATGAGCCAGAACGCATCGCCGCCGATGCCGTTCATGTGCGGATAAACAACGGCCACGGTCGAGGCCGCCGCGACCACCGCCTCCAGCGCGTTGCCCCCCTCGCGCAGCACCGCCAGCGCCGACTGCGCCGCGAGCGAATGCGGGGCGACTGCGATGCCGCGCCTGGCGTAGCTGGTGTGGATCATTTCGTCCAATGTTCCGTGGAAAATTCCCTCCCCAGCCGGATCTTCTCCATGGTCGGTCAGTTTAGACCAGATGTTCCGGTGCCTCAGCGCCGGCCGGGGTGCGCCCCCCCCGGCCCCCGTCCACTGAGCGCGCGGAAGTGATGCCACCCGGACCTCCGAACCAGGCGTACATTGCGCATCATGGGCAACCTGATTTCCGTGCCGGACGGCGGTTACTCTTTCCTGAAGGGCGTGTTTCCCTACTCGCAGGGCGTCGTCGCCGCGCGCGGCTTCACGATCGAGCGGCTGCGCTTCGCGCGCCCGGTGCCGGTCAGCGAGGGATTCCGGAGGATCGCGGCGCACCTGAAGTCGCTCGGCCGTCCGAAGACGGCGTTCTGCGCCTGCGAGCTGCGCTCGCCGCGGCCGTTCTCGTTTTCCGGCTTCGGCGAGTTCAACCAGGGCTACGTCGCCGTGCTCAAGGACTGGGGGCTGTTCCGCAACGGGCTGAACGCCGTGGCGCGCTCGAACGTCGCGCCCGAACTCGATCCGCCGGCGGAGCCCGGCTTCCACGCCTTCGGCTACACGGTTCCCGCGCCCGGCGCGGCGCCCGGTTACGTGGTCGCGGGCAGCGGCGAGTGGCCCGAGGGCGGGCGCTTTCCGGAGGACATCGTGGCGCGCGGCGATGTTTCGGCGGGCGGCCTGCGCACGAAAGCCGAATGGGTCATCGCGATGATGCGCGCGCGCCTCGCCGGCCTCGGCGCGCGGGCCGAGGACGCGACCATCACCCAGGTCTACACCGTGCACGGGATCCACGCGCTGTTGCCCGAGATTGCGGCGCTTACGCCGCAGGCGAGCGTCACCTGGCATTACTGCCGCCCGCCGATCGAGGGGCTCGACTACGAGATGGACCTGCGCGCGGTCAGCTGCGAGCGGGTGCTGGCGTGAGCCGGCGCCGCTGCCACGCTTCCAGTGCCGCGCCGAGGATGCCCTTCGGCATGTAGATGATGAAGAGGACGAGCAGCATCCCGTAGATCGCGAGATCGAGCGCCGGGAACTGCTTGAAGTGCTCGCCGAGCGCCAGCCGCAGCCCTTCCGCGAGCAGCAGCGTGAAGACGGCGCCCACGGTGGGCCCCAGCATCACGAACATGCCCCCGGCGATCACCCCGAACACCATCTGCAGCGAGATGCCGATGCCCGAGACAGTTTCGGGGTTCACGTAGAGCTGGTATTGCGCGTAGAGCACGCCGCCGAGCGAGGTCATCACCGCCGAGATCACGGTGACGAAGAGCTTGGAGCGGGTCACGTTGATCCCGATGGACGCCGCCGCGTCCTCCTCCTGGCTGATCGCCTCGAGCGCAAGCCTTGTCATCGAGCGGTCGACGCGATGCCAGACCCAGAGCCCGGCAAGCCAGCAGCCGAGGATGGCGTAGAACCACACCCACTTCGAGGCGAACTGCATCGCGCCGAGCGCGACGGTGGTGCCCTGCACCAGAACGGTGTCGGGCGTGGCGCCGAGCGAGCCCCCGGTCTGGTCGCGCAGGGCGACGATCAGCAGCCGCGTCACCTCCGAGAGCGCGAGCGTGACCAGCGCGAAGTAGTGCCCGACGATGCGAAAGCGAAAGCACGGAAAGCCGATCGCGAGCGCCGCGGCCGCGCTTACCACGACCGCGACCAGCGCCCCGATCCACGGCGAGACGCCGAAATGGTTCCACAGCATCACGACCGAATAGGCGCCGATGCCGAGGAAGGCGCCGTGCCCGAGGCTCACCAGCCCCAGCCGCCCCATGATCGACCAGCTCGTGTACACGTAGCTCCAGAGCAGACACATGATCACGAGGTGCAGCGGGTAGGCGCCGATCCCGGTCACCGGCAGCGCCAGCAGCGCCGCGAGCCCGATCCAGGGCAGCGCCCGGCCCACCCTACTTGCCCCCCAGGATGCCCTGCGGGCGCCAGAACATCACCGCGATGAAAAACGCAAAGGCGATCACGTAGCCCCACTCGATGTGGAAGAAGAACCCGCCCACCGAGATGAACTGCGCGAAGATGAACGCCGCCACCAGCCCGCCGAGCACGTTGCCCAGACCGCCCAGCACGCAGATCATGAAGGTGATCGGCCCGAACGAGAGGCCGATCGCCGGGTGGATGTCGTACTGCAGGACGAGCAGGCAGGCCCCGAGCCCCGCGAGCGCGCCGCCGAGCGCCGAGGTCACCGTGAACACGCGGTCCGGATTCACGCCCATGAGCGGCATGATCTGGCGGTCCTGGCTGATCGCGCGGATCGCGGTGCCGATGTAGCTGCGGGTGAGGAAGAGGTAGGTCGCGGCGACGCCGGCGAGCGCCACGACGAAGGCAATCACGCGCGGCAGCGAAAAGGACATCTCCCCGATCGCGATCGGCGGCATGCGCACGCCGAGGTTGCGGAACTCGATGCCGAAGGCGAGCGTCGCGGCCGCCTGCAGGAAAAAGAGCACGCCCCCGGTGACGAGGAGCTGGTTGATCGGCTCGGCGGCGAGCACCGGCCGGATCACGAAATGATGCATCAGCGCGCCGAGCGCCGCGACCGCGGCGATGCCGGCCGCCATCGCGAGCACGAGCGGCCAGCCCTGCTGCACGTGCAGCACGTAGACCGCGTACATGCCGATCATGATCAGCTCGGCATAGCAGATCCAGACCACGTCGATCACGCCGAAGACGAGGTTCAGCCCGAGCGACAGCAGCGCGAGCAGCCCCCCGAGCAGGATCCCGTTCACCACCGCCTCGAGGAGAAAGACGTCGAACACGGGCATGGTCAGAGCCCCAGGTAGGCCTTGCGGATCTCGTCCGAGGCGAGCAGCTCGGCGGCGGTGCCGCTCGAGCGGATGTGGCCGGTCTCGAGCAGGTAGGCGCGGTCCACGACCTTCAGCACTTGGCGGATGTTCTGCTCGACGATGAGCACCGTGAAGCCCTCGCCGCAGATGCGCTGCACCAGTTCGAAGATCGACTGCACCACCACCGGCGCCAGCCCCGCGGAGGGCTCATCGAGCAGCAGGAGCTTCGGCCCCGACATGAGCGCGCGGCCGATCGCGCACATCTGCTGCTCGCCGCCCGAGAGCGTGCCCGCGGGCTGCGCCCGGCGCTCGCGCAGGCGCGGGAACAGCGAGTACACGAATTCCAGGCGCTCGCCGAAGCGCGGTCGGGCCGCCGGCAGGAACGCCCCCATCCGGAGGTTCTCCTCCACCGTCAGGCGGGCGAAGAGCCGCCGGTTCTCCGGCACCTGGGAGACACCGTGCGCGATCACCTCGTGCGCGGGCACCTCCCGCAGCGAGCGGCCTTCCATCGTGACTTCGCCCCCGCCGAGCGGGATCAGCTTCGAGATGGCGCGCAGCAGCGTGGTCTTGCCGGCCCCGTTCGGTCCGATCACCGCGACCGACTCCCCGGCGTTCACGTCCATCGTGACGCCGAACAGGGTCTGAAACGAGCCGTAGCCGGCCGAGAGGTTCCTCACCGCGAGCATCAGTGCACGCGCTCCGCGACCGCCTGCTGCACTTCGCCGGCATCCGCGCCGAGGTAGACCTCGATCACCCGCGCGTCGTGCGCGACCGAGTCCGGCGAACCCCTGGCGATCACTTCGCCGTGGTCGAGCACGATGCAGCGGTCCACGACGCGCATCAGCACACCCATGATGTGCTCGACCCAGATGATGGTGATGCCGCGCTCGCGCCGGATCGTCGCCAAGAGCTCGGCCGCCTGTTCCATCTCGGCGACGTCCAGCCCGCCGAGCGATTCGTCGGCCAGCAGCAGCTTCGGCTGCGTGGCGAGCGCGCGCGCGAGTTCCAGCTTCTTCAGGCCGGCGGCGCCGAGGCCGGCCACGCTCGCCGACTCGCTGCTCGGCAGCCTGACCAGCTCGAGCGCCTCGCGCGCAAGCCGATACGCCTCGCCGTGCGAGGGGTGTCCGCCGTGACCGTAGAACGCCGCGAGCGCCACGTTGTCCAGCAGGCAGAGCTTGCGGAACGGGCGCGGGATCTGGAAGGTGCGCGCGATGCCGCGGTGACAGACCGCGGCCGGCGGCTGCCCGCCGATCTCCTCGCCGAGGAAGCGCACCGAGCCCCCGCTCGGCGCGTAGAGCCCGGCAATCAGGTTGAAGATGGTGCTCTTGCCCGAGCCGTTGGGCCCGATCAGGCCGAGGATCTCGCCCTCGGCCAGTTGGAAGGACACGTCGGCGACCGCGGTGAAACCGCCGAAGCGTTTCGTGAGGCCGCGAACCTCCAGCACCGGCGTCTTCGGCTAGCGCGCGAGCTGGCGGCTATTGCGCGTACGGGTGGCCCTTGGGGAAGGGGAAGACCGGGTCGGTGGTGCGGATCGCCTTTGGCCACGCGATGTAGGTGCGGCCGTTCACGTACTGCATCACCACCGGCGAGGAGCGCTCGTTCTGGCCGGCCATCGAATGGCCCGGCTGGAAGAACTTGACGCCGTAGCCCTGGATCGTGCCGCCGAAGGGGATGTCGGTTTCCAGGGACGCCTTGCGCAGCGCCTCGGGATCGATGCCGCCGTGCTTCTTGATCGCGCGCGGCAGCACGTCGGTGAAGAAGATCCACGACTGGTTGAAGCCCATGGCGGCGTGCGGCGGCACATCGTTCGGACCCTTGACCGCCTGGTAGCGCTTGACCATCTCCGCGGTGAGCTCGCCCAGGCCCGGCCTGAGCGTCTTCGGGTCGAGCAGCTGTGCCGCGACCGGGTCGACGTTGAAGAAATAATTCACGTCGGTGCCGAAGGTCTCCATGAGCTTGCCGATCTGGCCGTAGCCCGCGCCGTGGCCGATGACGCCCTTGAACTTCAGCCCCTGCTCGCGCGACTGGCGCAGGAAAAGCGTGATGTCGGGGTTGTATCCCGTGTGCAGCAGCACGTCGGCGCGGGCACGCTTCAGCTTGGTGACCAGGCTCGAGAGGTCGGGCGAGGTCGCGGCGTAGCCCTCCTTCAGCACCACGTTCATGCCGAGCTGCTTGCACTTCGCCTCGTTGCCCGCCGCTACGCCCGCGCCGTAGGGCCCGTCCTCGTAGATGACCGCGATCTTGACGTTCTTCACGTCCATGCCGAGCTTTGCCTTGGCGTTCTCGGCGACGAAGGTGCACGAGGCTTCGCCGAACTGGTCGGAGTGAACCTGCGGCCGGAAGACGTAGGAGAGCTTCTTGTCCTTGAACACGGCCGACGAGACGCAGACGTTGGCCCACATGAACTTCTTCGCCGAATCGACCTTCTGCGCCATCGGCACGCAGTGCGCCGACGAGAACACGCCCATGATCAAATTGACCCGCTCCTGGTCGAGGAGGCGCGTGGCCTCGTTGATCGCCACCTCGGTCTTGGACTGCGCGTCGGCGTAGATCGGCAGGATCTTGTGGCCCTCCACGCCGCCCTTCTCGTTCAGCATGTCGATCGCGATCTTGGTGCCGAGCGCCGCGGCCTCCGAGCCGCCGGCGGCGAACGCGCCGGTGTAGTCGTAGATCACGCCGACCTTGATCTCCTTCTGCTGGGCCTGCGAGGTGACGGAGAGCGCGGCGAGCGCGGCCGCGGCGAGCGTGATGCGTAGCGTCATGGGCAAACCTCCTTGTTAACCGGGAGTATAGGAAATTCAAACCACCTTTGCTCTATTGGACAACGGTATCGCCATCCCTAGAGGAAGTCCAGCGCGGGTGAATCGTGCGCTGTTTGGCGAAGACTCCCCGCTCTCGATGAGGATTAACCCCTTGAATCGACCCGAGTTGCCGCCCTTCGATGAACGCTGCCCCCCGCCATACGAGCCCAGAGGCACGGCGGGTAAACGGCAGGCTTACCACAGCCACCGAGCCCGCTACTTCCTGTCGCGCGGATCCGCCGCGGCGAGTCCCATCACGGTCCTGGGCGGATACATCAGGGCAGAACTAGGGCGCTATGCGGACTTGCTTGGACGTTGCTGGATGACGACCTGGTGCCGGAAGTGGGACTCGAACCCACACGCTTTTAAGGGCGGCGGATTTTGAGTCCGCTGCGTCTACCAATTCCGCCATTCCGGCAGCGGGACAGTGCCAAGGGGCTGCAATTCTATAATGCCCGCCTGCGATGCTCGTTGCCGAATTCGACTACGACCTCCCGCCGGAACTGGTCGCGCAGCAGCCCCCGCCCGAGCGCGGCGCGAGCCGGCTGCTGCACCTGGACGCGGCCAGCGGCGCGCTCCGGGACCTGAGCTTCCGGGACCTGCCGGGGCTGGTCGGCCCCGATGACCTCCTGGTCCTCAATGACACCAAGGTCATCAAGGCGCGCCTGCACGGCCACAAGGCCACCGGCGGCAAGGTGGAGGTGCTCGTCGAGCGCATCGAGGGCAGCCATGAAGTCCTTGCATTGGCCCGCACCGGTCACGCGCTGCACCCCGGCTACCGGCTGACCCTTGGCGACGGCGCGCTCGCCGAGGTGCTGGGCCGCGAAGGCGAGCTCTACCGGCTGCGCTTCGAGGCGGAGGTGGCCGCGGTGCTCGAGCGCTGCGGCGAGGTGCCGCTGCCGCCCTACATCCGCCACGCGCCCGGCGCGCAGGACCAGGCGCGCTACCAGACCGTGTACGCCGCGAAGCCCGGCGCGGTGGCGGCTCCGACCGCGGGCCTGCATTTCGACCGGGCGATGCTCGACCGGATCCTCGCGCGCGGCGCCGGCCTCGCCCGGCTTACCCTGCATATCGGCGCCGGCACCTTCCAGCCGGTGCGCGGCGAGATCGTCGAGGAACACCTTATGCACAGCGAGCGCTACGAGGTGCCCGAGGCCACCATGGCCGCCCTGCAGGGGCGCCGGGTGCTCGCCGTCGGCACCACCTCGCTGCGCGCGCTCGAATCCGCGGCGCTGACTGGAAAGCGCGGCGGCGAGACCGGCCTGTTCATCACGCCCGGCTTCCGGTTCCGCGTCGTGCGGCGACTGCTGACCAATTTCCACCTGCCGAAATCGACCCTGCTCATGCTGGTGTGCGCGTTCGCGGGCAGCGAAAACATCCGCCGCGCCTACGCCCATGCCATCGCGCAGCGCTACCGGTTCTTCTCCTATGGCGATGCGATGCTGATCGAGGCTGCCGATCCCCCGTGCTATCATTTTGCCAGCAACGGCTGAGACCCTGCATGGCGCAAGTCCTGATTCGCGGTCTAGAGGGCAAGGTCCTGCGCGCCCTGAAGAAGCGCGCGCCGGAGAATCGACGCTCGCTCCAAGGCGAACTCAAGACGATCATCGAGGGCGCGGTTGGCAAACCGGACCCGGGAACTCACCGCAGAACTGGGTGAGGAGATCCTTCCCAGCGCGGCTTCGCGGCTCGAACTGCATCCGCTGCGCGAGCATCTGGAAGCGGCGTTCGCTCTCTGCCTGCGTGCCGACATCGACCTGTACGACGCGCTGCATGTCGCTTTGGCCGCGCAGGCGCGGGGGCCGCTGGTGACCGCGGATGAGGGGCTTGTCCGCGCCCTGGTGGCGCGCAAGCTCGGCGGGCACGTCCGCTTCCCCGGCGATCCGGAGTTCGCCGCCTCGGGTGCCGTTTAGCATCAGCCACCGCGACGGCGCCGCCCGCCGCGGCCGCCTGCAGCTCGCGCACGGCGCGGTGGACACCCCCGCCTTCATGCCGGTGGGCACCTACGGCACGGTGAAGGCGATGTCGCCGCTCGAGCTGGCAGGGCTGGGAGCCCAGATCGTGCTCGGCAACACCTTCCACCTCTGGCTGCGGCCGGGAACGGAGGTCATCGAAAATCACGGCGGCCTGCACCGCTTCATGGGCTGGAAGGGGCCGATCCTCACCGATTCCGGCGGCTTCCAGGTCTTCAGCCTGGGTGCGATGCGCAGGGTCACTGAGGCGGGCGCCACCTTCGCCTCGCCGGTCAACGGCGACAAGCTGCTGTTGACGCCGGAGCAATCCATGCGCATCCAGCGCGCGCTCGGCTCCGACGTCGTCATGGCGTTCGATGAATGCACGCCCTACCCGGCCACCGAGGCCCAGGCGCGCCAGTCCATGGAGCTGAGCATGCGCTGGGCGGAACGCTCGAAGCGCGCCCATGAGGGGAACCCCAACGCGCTGTTCGGCATTGTGCAGGGCAGCGTCTACCCCGCGTTGCGCGACGAGTCGCTCGCGAGGCTCACGGATACCGGCTTCGATGGCTATGCCATCGGCGGGCTCGCCGTGGGCGAGCCCGCCGCCGAGCGCTCGCGCATCCTCGCGCACTGCGCGCCTGCCCTGCCCGCCGAGCGGCCGCGCTACCTGATGGGCATGGGCACCCCGGAGGACCTTGTCGAGGCAGTGCAGGCCGGCGTGGATATGTTCGATTGCGTGCTGCCGACGCGAAACGCCCGCAACGGCTGGCTGTTCACCCGGTCGGGGGACGTCAAGATCCGCAACGCCCGCTGGCGCGACGACCCGCGGCCGCTGGATGAGGCCTGCGCCTGCTACGCCTGCGCCAACTTCAGCCGCGCATATCTGCATCACCTGCAGAAGGCGAACGAGATCCTGGGCGCGCGCCTGAACACGATCCACAACCTGCACTACTACCTGGAGTTGATGCGCGAGCTGCGCGGGGCCATCGAGGCCGGCACCCTGGCCGGGACTGCGGCGCGCCTGCTGGAGGGTCGCCGGCAGGGGGGGAACGAAGCGGGAGCGGGCGCGTACTAGAGTATAATTTTGCGCCTTTTTAATCTTTTCCCAGACGTTCCAGGAGTTCACGTGCTCATCAGTTCCGCATACGCTCAAGCTGCCGGCGGCTCCGGTGGCGATGCCGGGTTGCTCGGCTTCCTGCCGATCATCCTGATGTTCGTGCTGCTCTGGTTCCTGATGATCCGCCCGCAGATGAAGCGGCAGAAGGAGCACAAGGCGATGGTGGAGGCGCTGCAAAAGGGCGATGAAGTGATCACCACCGGTGGCGTCGTCGGCAAGATCACCAAGGTGGCCGACAGCTACGTCACGCTCGAGATCGCCACCGGCACCGAGATCGTGGTGCAGCGCGCCGCGGTGCAGTTGCCTCTGCCCAAGGGCACGATCAAGAGCCTGCAGTAGGCTCACGCGCCCGCCTTGAACCGCTACCCGGTCTGGAAGTATGCGCTGATCGCGCTTTGCATCCTGGTCGCGTTCGTCTATACCGTACCCAACTTCTTTGGCGAGTCCCCGGCGGTGCAGGTCTCCGCCGGCCGGGCCACCGTCAAGGTGGACGCGGCGCTGGTGTCGCGGCTGGAGCCGGCGCTCAAGGCCGCCGGCGCCCCGCCCACCGGAATGATCCTCGATGCGAGCGGCGTGCGGCTGCGGTTTTCCGACGCCGACGTGCAGCTGAAGGCACGCGACGTCGCCGAGAAGCTGCTCAACCCGGACCCGCAGGAAAAGTCCTACGTGGTGGCGCTCAACCTGCTTTCGGCCTCGCCCCCCTGGCTGACCGCGATCAACGCCCTGCCGATGTACCTCGGCCTGGACCTGCGCGGCGGAGTGCATTTCCTGCTGCAGGTGGACATGCAGGCGGCGCTCACCAAGCGCCTGGATGCCTACGCCGGCGAGGTACGCGGCCTGCTGCGGGAAAAGAACGTCCGCCACGCCGGGGTGGCCCGCGACGGTCAGACGCTGCGGGTGCGCTTCCGGGAGGCCGAGACGCGCGCCAAGGCGCGCGCCGAGATCGGCACCCGCTTGCCCGACCTGGTGCTGACCGAGCGCGACGACGGACAGGACCTGCTGCTGGTCGGGGCCATGCGGCCCGAGGCGCAGAAGAAGGAGCAGGAGCAGGCGATCCAGCAGAACATCGTCACGCTCAACCGCCGCGTCAACCAGCTGGGGGTGGCCGAACCGGTGATCCAGCAGCAGGGCGCCGACCGCATCGTGGTGCAGCTGCCCGGGGTGCAGGACACCACGCGCGCCAAGGAGATCCTCGGCCGCACCGCGACCCTGGAAGTGCGCATGGTGGACGAGGAGGCGATGCGCAGCGGCAGCACCTTCAACGTCGATGTGTTCCCCGAGCGCAAGCGCGACGGCAGCATCAGCAACGTGCCGACCAGGAAGCAGGTCGTGGTCACCGGCGACCAGTTCGTCGGCGCCCAGGCCACCTTCGACCAGGACCAGCGCCCGGCGGTGGCAGTGGAACTGAACGAGGCCGGCGGCCGCATCATGCGCCAGATGACGCGCGAGAACCTCAAGAAGCTGATGGCGATCATCCTGTTCGAGAAGGGCAAGGGCGAGGCGGTGTCGGTGGCCACCATCCAGGGCGAATTCGGCAGCCGCTTCCAGATCACCGGCATGTTCACCCCCACCGAGACCAACGACCTCGCGCTGCTCATCCGCGCCGGATCGCTGGCCGCGCCGATGGAAATCATCGAGGAGCGCACCGTCGGGCCGTCGCTCGGCAAGGAGAACATCGACAAGGGTTTCGACGCCACGCAGTGGGGCTTCATCGCCATCGTCGTCTTCATGAGCGCCTATTACACCCTGTTCGGCGTGGTGTCCTCGATCGCGCTCGGCGTCAACCTGCTGTTCCTGGTGGCGCTGCTGTCGCTGCTTCAGGCCACCCTCACCCTGCCCGGCATCGCCGCCATCGCGCTCACCCTGGGCATGGCGATCGACGCCAACGTGCTGATCAACGAGCGCATCCGCGAGGAGGTGCGCGCGGGGCAGTCGCCGCAGGCGGCGATCTCCGCCGGCTACGAGCGCGCCTGGGGCACGATCCTGGACTCCAACGTCACCACGCTGATCGCGGGCCTGGCGCTGCTCATCTTCGGCTCGGGGCCGGTGCGGGGTTTCGCCGTCGTCCACTGCCTGGGCATCCTGACCTCGATCCTGTCCTCGGTGATCGTGTCGCGGGCGATGGTCAACCTGATCTACGGCCACCGCCGCAAGGTCGCCAAGCTCGCCATCGGCGACACCGCCTGGAAGTGAGCTGAGGGCCGGCCATGGAGTTCTTCAAGATCCGCAAGACCATACCGTTCATGCGGTATGCGCTCGTGTTCAATGTCATCTCGGTCCTCACCTTCCTCGCCGCGGTGTTCTTCCTCGCCACCAAGGGTCTGCATTTCTCCATCGAGTTCACCGGCGGCACCCTGGTCGAGGTGAACTTCAAGCAGCCGGCCAACGTCGAGCGGATCCGCGAAACCCTGGAGAAGGCCGGCCTCAAGGTCGAGGCGCAGAACTTCGGCTCCTCGCGCGACGTGCTGCTGCGCATGCCGGTGGAGAAGGGCCAGTCGAGCTCCGAGACCTCGGAGAAGGTGCGCGCGCTGCTGCAGGCGGAGGATCCTTCCGCGGAGTTACGCCGGGTCGAGTTCGTCGGGCCGCAGGTCGGCAAGGAGCTGGCTGAATACGGCGCGCTCGCGCTGCTGGTCACCGCGACCGGCATCGTGCTTTACCTTTGGCTGCGCTTCGAGTGGCGCTTCGGCCTGGCGGCGATCATCGCCAACCTGCACGACGTCATCATCATCCTGGGCTGTTTCGCGCTGTTCCAGTGGGAGTTCTCGCTGCCGGTGCTGGCCGCGGTGCTGGCGGTGCTGGGCTACTCGGTCAACGAGTCGGTGGTGGTGTTCGACCGGGTGCGGGAAATGCTGCGCAAGATGAGGAAGGCGTCTATTCCCGAGGTGATCGACGCCGCCATCACCGGCACCATCTCGCGCACCATCATCACCCACGGCTCAACGCAGGTCATGGTCACCACCATGCTCCTCTTCGGCGGCCCGGCGCTGCATTACTTCGCGCTCGCGCTCACCATCGGCATCCTGTTCGGCATCTACTCCTCGGTGCTGGTGGCCAGCCCGCTGGTGATGTGGCTGGGCGTGGACCGCAGCCAGTTCCTCGTCCGTCCCAAGAAGAGCATCCGCGACGAGAACGACGGCGCCGTCGTGTAAAACAGGGACGGACCACGTTTTCTGCCGAGCACTGCGGAAAAACGTGGTCCGTCCCTGTTTTTGTTCCTACTTCAGGATTTGCACCAGGTTGGAGTAGTCGTCGGTCCAGGTGCGCCACTCCGGGCGCGCGTCGGGCACGACCGGCTTGGCGGCCCCGATCTGCGGCGCTTCCAGCGCCTTCGGGTCCCGCGACACCAGCACCCAGTCGCTCTGCGTCTTGTCCTCGCCCTCGCCGCCCAGGTCGTACACCACCACGGCGTGCGCGCCGTTCTCCTTCGCGATCCGCCCCACCACCGGCACCAGGTCCAGGAAGCGGTTGGAGACGTGGAAGGCGACGATGCCGTCGGGCTTCATGTGCCGCAGGTAGGCCGCCAGCGCCTGCTTGGTGATCAGGTGCGCCGGAATGGCATCGCTGGAGAAGGCGTCCACGGCCATAATGTCCAGGTTCTGCGGCGCCTCGCGCTCCAGGTTCAGCCGCGCGTCGCCCAGCGACAGCTCGATCCTCGCCGCGCTGTCGGCGAGGTAGCTGAACTGGCGCTGCGCCACCGCGATCACATCGGGATTGACCTCGTAGAAACGGAAGACATCGCCCTTGCGCCCCCAGGCCGCCAGCGTGCCGATGCCGAGGCCGACCAGGCCCACACGGATGTCGGGCCGCTCCCGGCGCGCCTGCAGCGCCAGGCCGATGCCCGATGTCGCCTGGTAGTAGGTCGTGAGCCGGGTGCGCATTGGGCCGTGCATATGCTGCTCGCCATGCATGATGACCCCGTGCAGCAGCCGCCTGAGGTGGCCTGGCGTATCCGGCTGGCCGTATTCCTTTACTCGCAGCACCCCGTAGAAACTGCGCGCCGAAACGCTGACGTCGCGCTGCAAGCGCAGGGCGTCGTAGGCCGCGGCGCCGCTGACCGCCAGCAGGACCGCCAGGCTGCCGTAGCGCGCGGGCGCATTGAGCGGCGCGAACCGAATCGCAGCCAGTAACGCCACCGCGATCAGCGCCAGGCCCAGTTCGTGGTAGGCATTGAACAGCAGCGGCGCCACCACTGCCACCAGCAGTCCGCCCAGCGCGCCGCCGGCCGAGATCACGAGGTAGAACGCGGTCAGGTGGCGCTCTCGCGGTCGCGAGCGGTACAACTCGCCGTGGCAGAACAGGCAGGCCACGAACAGGCCCGAGAGCCACATCCCCAGCTGGATCCAGAGGTCGAACTGCAGGTCAGGGTCAGCCAGCACCCAGCCCATGCCGGCGAGCCAGACCAGCACGAAGCTCCACTGCACCTCGACCTTGTACAGCCGCCCGCCCTCGAAGGCGATGATGAAGCTGAGCAGGTACAGCGTGAGCGGCGCCAGCCACAGCAGCGGCATCGCCGCCACGTTCTGCGTGATGTGGTTGGTGACCGCCAGCAGCAGCACCGAGCCGGCCGCGGACAGCGACAGCCACAGCGCGTAATCGGTGCCCGTGGGCTTGGGCGCCGGCCCCGACGCCGCCACGCGCACCGGCGCCGGGCGCACGCTCACCCAGGCGAGCAACGCGCACAGCGCCGCGAACACGGCGAACAGCCAGGACCAGTACCGCACCTGCTGGCTGTTGCTCAGCCAGGGCTCGACCACGAACGGATAGGCGACCAGCGCCAGCAGCGAGGCGAAATTCGAGATCGCGAACAGGCGGTAGGGGTTCTCGCCCGGCCGCGCGCGCGCGAACCAGGCCTGCACCAGCGGGCTGGTGGCCGAGAGCAGGAAGTAGGGCAGACCGACTGCGGCCAGCAGCAGGAGCAGGATCCTGGACACCGGTTCCTCGTCGCCGGTCGGCTTCCAGGCGTCCCCCGGCGCAATCGGCAGCGTCGCCACGGCCGCGGCGAGCAGGGTGCTGTGCAGGATCGCCTGCGTGCGCGACGAAAGCTTCGCGTTTGTGGCATGCGCGTAGGCGTAGCCTGCGAGCAGGACGGACTGAAAGAACAGCATGCAGGTCGTCCACACCGCGGCGGTGCCGCCGAACCAGGGCAGGATGATGCGCGCGATCAGGGGCTGCACCAGGAACAGCAGGAAGGCGGACAACAGGATGGTTACGGCGTGCAGCATGACGACGGCGGTCCTTGGACTAGGCAAGCTCTGCACAAGTGGTCACGATGAAGGCTCCTGATGCGATAAGGTCGTCACCGATGTGTTTGGGTCTCCGATTCGGGGTTTTTTTGTGACCCAACCGGGCTCTAATCGGGTGCGCCCGGCTGACGCGGAAATCTTCGCCCATGCCGGCGACGAAGAAGGACTGCGTCAGCCCCTCGCGCGTCGGGATGGTGACGATTTACCGTGCACCCGCCCGGGCGGAGGCGCCCGCCGCCGCAATGGCGGCGAGCACCGCGAACAGGCGCCTCATATCCGTCGCGCGAGCGACGCGGCGAGGCCGGTGTAGTTCGCGGGCGCGAGGGCGAGCAAGCGCTTTTTCGCCTCCGCGGGCAGCGGCAGCGAGCGGATGAAGGCGGCGAGCTGCCTGCGATCCAGGCGCCTGCCCCGCGCCAGTGCCTTCAGTTTCTCGTAGGCCTGCGGCACGCCATGACGCCGCATCACCTGCTGCACCCCTTCGGTGAGCACCTCCCAGCTGGCATCCAGGTCCGCGGCCATGCGCCCCGGGTCGGCCTCGAGCTTGGCCAGGCCCCGCTCGCAGGCGGCCCAGGCGAGCAGCGTGTGACCGAAGGCGTTGCCGGCGTTGCGCAGCGCGGTGGAATCCGACAGATCGCGCTGCCAGCGCGACACCGGCAGCTTCTCGGACAGGTGGCGCAGGATCGCGTTCGCGACGCCGATGTTGCCCTCGGAATTCTCGAAATCGATCGGATTGACCTTGTGCGGCATGGTCGAGGAGCCGACCTCGCCCGCCTTCAGCTTTTGCCGGAAGTAGCCGAGCGAAATGTAGCCCCAGAGGTCGCGGTCCAGGTCCAGCAGGATGCCGTTGGTCCGCGCCAGGGCGTCGAACAGCTCGGCGTAGGAATCATGCGGCTCGATCTGCGTCGTGTAGGGGTTGAACTCAAGGCCCAGGCCCTCGACGAAGCGCCGGCAGAACCGTTCCCAGTCGAACTTCGGGTAGGCCACCGCGTGCGCGTGGTAATTGCCGGTGGCGCCGTTGTTCTTGCCCAGGATCGACACCGCGCCGAGCTTCGACCGCGCGCGCTCCAGGCGATGCACCACATTGGCCATTTCCTTGCCGAGCGTGGTCGGCGAGGCCGGCTGGCCGTGCGTGCGCGAGAGCATGGGCCGCTTGGCGTGGCGGTGCGCCATGTCGCGCAGCGCCGTGGTGATGCGCGCCAGGCGCGGCAGCATCACTTGGTCGCGCGCCTCCTGCAACATCAGCGCATAGGCGAGGTTGTTGATGTCCTCCGAGGTGGCGGCGAAGTGGATGAACTCCAGCGCCTGCTGCACCTCGCGGTTCTTCGCCAGCTTCGCCTTCAGCCAGTACTCGATCGCCTTGACGTCGTGGTTGGTGCGGGCCTCGATCGCCTTGATGGCCTCGCCGTCCTTGTCGCCGAAGGACGCCACCAGCCCGTCCAGCGCCGCCAGGGTCGCCTTGGAGAACGGCCGGATTTCCGGCAGCGCCTTCTCGGCGGCGAGCGCGCGCAGCCAGGCCAGCTCGATGCGCACGCGGTAGCGGAGCAGCGCAAGCTCGCTGAAATACGGCCTGAGGGGATCGGCGGACCGGGCATACCGGCCGTCGAGCGGCGACAGCGCGGCGAGCGGGGAAGGCATAGCAGTATTATAAGGGCGCATGCTCAAGAAGCTGATTTCAGAGGCAAAAGCCTGCCGCCTGTGCGAGGCCGACCTGCCCCTGGGGCCGAGCCCGGGGCGTTGAAGCGCTGATCCAACCGGCTATAATCCCCTCCCCATTATGAGACTGCTCGGCTCCCCGCTCAGTCCCTACACCCGCAAGGCGCGCATCGTGCTTGCGGAGAAGAAGATCGACTGCGACTTCGAAGTGGTGGACGTCAATCCGCCCGAGAACCCGGTCAACGCGCTCAATCCGCTGGGCAAGGTGCCCACGTTGGTGCTGGATGACGGCTCCACCCTGTTCGATTCCCGGGTCATCGTGGAATTCCTTGACAGCGTCTCGCCCATCGCGCGCCTGATCCCAGACGACAACCGCGAGCGCGTCGCGGTGCGCCGCTGGGAAGCGCTGGCGGACGGCGCCCTGGACGCCGGCCTGCTGATCCGCTACGAGGGCCTGCGCCCGGAGCAGCTGCGCAGCGCCGACTGGGCCGCCAAGCAATCCGGCAAGCTCGAACGAAGCCTCGCCGTGATGGCCGACGAACTGGCCGACCGGGCCTGGTGCCATGGCGAACGCTATTCGCTCGCCGACATCGCCGTCGGGTCGTGCCTGGGCTGGATCGAGTTGCGCAAGCCCGGCGGCATCGAGTGGCACGACCGCTATGCCAACCTGGCGAGGCATTACGACAAGCTAATGCAGCGCGCGGCGTTCGCAGAGACGGTGCCGAAGGTCTAGCTAGCCGGCGATGATCGCGCCGCCCAAGCAGACGGCGCCGTCGTAGAGCACCACCGACTGGCCTGGCGTCACCCCCCAGTGCGGTTGCGCGAAATCCACCGCCAGCTCGCCGTTCCCCGAGCGCGTCACCGTGCAGCCCGAGTCGGCCTGGCGATAGCGCGTCTTTGCCGTGCACACGGCACCCGTCGCCGGCTCCGCGCCGGAGATCCAGCTCGCATTGCGAGCCTGCAGCGAGGGCTTCAGCAGCAGCGGATGGTCGTGCCCCTGCACCACGATGAGCGCGTTGGCGCGCATGTCCTTCTGCGCCACGTACCAGGCCTTGCCGTCGGACCCGGCGGTGCCGCCGATGCCGATGCCCTTCCGCTGCCCGATGGTGTAGTAGGCAAGGCCGATGTGGGTGCCCAGCTGCATGCCCTGGGGGGTCAGGATCGGCCCGGGTTCCTTGGGCAGGTAGCGGTTGAGGAACTCGCGGAACGGCCGCTCGCCGATGAAGCAGATGCCGGTGGAGTCCTTCCTGGCGTGGTTGGGCAGGCCCGCCTCGGCGGCGATGCGCCGCACCTCGCGCTTCGGAATGTTACCAATCGGGAACATCGTGCGCGCCAGCTGCGCCTGCGTCAGGCGGTGCAGGAAGTAGCTCTGGTCCTTGCTGCCGTCGGCGCCGCGCAGCAGCTCGAAGCGCCCGCGCGCCGCGCGCAGCTGCGCGTAGTGCCCGGTGGCGATGCGCGCCGCGCCCAGGCGCAGGGCGTGGTCGAGGAACGCCTTGAACTTGATCTCGGCGTTGCACAGCACGTCCGGGTTGGGCGTACGCCCGGCCCGGTACTCGCGCAGGAACTCCGCGAACACCCGGTCCTTGTACTCGGCGGCGAAGTTCACCGCCTCCAGCTCGATGCCGATGACGTCGGCCGCCGCCGCGGCGTCGATCAGGTCCTGGCGCGTGGAGCAGTACCGGTCATCATCGTCGTCTTGCCAGTTCTTCATGAACAGGCCTACGACCTCGTGCCCCGCGCGCTTGAGCAGCAGCGCGGCGACCGCGGAATCCACCCCGCCCGACAGGCCGACGACGACTCGCTCAGGCATGGGACTCGGACAGTACTGCGAGCGAAAACTGCCTTCCGGACAGATAGTCGTCCAAGCACTGCTGCACCAGCGGCGAGCGGTGCATGGCACGCTGCGCGCGCAGTTCGGCCGGGGTAAGCCAGCGCAGCGCGACGATTTCCTTGTCCAGCGCGCGCCCCTCTTGCACGCCGGCAACGCGGCCGGCGAAGCAAAAGCGCAGGAAGGTGACCTCCTCGGGGTCGTACTGGCAGCGGTAGATGCCCACCAGCGCCGTGGGCTCGAAGCGGTGCGCGGTTTCCTCCAG
>Ga0194110_10003744_pt1 | contig 18737 bp, 31 predicted proteins | sample TA2Kig1200mmetaG_FD_146192 | JGI IMG/M metagenome (GOLD analysis project Ga0194110, IMG submission 146192) | Freshwater microbial communities from Lake Tanganyika, Tanzania - TA2015032 Kigoma Deep Cast 1200m | ecosystem: Environmental > Aquatic > Freshwater > Lake | place: Tanzania: Lake... | reverse complement strand
GAGAACCGACATTCTCCGTTTGATTCAGTGACTCAACGAGTATTTGAGGTCTCATCACTAGAATGTATTTATTATGACATATTTCTATGATTATGTCAACTAAAATTTGGTTAAGAATTCACTCCACTAGGATCGCTGACCTTACCAAGATAAGGGTCATAGTCAGTCAAATCTTTAATATCCATAGATGCTCCCATCTGTTGCCACCAAGTCATGATACCATCATGACTCTGACGATGGAATACATCAACATGCTCTGGATGAATAGAAGAACCCAATTGAAGTCTATACAAAAGTAGAGGAATAGAATAAGTATTCCCAGAATTGTAAATAAGGTCATCAGCAACTGGTCTTGGTTTTACACCATTATCCAGACGATACTTATCAACACCCTTTACATGATGATGAATTAGTTTTGATGCGTGGTGTCTAGTAATCATGTAGCAAGCTGTGGAGAAATCATTCACAAATCTCCTATGCAACTTTACATGAATATCACCAGTCTGGATGATTGCTAATTGGACAACATCCCAATCATAAGGAAGCATAGAAGCAAAATCATTCCAACCAAAATTCCAATACTGAACTACATCAAGATTACAATCATCTTCCATAATGATTGCATAAGGACTGGTTGAAGTATCATACCAATGTTTGATTGCCTTTAGATGAGAAGTAATACATCCAACTTCTCCAGAAGACATTGATTCTGGATATCTACCTTTAATAATATCACTCAAATCATCATCTCTACCATCATAGGCGGAGATTCTAGTATAGTCTTCTACTTCCCAATACTTAAATTGGTCTTCCATATGTTGACGACGATCAACGTCTTCATCCATATTCAAGTAGTAAATAGGACCAAACCCATTTAACTTATATGCAGATTTATTTTTATCTAGTAAAGTACTATGCATGGCGTTCAATTACTTTTTCTACACTAGGAATGTAATACTTTTTAAGGACCTCTTTCCAATCAAACTGTTTTGAATATTCTACAATCTCATTCCTATGAGCAATAGAATATTCTCTATTTTTAATTATAGCATTCTCAACATACTCAATATCATTAATTTTATCCTCAGGAATTACTGTAATAAATTCCTTATCAGTATCAAGATTTGCTTTACCCCATTCACAAACAACTACCCCAAGTCCAGCAGCAAGTGCTTCCATACAAACTAATGGATGTGCTTCTCCATCTGAAAGAAGAACGAGATTACCATAGTCAGTCAACTGATTATAAAGAGTCTCTTTAGACCATTCACCAAGATAATTTTTACTAGTATTGAATCTACTATCAGCAAGATTACCAGCAAACCAAAGACTATCAATCGATTGGAATAAATGCTGTCTCTTTCTATAATCAATCTTTGCAAGATACAAACTTCTATCAGGATACTCTGGAGTATCTTTAAAAGTGAACTTATCAGTATTAACACCATTAGGAGTTATGTAAGTATTCTCTTTTGGAATATCAAACATAACATTATACACTTTCTCAATTCCTGGTGAGAGGCAGAACACATTTGGTTTAATCCTCATAAATTCATTGGCAACATTGATGTAACCATTGAACATTTCCTTACGTTCTAGATACCCAAAATGACTTGTGATTGCATTTGGATATTGAATATAAGGAACAATGGGAATAAATTCATCATAATGCACATGAACAAAGTCTGGAACAAACGCATTAATTCCATTAATAATTTGTCGATTATCTTTGGTATTAATAATTTGAACCTCATGACCCAGTTCTTCTAGAGCACATTTAGTGTCCCAAACAAGAATCTCAACCGCACCCCAACCAGTTGGTGGGATTGGCATAATTCCAGGACCTATGAGAGTGATTTTCATTTTATTTTTTCGGGGTAATCTGTGCAAATACCATAACAATTAGTAACTCTTAGGGAATCCCAATCCATTTTATTCCATTCTGGCATAACAATTACCGTATTGGAAGTATAGGATTTGCCAGGATAAGCCCAAATATACCTTCTACTTGTGAGAGTATAATCATCCTCTTGATGCCAAAAATAATTATACCCAGAGGTATTAACTGTCATATCATGAAGAGTATCTAAATCTTTGCAATGAATCCAAAGACTAGCAATCCTTTGTGCCATCCACCACCGAGTTACCTGATATTGAGGTTCATCGTGACCTAACCATAATGTATTGGTTACTTTATGATACCTTAGATCTATTTCAACATCATAACCCTGTTCAATGCATTTGTCAATCTGTTCTGGATTATTTTCAACTGAGGGATTTGGTCCCCCAATATTAGCACGATGAGCAATGAGTTTCATATCAACCTCTGATGCAAGCAGCATCCATAGGACAAGGAGCGAGATCAGAATGCTCAAACCATTTTAAGAATGATCCCATTTTAAAAGCCTCTGGAGATGGTTCCCAAATATCTTCATATACATCATCAACATCATCAAAAGCATTAAGTGCCCAAGTTAGATACTTAGGACCGAAGAATTGAATCGTATCAGGGAACCGTGGATGATGCCCAGGAAGATAGAATTTATATTTATCACAAGTGTTCAAATCTGGGAAGTTGATCAGCACAGTATCATATCTTGCAAGAACAATAAAATCATAGCTAGTATTTGTTTCTTCAGCATATGATTTTACAATATTAGCAACAGATTTAATGGAATACATCTGAGACATTACATTGCTGTAATTTTTTGGATTCCAGTGATTACCACTCTCTCCGTAAATTTCTCTTGCTGGATGTTTATTAGTAAATCTATCATCAACAAATTCTTTTGCTTTAGGAGGTAATTCAAAAGTTTTGGGACTTTCAATTCCCAAAATCAAGGGTTGATAATTATTAGCAATAATTTTAGGTGCGTCTTTAGGAACAGGACACTTGTTTATCTGAGACCAAGAAGAATAATCATACTCCTCTGCATCTTCTTCCCACCACATGTGTCCAAACACATCAGTGTCATATCGATCAAGAACTACTTTTTTGTAAGTTTTAATGATGTCTGGGTTATCAACAAATCTAGGTTGACCAAAAAATGCAAGTGCTACTTTCATCAGACTTCTCCTTCATAATGTTCAAGGAAGTAATTCAAATCTTCTGGAGTTCCAATACCCCACATACCAGACTTATCGATTTCTTTGATACGAATTTTTTTACCATCACCAATCGCCTCATTAAATACTGGGCAAACATAATATTCATTATTAACACGAATATCTTTAGCAATCATCTGTTCAGCATACTTCACGTAATCAGAACCTTTCTTCCAATAGTAAATACCAACAGTAGCATGTTCTGAGATTGGTTTCTTCTCAGCAACTTCTTCTACATATCCATCTTCACCAAGTTTAGCATAAGACCACTTAGGATGGGTTGCAGGGAAGGTTACGATACCACCATCAACTTCACCATTCTGGAATGCATAAAGAGTTTCGTTGCTATCCCATTCAACAAATTGATCTGAGTTTGCCATCACAAGAGGTTCGTCATTGTTGATGAATTCCTTTGCAAGCAAAGTTGTGCAGCAAGCACCTTCAGTCAGACCATCTACCTGAACGATATTGCAACCAGGAGCAATCAGAGGAAGTAGATAGTTAAGATTATACTTCTCATAATGTTCTTTCTGAACAATAAAGGTATAGTTTGCTTTGATGTTCAGGTTTTCAACAACAACCTGGATCATTGGTTTACCTTTAACTTCAATCAAAGGTTTTGGGAAGGTGTAACCCTGACTAGCAAATCTACTACCAGCACCTGCCATAGGAATAAGAACATTCATAGTTTTACTCTCCCATGCCACTTTTTGTTTTGTACCATTTAGAATTTTTTTAATGCGATCAATCTTTGTTTGATTAAGATCTTTACGATCTTCAACAGGAACAAGATGTGCTTTGCTATCAAGAGCACCTTGACGACCAATATGACTATCTTCGACAATCACTGTATCTGCAGGAAGGGCACCGAGAGCGGTCATGCACTTCCAGTACATTGCAGGGAATGGTTTATTACGAACAACATCTTCGTTAGAGACATACATATCAACAAACTCAAGAACTCCTAAACGAAGAAGGATAATCTTAACAGTATTCCTAATAGAATTAGAAGCCACTGCAATCTTGTATCCAGCATTTACAAGTTGCTGGAAGTATCCCATCAGTTCGTAGTCTTTTGCTACACAATCATTAAAGATCTTAAGGGTTGCCTCTTGCTTATCCCTCCAAATTTGATCATATCTATCTACAGGAAGACCTTTATTTTTTGTAAGTAATTCTAATTTTGCTCTAGTAGGAAGACCATCATAAATGCTGACGTGCTCTTCTCTACTAATAGTATAATCTTCTGCTTGAGTAGGAATACTATTAAGTGCCAGTGCTTGATTTAATGCTTCATAGTGATAATCCTTACTGTCGATAAGGACACCATCCAAATCAAAGATAACGAGTTTTGTCATTATTTTTTGTCTCTCCAAAGTACATAGTGCCAGGGGTTTTTGGTGATGGGAAGATTATGCCTCTTCTGAGCATTAAATCCAATAATACATTCTGGATTTATTTCTGCACCCATCTCACAGATTTCAACGAAGTTCTCGTATACGTCAAGATATTTATCCATCAATTCAGAAGACCCAAATGCAAAGTGGTCGTTAATGCCATGTTCAATATGAGCCCATTCATTTAAAACATTAACAGTATTTAAATCATAATTTGAAATAGATCCAATTGGAGTATAAAAGTACTCATCAGTTCTAAGACGAACTACACAATCATACTTAAATCCATTCTCTTCTTCATATTTCTTCTTAAGATCATTTGCACCACTCAAACTATAAAACATTGAAATAATATTATTTACAGGATGAGGGAATCGTGGATCTGGATTAATATCTTCTGCTTCAAATTGTTTTGGTTCTTCAAATACCAACCCCTTAGGTTGCCATTTCTCTACCATAAACTCTTTAAGGTCTGCTTCCCAACGTCCACGGTCTTTATATTGATCCCAAAAGTAAGTTCCTACCCATGCAGCATCATACCAGATGTGAGCAAACACATCAATCTCACAATCTGGATTTGCATCCCAAAAAGTTTGTCGATGATTTTCATAACACTCTTTCAAATGCCTCGGTTGTCCCGAGTAGAGCATAGCAATTTTAGACATGATACTTACTATTATCTTTTGATAAGTGAACAATTTTTGGTTCAAAGGTACACGCTTTAGCGAATATCTCAGGATAGGCAAGACTTGGAGATGCTACAAATACATCTTTACGATTCTCAATATAAAATTTATTTAAATGACTCTCATCATGCCACATGGCAATAATGTTATTTTTATAGTCATCATCAATTCGTTGATCGAGTTCCGTAATCATGTCCATGACATAAGGAAGTTTTCCTCCCCAAAGACAACCTTGTACATAAACAGAGAGATCATCTGATTCTGCGACACATGCTTTAGACAATGGCGTAACATCAAATGATCCAGGGAGTTCATCATGAGGTTGCATTTTTAAATAGTGACATGGATGATGAACACCGATATATTTTTTAGTCTCATCAATCAAATCTTCGGTGTTGACAGTATCAACAACTCTCATGTCAGCATCTAAGAATAATAACCAATCACAGTCTTGTATATCATCAAAACATTTTTGAATCATTTTAAATCTATACAGAGTAATGAATGGCCACTCTAAATGCTCTTGATGATAAACAATAGCATTATCTGGTGATTCGGGAATCTCACCATCTGTAAAAATTATATACTTTTTATCGACATTTGGCAACAGGAATTGTTCACATCCTTCATACCATGCAGGTAAAAAGTTTAAGTATTTTTCTGTTCCAATAAAAATAACTGCGACTTTCATTAAATTACAATCCAATCAGGGCAATAAAGATCTTTTGTATCTAGGTGTTGATTATCTGGTCCAAACCAATTTTTAGGGGCAATAACTTTTTGACTCTTTGCTAACCAAGCACCCCACCAAGAGAATGATGAGTTTGCAATGATGTGCTCTTTACACATGGTCATAAGACAAAGGTCAACATAAGCAATGTTTCCTTCTGCAACTAAAAACCTATCATCTTCAAATAATTTTTGTTCTTTACACCACTCAGGATCATCAGAGAATATAATCACTGTACGATCATTTTTAAAATGAGTCAGTGCCTCTTCATAATATTCTAATCCAAGATTATTATGATGATGTGCAAGTTGCAAATAATCAGTTCTACGAATGTGTAACGACACTGGTTCTTCAACACTATTCATCATAGACCTAGAAGGTCTCAGATACTCTGGTTTAATTGTAAAATCTTCTCTGATTTGTTCTTCAATGTTTTTAAAGTACTTCTCACTTTGAAAGTATCCCTCCAAGTTTACCCACTTAGGACAATTATTAAAAAGTTCCTCGTCAAAAGCAAAAGTACTTTCCTTTACGGTTGGTCTTTCTCCACAAACATATTGAACATTTAAATTTTGAACATTCTCCAAAACAAATGGATAAAATAATTGATGGTCTCCCCACTCATTAAATGAAGTATTATTATCTGATGGTGGAGGAATCATCCAATTATATCCATTGTTTGCAGCAATACCTCTTAGAGAGGCATACTGAAACATTTGATTTCCAAGTCTTCCTAGTTTTCCTAGATTATTAAATCCGATCATAGTTTTCTTTAAACCATTCATAAGTTTGATAAATTCCCTGACGGATTCCTACTTTAGGAGTCCAACCAAGAGACTTAAGTTTGTCAACATTCATGACCTTCCTTGGAGTTCCATTTGGTTTGCTAGTATCCCAAACGATTTCTCCACGGTAATCAATCACTTTAGCAATAATCTCAGTCAATTCTTTAATTGTAATATCAGATCCAGTACCAATATTGATAATCTCCGAATCATTATACTCACTCATACAAATATAACACGCTTCTGCCATATCATCAATATACAAAAACTCACGAAGAGGAGAACCATCACCCCAACACACAAATTGAGAATCTCCATTTAACTTTGCCTCATGCATTCGACGCATGATTCCTGGAATCACATGACTAGATTCTGGATTAAAATTATCATTTACACCATATAGATTAGTTGGTTGTAACGATATTGCATTGAATCCATACTGTTGCTGATATGCTTGGCACATTTTAATACCAGCAATCTTTGCAATTGCATATGCATCATTAGTTGGTTCCAACGGACCAGTCATTAACTGATCTTCTGTAATTGGAATGTTAGGATGCTTTGGATAAATGCAAGAAGAACCAAGGAATACTAACTTTTTAACACCATAATTATATGCAGAATTTATAATATTCGATTGAATCATCAGATTCTCATAAATGAACTCGGCAGGACGTGTTTTATTTGCCATAATACCACCAACTTTGGCAGCAGCAAGAAACACATATTCTGGTTCTTCTGAGCAAAAATATCTTTCGGTTTCGTCTTGATTAGTAAAATCTAAATCGTCACGAGTTCCTTCAATAATGTTAGTATATTTTTTGCTTCTTAGATTTCTCACAATTGCTGAACCGACTAATCCGCGAGCACCAGCAACTAAAATTTTAGAATCACTGTCCATAAATGCACATATCCTCAACTAATTCATTAAAAGTAATTTTTGGTTCCCATCCAAGATTTGTCTTTGCCTTTGTGGGATCTCCCAACAAAGTCTCAACCTCGGCAGGTCTAAAATATTTAGGGTCAACTTTAATGACCACTCTATTAGTAATCTTATCAATACCAACTTCATCAAGACCTTCACCTTCCCACTTAATCTTCATTCCAAAATAAGGAGCTGCAGTCTCAACAAATGCTCTAACAGAATATTGTTCTCCCGTAGCAATCACATAATCATCTGGGGATTCCTGTTGAAGCATCATCCACATTGCTTCAACAAAGTCTCTAGCATGTCCCCAGTCTCTTTTAGCATTTAGATTGCCAAGATAAAGAACATCTTGAAGTCCTGTACTAATTTTAGAAAGACCTTTTGTTATTTTACGGGTAACAAACGTCTCACCACGGCGAGGAGATTCATGATTAAAAAGAATACCTGTACAAGCATACATTCCATATGCTTCACGATAATTTTTAATAATCCAATAAGCATATAATTTTGCTACTCCATAAGGAGACCGAGGATAGAATGGAGTTGTTTCTTTTTGAGGAATCTCTTGAACAAGTCCGTAAAGTTCACTTGTAGATGCCTGATAAATTCTGCAAGTCTTTTCCATGCCCAGAATTCTTACAGCTTCAAGAATTCTAAGCGTCCCCAAACCATCAACATTACCAGTGTATTCTGGCATCTCAAAAGATACCTTTACATGACTCTGTGCGGCAAGATTATAAATCTCGTCAGGTTTAGTCTGTTGAATAATATGAATAATATTAGCAGAATCTGTTAGGTCCCCATAGTGCAACTTAAGATATGGATGATTAAAAATATGATCAATTCTATGCGTATTAATAAGAGATGCTCTACGAACAATCCCATGAACCATATATCCCTTTTCAATCAGTAACTCAGCAAGATAAGAACCATCTTGCCCCGTGATTCCTGTAATTAAAGCAGTCTTCATAGTAAATGTATATTCTCTGGTATTATAGCATCACCAAATAAAAACATCAATAATAAATACTTTTACTGACTTAAAGGTTTAATGGAAAAAACTGCTAGTGTTAAAAAATATGAAGGATACTATTTTTATAAGTGTTTAAATTTTTTACCCGAAAGTTTACTTCCAGAAATGTATTCGTCCGCAACCCAATGGTTGGAATCTACAAGAAAGACCACTTTAGAAGAATTATTTCCACCAGAGGCATCTCAAAATTTATTAAATCCAGATTTTAATATCACTTTTTTGGAAGAAAGTGTTTGGATAACTTTTTATACTGAAGCTAAAAAGCACATAGCGCAATATTGTAAGGTAGCAAATATAGACATTGGCAACATTAGATTACACTCTTCTTGGATTACTCGTCTACATAATTTAGATTTTCCAAGTGTACATACAAAAGAAGAATTAAAAAAGAGATTAAGTCTCCACAATACTTTTGGGAACATGCATTCACATAAATCTAATCCGATTGGATTAGTTTACTACTTAAAAAATCCAGATCCTAAGTACGGAACTATAGTAAAAGTGTCTGATAAAAAAATCTTCAACAATAATGGAGAAGAGAATAGTATTATGATATTTGATCCAAGAGCATATCATACCGCACTCTATCCACCAATCAAAGAAACAAAAAAATATCCAAGAGTTACGATTGTTGTAGATTGTGAATTTATTGATTAAGGTAGAACCCAATCTGGAACATTGAAAGGTTCATTAATATACCAATCAAAAACAATATTATATTTTACATAATCAGTATTAAGTAAAAATTTATTTGAACATGGATATGAACCACCATTAAAAATCACTAGAGAATTCTGTTCTCCAGGAATAGATTTAATTTTATTTCCTACTTTTATATCAGTTCCCATTTGTGTATCATTATTTTTTAAATAATACACAGATCTTATCATATGTTTTTTAAGCCAATCATCATCAACTAATCTAAACTCATCTTGAAACTTTGAAGAGTTAAATCCAGTTATACTTGATTTGCTATTTGGTTTTGTTACTGACCGCTCACCCCAACAAGAATGTGGAACAATAACTGATTCATCAACACCAACGACTTTAGAATATTCCAATACATGATGTTTTACTTTGAGACAAAATATATTCCAACACCGCTCAACATAAGGGAAATATGAACTTGGTGATAATGCCAATCCATGGCAATCAATAATACATTTTGTCACTTCTATTGCATCTGCATGTAATAAATTATGTTTAAAGTGTTTATCAGAACTTTCTTTCAGTGCATTTTGCAAATCATCCGAAAAAACATTTTTAACAGTATGGATATAATCGGATTTAATAATGTTTTTTCCCATAATTTGGAGAATGCAATGGTGACTTCTTTATAAATTTATCTGCTTTTTTAGGACACATAGAACAAACAGATTCTGCAGTTCTAGTAAAAAATTCTAAAATATCCAATTCAGAGCTAGTTGGTAATAATGGATTATATTTTAAGTATGGATTCCATTTTGGCGATAGTTTATCTCCAAATTTTTTCTTCTGTAAAGGTAAGTAAGCAAGTGCTGCACACTTATATATTTTACCATCTAATAATTGAAAGTTTTCTTGTCCCCCTGGACAATTGTTCCAACTCTCAACATAATCATCACTACAAATTGGTTCAATAGAGCATCCATATCCAGTATATGTCTTCAACCAATAATTAGAAGCATCATGAATTCTATAAGTTACTCCCGAAGATTTTATATGCTTGATTGCTTTATCAAGCAATTTAATATAATTTTTATCTTGTGAGTGTTTAGTAATTGTCAAAACACAATTCGTTTCTATTAGTGCTTCGGACAATCCATCTACTCTATCAAATAACAAACCATTAGATACTAATTCAAATTCTTGATCCTCCTGTATATTCCAAACTTCTTTTGTCATGTAGATTATGTCCACAATGTCTTTGTTTAGCAGAGGTTCTCCACCTAACATCGATAATTCTTTAGGATATATTTTTTTATTCCAAAGCAAATACCACTCCTTTAGAGTGGTGATAGAGATATTTTCTTTATACCCATCATTAGTATAATGACCACATCCCTCACAAGTAAAGTTGCAAGAGTGAGTGACGTGCCATTCTAAATGTGGTATTTTAATCATTTTTTAATCTGAGATGGTCGATAATGATTCATACCAATATCACTTGCGTACCACCCAGTAGCAATGTATTTTGTCTCACTAGGAGGATTTCCCCTATGCAAATGAGTAAACGATCCTGGCCAAATAGCAACTCTTCCTGCTTTTGGTTTAATCTTCACATGCTGATAAAGAAATTCAGTCTCTCCAGAATCATCAATATCATTAAAATAAACAGTCCATGCTAATGTTCTTGCTGAAACTTCCCAGGTAGTATCTTCACAGTGAAAATTATGATATCCTTCTGTTGGGTCAGTTTTTTGAATTAAAACATTGCTGCTGTAATAATTAAAATTAGAAAGATAAGTATATTTTTCCATGTATTGAGACAAACAATAATCAACTCCTTGTTGAATATAATTTGCTTCCGCTGGAGAAAATGCATGTAAAACTACTTGCTTATCTTGGACATGAACATAATTCCTATTAAAAACAAAAGATGTAGTATTAAAATAATCTTTTATCCATTCACAAAACTGATTATCAAACACATTATCCCAAACACCAATAAAGTTGTCCAGACTAACAAGTTCTACTTGGTTGTCAGTTTTTTGATTAGTCATCTTTGTTAAAATAAGAATTTATGACGCGCCACCTAGTTTTGACTGAACTAGGAAACAGGCGGGAGAGATTCCCATCCGCACCAGTCAGCATATTTAATGTCCATCCGACGAGGACATAAGGGGTCAGATTGACTCCACCACCTAGTTTTACTGAACTAGGAAAAGTTGGGTTAACTTTGATATCTCGGTAATACCAAAAAATGCTATCAGAAATAGCACATCCCAGAGTTTGAGTTTGATTGCAAAAGGAATACCAAGGAGACCTCCGATAAACTTAATGATCAAACCATATTTAAAACTTCCCCATAGCATAATTTGATAACCAAGCATAAGGAGAATGTTTCCAAGATATCGTAAGATACTTGTTTTAGACATAAGGGGTTTGCTCCCGACCAGTGCTGTTTAAGTCCATCCGTGACTATGCAACTTCAATCTGCTCAAGATCTTGAGCCAGATAATCGATGAGAATATCATAATCATCTAGAGGATCTCCAGAAAAAACTACACCTTCATTTTCATAGTAACGACGAACTTTTTTAAAAAGTTTTGGATTTTTTACATCAAGGAAAAAATCACCATTTGCAGCACCACGAAGAGTCTGCACATCTTTTTTAAATTTTTCTGTAAGAGACATTGTTTTGAATGTTGACCTTAGCATTATACAAGTTTGACAGTGGACTGTCAAGTGCTCCTTGCGTGGATCGAACACGCCTCAGGCGAATTATGAGTTCGCTGCATTCACCAGATTGCTAAAGGAGCAAACGGAGGATTTACCCAGCCTCAGGTTTCCCTTCACAGGCACGGAACCTCCAATAGGACTGCGGAGAATTGAACTCCGTTCACACCGTTATAAGCAGTGGGCCTTAACCAATAGGCGACAGTCCCTTGCGTTGACCAACCTATAGTAACAGATGGTCGGTAGATGGTCAAGGTGCGTCGTTGTGTTCGGTATGTATTCGTATTAATTCTTCATCCGCTGGCATGATTACTGCCTCACCATGCTCGCTCGTAATGATAAAAGACTTTTTATCATTCTCAATTAGACTCATTAGATTGTCAAAATCTTCTTGAAATTCTTCCACAGTATACCTCTTTAAACTGTTAAGTGCTTCTTCAATACTCATTTTAATTTAGGTCCATACATCCAGGTCACTAATGAGACACGTCTTCCTTTTGTTACGGGAGTTACTCTATGAGGGATTCTAGAATCAAATACAATAACAGATCCCTTTTCTTTTGGTGCTTGTATCATGTTTCCATGATAATCAATGAATTCTAAATCACCACCTTCATATTCCGATGGATCACTAACCAATACACTTGCACTTAACTTTCTAGTCCACTTCCCATTTTTTGAAGTTCCATAATCACTATGCCAACCATAGTGACCATTTTCAAGATATACTGAAATTTGTATACTTTCAAGTAGGTTTAAATCATATTCCCAATACTTTCTATTTGCAAGTCCAATATAATGAGAAATTACACTACATGCCCAATGATCTTCTAACCACCAACGTATTTTTGAATTTCTAATTTTTGGATCTATCCATCCGTTATCTTCGCCACCAATACCAGCATCCTCAAATGGAATTTTAAATTGTTCCATTTCCTTCAACTCTTCAACCATTATGTCAACCAGTTTTTCTGGTAACATCTCTCTATAGTAAACTAGAGGAGTGTCTGCAAGAATATGTGGTTCATGACCATTCAGTTTAATATCTTTATTCATACATTAAAAGGACTCATGTTATTCAAGTCGGAGTGAAAGGATTTGAACCTTCGGCCCCTGCTTCCCAAAAGCAGTGCTCTATCCAAACTGAGCTACACCCCGTTGACTTGGTATAAGGATATCATACATCCCCATTATTTTGTTGTCAAGCGTTCAAGACTTCTTCTCTTATATATGAAGCAATCAATACTCCTCGACGATTAGATGACTTATTATAGGCATAATGTGCCGATAATTTTTCATCAAATAAATTTAGATCCCCATCCTTAAGTAGACGCACCTCATCATTAACAACTAACGCTGAAGGTCCATCACTTGGAATATCCAAACTAAAATGATATTTTATGACACTTGATTGTAAGTATCTAGAGTCAATTCTCTCATCACCATCAGAATGAGGACTTAATTCGACTCCTGGTTCAAGAATAGAAAAAACAACAAGAACTGGTTTGATGGGTTGACTAAGCAACAATCTTACCGTTTCAGATTGTTGAACTTGAAGTGGTGTCCTTGATATCTTTTGCCTATTAAAAATTAACGGACAAACTTTCCAAGGAAAATCTGGAGTATATGTTGGAATAAATCCAAAAAAATTACCATCTAAAGATGTTAAATCATATGTATGGGAATAATCAATAAAAAAAGGATTACTTTTAAAATTAAGATAATCACTTTTTATAACATCATAATTATCATAAAAAATAGATACATCTATTTTACTAAATTTAGAATCAACAAACATTATTTAAATCATATTTTTCAGTATTTATGAATTTACTCGCCACTCCCATTTTTGAACCCATGCATATAACCAATAACCACACCAGAAATAAATACAATAAAAATTAATAACTGTTTGTCAACAAAATCAATAAGTTCAGACCACTCCATATTAATCATCTTCATCCTCGTAGGTAGATGGTTCCTCAAATAATTCTTCCATTTTTTGACTCAGAACTCTTTCTTGTAGTTCTTTTAAATCTTGTTCGGTGAGCAATATCATTTGTCCCTTAATAGTTCTTCTATTCTTTTACGCATGTTGGTACTATCCTGCTTCATGTAATCTCGTATGGAATACCCACGTTGATTTCTCATGATACATGTCCCTTGATAAAACATTGTGGCAGCAAATACCAACAATAGAACTATGCCTATTATTTCAAGGTAATGTTTAGCCATGGTAGTACTGGTGGAATAACGCCTATAAGTCTTAAAAGTCCTTCAGCAAATAAAGCAAGGACAAACCAACCAACAAACATAGAAATAATGGAAGCATTCCTATTGTGCTTTCGTATAGCAGCATCGATCATCTCCTGACACTCTTTGTGAGTGACTAGGTGTTCTGGTTTAATTTGGTCCATTCTGTGTGCCATCTGGGTAGTCTTCCTCCAACTCTTTCAATCTCTTTTCCCAGGTTACTCCACCTTTTATACCTTTGCATGGATTTATACAGTTATCATCACTAAAGTTATTACAAACAAGTCCAGCAAGGTCAAGTTCATTTCCTTTTTTACCTGTACCAGACCAATAATGTTCACCATTCAACCAAATTGCACCGCACTTTGGGCATTCCTTACGATCTAATTTGAGATCGGACATTTCTTTATCACTCATTTGGATAATCCTCTAAAAACTTATCATAGTTCTTGTGTGGGATACCCAGTTGTTTTTCCAGTTTTCTCTGTAGAATTCTCATTTGAATTCTAATCACAACATAACGAAGTTGTAAATCAATATATTGAAATATTCTTATAGTTCCTTCATAACCTGCATACCAAACCATGAAGAGAAGGATGAGGATTACAAAATATAATCCTATGTATGTAGATGGATCCATTAAGACACAGTGCTACGTTTACTTATAAATTGTATATAGGTAATACAGTATTGTCAACCTATTTTTAGTATTATGATATACTAACAAACGGAAGAGGTGGGATTTGAACCCACGGTGCTACTAACACGGCAGTTTTCAAGACTGCTGCCATAAACCACTCGGCCACCCTTCCAGTATTTGATTTCTTATAGTATAATATATCTATGCTATTTTGTCAAAAATGAATATAGATGAATACCTTTTAAGTCTTGGATATGATGATAAAGAAACATTATATGAACCTGGTAAGAAATTATCTATAAAAATTCCATTTGATTTTAACGGAAAACGGATTAATATTTGCCCATACATTATTCCATATTATAGTAAGAAAAGTTATATTGCAGCAGAATATAATCACTCAAGTTATTATGATGCTCCTGAGATAACTAGACAAAAGATTCTAAACCTAATTGAATATATTAAATATCCCGAACCAGGGAGAGTTGGTGATATGGGATGGGAAGCAGAATATCTTGTTAACCCAAGAGAATTTACCGCTGAAGAGAGAGCACGTATTGTTGTATCTAGTTTTAAAAAATTTAGAACTTTGATCCTAAAAGGAGAATGGTTAGATGGTATCAGAGCACAACCAGGAGACATTGTTGCATCTAAACCAATAGGAATTAAATTTGATATGGGATTTAATGAAGAATCTGAAAAAGAAGGAACTCTCCAAAGAAGTATACTTTCAAAAAAAGTATTCAAATTCGGAGAGTTAAAAGAAGATGGAATGCAATACTCCATCATTGGAGAAGATTTAGATATGCATCCTATCTAACTTCAAAGTCCAACTTACGGACTTTTCTTTGCCTTCTACTTTCTTGCCAGGAGATATCGTCATGTGATAATACTCCTGATTTTTTAATTGTCTGTTTATCAGACTCAATAATAACAACAAGACTTAAATCATTTGCAAAGATAGTATCATTTTTTATAGATGTCATATTAGGACAACCACATGATACTGTTCTAGCAACATGAGATTCTAATTCTTTGTTACAATTTTTGCACCGTATTAACATTGTTCTAAATCAGTCTTAACTATGTATGGGCGATACTGGGATCGAACCAGTGACCATCTCCGTGTAAAGGAGGCACTCTACCGCTGAGTTAATCGCCCAAAAGGAGAAGGAGAGCTCTTGGACGGAACCGCAGGATCACTTCTCCAAATTTGCTACGGCATTCTGGTTTATCTTTCCAGCGCAAATAGCAATCCTCTGTCTAGGAATCGAACCTAGTTTCCATGTGTGTTGTCCACCCGTCCTTACCAATAGACTACCAGAGGTTGGATCGGATATGATGATCCCGATCCGCTTGAAAGAACTGGATATTTCCTGTCCTTTCAACTGCCCAGGCTGGGATCGAACCAGCGACCAGTCGATTAACAGTCGAATGCTCTACCGCTGAGCTACTAGGCATTATGTTTTGTTTTTTCAAGTTTAATCCAATTGAGAAGAGCGTTAAGTTCTCCTCGCTTTGCCTCTGTCATATCTTGACCCTTACTAAAAAGATAAAAATCTAAAGCTTCAATAGCATTTTCACGGTCTTGCCGAGAGAGAAGTGACATTGCTCTTAATTATCAACTTGTAAAGTTTACCACATCTATTATGGGTTGTCAATCCTCATCGTTTAAAGATCTCAAGTATTCAACCCACCAATCTGGGTCCTTTTGCATTTTCCATTTTGGAACATTAAGTCCACGTTCAGAATAATACTCAAAAATAGCATCATCTATAATCTGTGAGATCTCCATAGTCTTCTTCCTCCTCATCAACGTCTGCATACGGATCGACCATATATGGTCCATGTGGTCGTTTTGCATCTTCTCTTACATAAGTTCTTTCAGTATCAATGCTTGCAATCCATACTGCCAATTTCATCATTATATAAATTATTCCCAAAGGCAGAAAGCAAAGCGTAAGTATGATAGATTGCTTCATAGGAAACCCTACCATTATTTTATATTTAGATTAAATCATCAATCTTAACCCTCTGGTCGAAGCACAAACAATATCTTGGAGTAGATAAAGTATTATACACCATATGAGTAGTGCTTCCCCAAAAAAACATAAATTTATTATTCTCAAAATATTCAGTAAATATACCTTTTTGAGTATTCAATGCTAGGAAAGCATATTCATCTTCCGTTGATTTAATATCAAGTCCCCATAATCCTCTGACAGTAATATAATCATCATCTGATGGGTCATTATCTACATGCCAATCAATTGCTTTACCTGGATGAACTACACTGATACCAACCCGTTGTCTCAGTCCTGATTGATAAGCAAAATTAGTCAGGGTTGGTAAATAATCTGCATTGTCACTATAGATAATATCTCTTTCATAATCTATATGAGCCTTGGTTTTATAAACTTGCTCATAATAACTTCTGTTCTGTTCAATATAATTATTATACTCAAGATATAAAGCAGCAACTTGCCACCCATCGTATGGGTTTGCTTTTACCGATGTGTAATGATTATTACCTGTCCAATTCGTCCAGATAAGTTTATCCTTATTTTGATTAAACTCTTCAACAATTGCTTGATAATTGTCGGAAAGAAGTTTAAGTTCAGGATTGATTTCTTCTAAAGAATAAAATCTTCCCATAACAGTATGGAGTATCATTAATGGATCTGGTGATATATGTAGCATATTATATTATTCGATATGGAGAATAGGGGACTTGAACCCCTGACTTGCAGCTTGCAAAGCTGCCACTCTACCAACTGAGTTAATTCCCCTGGCGTCTCGGGCTGGGATCGAACCAGCGACCAACTGCTTAGAAGGCAGATGCTCTATCCGCTGAGCTACCGAGACATGAGAGTATTATATCAATTCTTTGGGCAGTCGTCAACCCAGACCGCACAGATTCTCATTTCTCCACCAAGCAGTCTCTGTGCCTCACTGCCGTCTGGTGCTTTCTCAACATACTTTGGTTTATATCTCTTATTAGACTCAGCAATGATACGGTCATACTCGGGTGTGACTTCATCAATCGCTCTGGTTACATCTCTCTCAACCCTACGCTTTACTTTGTTAGGATCTTGAAGAATAAGTTCATTAAGAATAGTTTGTGGGAAATATTTTCTTTGAATCTCGTCCAGTAAGTCCCATAGTCCATTTTCAGATACTCCAGTGCATTGTGACAGTGTTGCAATAATAGACGATACTACTATGCTGACTATAATGATTTGTTTTTTATCTGGTTTCTTTTTACCAAAACTGAAATCAACTTTCATGAGATTCAATATATTTTTTTATTATCTCATTGTTCTTTCTTTGCATTTTTAAAAGTTCATCATAATCCATACCCAAATAAGATGCAAAACCTTTTAGATCTTCATGACCAAAAGTATTTAAATGGGAAGTTATAGATTCGTTTTGTGTCATAACTTTTACTTACTAAAAAGGGGAGCATTGTGTAACTCCCCAATATTTATTCAGTTTGTCAAACTTCTACCGTGATCAGTTTGGAAGCATAATCATGAGCATACGAAGTGCGAGCACCATGATGCCCCCAACCAATCCAACTATACGCATAGTCCATGTAGCGGTTAATTGATTTGCCAGGAGTTTTCATCTTCTCCTCAATATCCAACCACTGAACCTCATTTGTTAGATAACGAAGTTGCGTGTCAAGGGATGATGGTGAACCACCATACCTTTTAGCAAAATCACCCAATCCATAATATCTGTTGGCAGATGTCCATTGAATCAGACCGTAACCGCGCCAGCAGTTACCGTAACTGGTTCT
>Ga0194110_10003736_pt1 | contig 18747 bp, 19 predicted proteins | sample TA2Kig1200mmetaG_FD_146192 | JGI IMG/M metagenome (GOLD analysis project Ga0194110, IMG submission 146192) | Freshwater microbial communities from Lake Tanganyika, Tanzania - TA2015032 Kigoma Deep Cast 1200m | ecosystem: Environmental > Aquatic > Freshwater > Lake | place: Tanzania: Lake... | reverse complement strand
TCCTGAGTGGCTTTCAGTTTATAAAACGGGCACAAGGATGACATCTGGTAATTCATCGCGGTTGAGGAGTTGATTGATCCAGCGCAGGCCAATGGTGAACAGACTGCATTTGGGCTGTTTGACGCGATCCACTTGGCGGCGTTGCCCCGTGCGCTCCACGGCCAGCCCACAGCCCATCACCCACCAGCAGGCGAGCACCAACGCCAACATCAAGCGATCAATTCTCTCCGTCCGATCCAAGCGGGTTTGGTCGAGATGAAAGCCCTGACTTTTCAGGTCGCGGAAGGTCTCATCCAACCACATGCGACACTTGTACAGAGCCAAGATCTGAGGGCCGGCCGGTGCGGTGCTGACGATGTACCAGGGGTCTTCGGGTTTCTGGCCGCGCTTGGCTTGCAGGGCATTGCTCAACGACAGGCTGTAGGGGCCCCAACCCCAGAGCGTCAGCCAGACTTGCGAATAGAAAGCCCTCTGGCCGCGGGCGGGCGCCAAGTCTTCCACCTTGCACTGGCGGCCATCCTCCAGTTCGACCGTGATGTCGCCCTTGGTGCGCACCACGGGGATCCAGCCCTGGTCCTGGATCAGTTGCAGGGTCTCCTGGCCGTGAAACTCGCGGTCGCCGAGCAAATAGACCGTGGCATCCTGGGGCAACCACTGTTTGAGTTCGGCAAACAGGAGCCGGATGGCGTCCTTGACCGTGTCGGGCTTGATGTACACGGTCATCCACGCCAAGGGCAAGGCCCGGCCGCGGTAAGCCAGTCCGATGGTCACGATGGTCAAGTCGGGGGCCAAGTCGGTCGGGTCGAGGATCAAGCGCACGGTGCGGCCGGCAAAGCCTGCCAACAGGCTTTCGGCGACCGGGCGGAACAGGTGCAGCGTGTCTTCGGTATCGTTGCTCAACTGACGGCGCACCCACTGCTCGCGCGCCGCCTCCGTGCTGGTGATCGGCAGTTCTTCCCCGATGCGCGCCAGGTGCACGCTGCGGGCCATCGTCACGGCCGCGACCAATTCGCTCAAATTGCGCAACAGGGTTTTACGCAGTTGCGGGTGAAAATGGGCGATTTGGTCGGCGATGCGGGTGCGCAGGCGGGAGAACTGCAAACGCTGAAGGATATGTCGCCTGGTGGTCATCGTTTGCTCCTTTGTGGGCTGGTATTGATCTTCAAGACAAACATCGGCTATTCTACCACCAAGTCAGCGTCAACAAAACTGAAAGCCAGTCAGCCGCTTGTCGGACTGGGCCGAGGGGCTGCTGGCGCAGGGCGTGGCGAAAATTCATTATGAGCTTCCGGCGCGCCTGATGCAAGAACTGAGCCAGAAAGAGGAGGCGTCGGAACTGATCGCGTTGGCGACGATGCCGGCCGATGATCTGGCGCGCATCCCAGTGCGCGCTGACTTCGTGGCGGTCGTCCTGGATCGGCCGGCCAGCCCCGGTAATCTCGGCACGATCATCCGCTCTTGCGATGCGCTGGCCGCGGCCGGCGTGATCATCACCGGCCACGCCGCGGATTTGTACGACCCGGAGACGATTCGCGCGACCACCGGTTCCTTCTTCTCGGTGCCTGCGGTGCGTTTGCCGGGGCACAACGAGCTTCTGCCCTGGCTGGCCGAGTTGCGGCGGCGCCGGCCCGCGCTCCAGGTGGTGGGCACGAGCGCAAAGGCGCCGATTTGCATCGCCGCAGCACGACTTAACCGTGCCGACGGTGTTATTGATCGGGAACGAGAATCACGGCTTGAGCGAGAATTACCGGGCGCTCTGCGATGTGATGGTAACGATCCCGATGCACGGCTCGGCCACATCGTTGAATGTGGCCTGCGCCACCTCCATCCTGCTGTATGAGGTGGCTCGTCAGCGCGGATAACAGATGCGCGCCACGAAAGGATGATCGCATGACTACGCGTCGCAATTTCTCCATGCAAGCCTACTGGGAACACGTCGTTCAGGATTTCGAGCCGCGCTTGCGGTTCAAGGGCAGCGCGCCGGCTGATTGGCAGGCGTGGCGCGCAGAGGCCTTGCTGAAGCTGCTCGAACTACTCGGCGATTTCCCGCCGCGCGTGCCGCTCAACGCCGAGGTCGAATCCTCCGTCGTGGACGGCGACCTGATCCGGGAGCGCGTCGTCTTCGACAGCGAGGATTTCATGTCGGTGCCGTGCCAGGTGCTCCGGCCGGTCAGGATGAAAGCCGACGGCAGCCACGCAGCCATCGTCTGCTCGCACGGACATGGGCCATACGGCAAAGACCCGGTGGCGGGCGTCCGCTCATCGTCCCAACACGAGGCCAACATCACGCAGAACAACTACGACTACGGCAGCCAGATGGCCCGCGCCGGCTTCCTGACGATCTGCCCCGATCTGCGCATCTTCGGCGAACGCCGGGATGGTCTCGATCCGTTCCCCGGCCGCGATCCGTGCAACGTCAACTTCGTCAAGGGCGCGCTGCTCGGCATCTACACGCTCACGCTGAACATCTGGGACATGAAATGCTGCGTTGACTACCTGGAAACGCGGCCCGAAGTGAATCCTCGGCGCATCGGGATGATGGGGCTGTCGCAGGGCGGCACGATGACGACCTTCACGGCCGCGGTCGAGCCGCGCATCAAGGCCGCCGATATCATCTGCTACGTCAATCCGTGGGACGGCTTCGGCATCCGCCGCGCCAACTTCTGCGGCTCGCAGATCGTGCCGGGGGTGCATCGCTATTTCGACACCGACGACATCGCCGGGCTGATCGCGCCGCGGCCGCTGCTCCTGGAGATGGGCATCTACGACAACTGCTTCTTCATCCAGGACACACTCGCGGGGTACGCCGGGGTGAAGCGCATCTACGAGGCAGCCGGTGTCGCGGACAGGCTGTGGGCAGACATCTTCCCGGGGCCGCACGCGTTTGCGGGGAACAAGGCGTTCGAGTTTTTCAAGACGTATCTGTGAAAATGAGAGGAGGTCAGCATATGGATCACGCAGCGGTTATCAGTTCGCAATACCTGGCCGCGCTGGAAATGCTCAAGCAAGCGGTCGTCAAATGTCCCGATTCGCTTTGGGATAGCCCAGAGGACAAGACGAAGTTCTGGCACGTCGCCTATCATGTGCTTTTCTACACCCATCTGTATCTGGCAGATACCGGGCAAGACTTCACGCCGTGGCCGAAACATCGGAAGGAGTACGAGTTCATCGGCCGGATGCCGTGGCCGCCCCACGCGCTGCCGCAGATCGGCGAGCCTTACGACAAGGGAAGTGTGCTCGAATATCTGGCCTTTTGTCAGCAGCACGTGGCCGAACGAGTCCCACGGTTGGATCTGGAAGCGGGGTCTGGCTTCGGCTGGCTGCCCTTCGGCAAGCTCGAGCTCCAGTTCTACAACATCCGCCATCTCCAACAGCACACCGGTGAGCTGATGGAGCGGCTGGGGACGCGGGCGCACATTGATGTGGATTGGGTGGGAAGGGTCTCTGCCGGATGACCACCTTCGACATCATCGCCTTCGACGCCGACGACACCCTCTGGCACACCGAGCGCCTGTATGTGGACGCGCAGGCCCGGTTCGTGCAACTGCTGGCGCACTATCGCGATCCGGAGTGGGTCAGGGAGCGTCTTTTCCAGATCGAGATGCGCAACATGCAGCACTTCGGCTACGGCGTGAAGGCGTTCGCCCTCTCGATGATCGAAACCGCGGTGGAGCTCACCGACGGGCAGGTCTCCGGCCAGGATATCGGCATGCTGATCGTTCTGGCGAAGGAGATGCTGGCCGCCGAGGTGGAGCTCCTGCCGCATGTGGCGGAGGCGATCCCGGCGCTGGCCGCACGTTATCCGCTGATGGTGATCACGAAGGGGGATCTGCTCGATCAGGAGACAAAGATCGCGCGTTCGGGCCTGGGCGGCTACTTCCGGCACGTGGAGATCGTTAGCGAGAAGACGACTGAGAGCTATGGCCGGCTGTTCCAGCAGCATGGCATCGCGCCGGAACGCTGCCTGATGGTCGGCAACTCGCTCCGCTCTGACATTCTGCCGATCCTGGCTCTGGGCAGCCATGCGATCTATGTCCCCTGCGACTTGACCTGGCAGCACGAGCTTGCCCAGCCGCCGCCGCCCGGCCAACCTGGCTTCTATCAGATCGAGCACTTGGGGCAATTGTCCGAGTTGCTGGATGAAATCACGACTGCTGAAGCAACTGAACTCATGAGGGAGACCAACGCATGAAGCTATTGGGACGCACTCAACCTCTCTCTCGCTATCCGATCGGCGAATGCCTCTCGGTCATCCGCAGGCTCGGTTTCGATGGCGTGGAGATTTGCCTGGAGAATCCTGACATCGCGCCGGGCCTCCTCACGACGGAATTGGTCGGCGCGGTGCGGGCGCAGGTCGCCGCGCTGGGCCTCCGACCCCATTCGGTCAGCTACCACAAGGATTACATCTACGATGACGCCGAATTCGAGCTGACCCGACAGGCGATCCGGTGGACGCCCCAGTTTGGCACGAATCTTTTCGTCTTCGCCGGCGGGAAGCGGCGCTCGGGCGATGGCGGGTCAGAGACCCGACCGGAATGGGATCGGATGGTGGGGCGTACCGCCGAGTTGGTCGAGATCGCGCAGGCGCGGGGCGTCGTGTTGGCGCTGGAGTTCGAGCCGGGCTTTGTCGTCGGCAGCACGGCAGACCTACTGCGCCTGTTTGAGGCGATCCCGTCGCCCCATCTGGTCGCCAATCTGGATCTCGGTCACGTCTTTCTCTGCGATCCCGACCCGCTTGGCGCGATCCGACAGGCCGGGCGCAAGATCGTGCATGGGCACATCGAGAACATGCGCGCCGGGGTGCATGATCACCTGATCCCGCAGGAAGGGGACATGGATCTGGCCGCGTATCTGGCGGCGCTGGCAGATACCGGGTTCACCGGGGGCTTGGCGCTCGATCTGTACAAATACGACTACGAGGCGGTGGCCGGAGAAGCTGTCGCGTATCTGCGCCGGCTGATCGAATCAGCCAGCCCCAGGAGGGAATGATGGCAACTGTTGCACTCATCGAATACGATAGCGCATCGCCCGAAGTGCGGGCGGTCTTCGACGACATCAAGCGCACGCGCAACATCCCGGACGTGAACAATTTCTGGAAGGCGCTGGCAAATCACCCGGAAACGCTCAAGCGCACCTGGGAGACGTTGAAAGAGGTCATGCGGCCGGGCGCGCTCGACCCGCTGACGAAGGAGCTGATCTACGTCGCGGTGTCGGTGACGAACAATTGCGATTACTGCATCCACTCGCACACCGCGGCCGCCCGCGCCAGGGGGATGACCGCCGCGCAGCACCAGGAGCTGCTGGCCGTCATCGGCATGGCGTCGCAGACCAACGCGCTGTCTATCGCGCTCAAAGTGCCGGTGGATCCGCAGTTCTTGTGCTGAGTCTCGACGCGTTGGAATCAGGAGGGCACATGCCATTCATCGAACGCAACGCCAAAGGGCTGGCCCGCTGCCTGGCGGACGCCAGCCTCGATCCCGAAACGCTGCGCATCCACATCTCGGAGGCTGCGCCGGGCGGTCGGCTGCACGCAGCGCACACCCATGCCGGCGCCGAGGCGTTCTACGTGCTGGAAGGCTTCGCCATGGTCGAATGGGCCGGCGAGCGCCAGCAGATCGGGCCGGGCGAGGCGCTCATCCTGGATGCGACGACCCCGCACGGCATCTTCAACGCCGGGGATGTCCCCGTGCGCTACATGGTCATTATCGCCGGGAAATGACCGTCTGGGGCGGCCGGCGCGCGGAACAGCGGGGCGTGCTATCTCCGGCCGAGCTACCTTCCGGGAGGCTTCTATGAATCCGACGATGTGGGCGCGTGCCTTGCAGATCATCCCGCGACTGAGCAAGGGCGAGTGGGATCGGCTGGATGTGATCGCCAAGTGGCTGATCGCCACCCGCGCCGCGGTGCTGATCATGACCTTCATCTCTGCTGTGATCGCCGGCCTGTTCGCGTTCCGGGATGGGAGTCTTCACTTTGGCCGCTGGCTGCTGGTGGCAGTGGGCCTGGTGTTGGCGCACGCCACCAACAATCTGCTCAATGACCTGACCGATTATCGTCGTGGGGTGGACAAAGGCAACTACTTCCGCACCCAGTACGGCGCACAGCCGCTCGAACAGGGCTTGTGGACACAGCGCAGCCTGCTGACCTACGCGGGCGTCACCGGGCTGATCGCGCTTCTGTGCGGCGTCTATTTCGTCGCGCTGCGCGGATGGCCCGCGGTGGCGTTGTTGGCTGCCGGCGCGTTCTTCGTCCTGTTCTACACGTGGCCCCTCAAGTATATCGGCCTGGGCGAGATCGCGGTCATCCTGGTGTGGGGGCCGCTGATGGTTGCCGGCGGCTACTACGTCATCACCGGGCAGTGGAGCTGGCCGGTGGCAGTTGCCAGCCTGGCCTACGCACTCGGCCCGACCACGGTGATCTTCGGCAAGCACATTGACAAGCACGATCCCGATCAGGCCAAGGGCATCCACACGCTCCCCGTCATCATCGGCGAGAAGCCGGCGCGCATCGTGGCCCTGGGCATGATGGCGCTCATGTACCTGCTGGTGATCGCCCAGGTGATCACGGGGTTCTACACGCCAGTCATGCTCGTCGTGTTGCTGGCGCTGACGGCGATCCCGCGGGTCGCCGCAATCTTCCGCCAGCCCTATCCCCAGGAGCGCCCGGCGGATTTCCCGCCGGAAGCCTGGCCCACCTACTTCGCAGCCGTGGCCTTCTTCCACAACCGGCGCTATGGGCTGCTGTTCATGTTGGGGCTGCTGGCTGATGCGATCATTCACGTGGTGCAACGATGACAACGCCGCTATCGCTCCCTGACGTCTACAATCCCAAGACCCACATGCTGGCGAAGGTCACGGAAAACGGCGTCTTCCATGAGACTCGTGCCGGCGCGTCGTTCGCCCATCGGCTGGTCGCCAACGGCGCGGCCGAAGACCTGGCGCTGGCCGAGAAAGTGCTCGGCGTCGTGCTCGGCTGCCAGGAGCGGCGAGCGGGCGATCCGCATCACGGCAACTTCACGTGGATGCTGGAAGACGATCACGTCGAAGACCTGAACGCAGTCGAGTTCAACCTGGAGCATCTGATCCCGCTGATGCTGCGCTACGCCGGCCGGCTGCCCGCGGCGACGCAGGCGCGGGTGCTCGAGGCGATCCGCCTGGGGCTGGACGAAATCCGCCGGCTCGATGTTTCGGTCGCCTACACCAATATCTGCCTGCTCGACGTCCTGAACACGAGCCTGGGCGGCGAGCTGCTGGGAGATCGCGTGATCGCCGAGCGGGGCTATCGTAAGCTGGCCGCGTGGATGGCCTTCACCGACAGCCAGGGGATCGCGTTCGAGTGGAACAGCCCGACCTACGGCGCGGTGGATCTCCGCGCGCTCAAGTTGTTGGCCGACCTGACGCGGGACGAGGCGACGCGCATCCGGGCGCGCACAGCCGCCGCGCGCATGGGGCTGAGCACCGCGCTGCACATCCATGCCGCCACCGGCCGCTGGGCGGGGCCGCATGGCCGCGCCTATCACCCATCGGTCGTGTGCGAGACACCGCCGGAGGTGAGCCTGGTGCGCGGCTGGATCGCGGATGGGACGCTGCCGGGCTGGTTGACGGATGCACTGGATACACAACCAGAGACGTTCGAGATCAGCGAGACGGCGCACGCGGGCCGCGAGATGGGCATCACAACGTATCATAGCCGTTCGTTCGTCCTGGGCACGGCGTCGAAGGAATACACCGGCCAGTCGGATGTGCTGATGGCGCACTTCGTCCGGCCCGGCGCCGATCGTCCGGGTGTGCTCTACACCCGCTACCTGACCAACGACAAGTGGCTGGGCGATTTCTATCACGCGACCGACCGGACGAAGTCGCGCAACCTGATCGAGGAGGGCCAGTTCTACGGCGTGCAGAGCGGGCCGCGGGCCATCGGCCTCTACACGCCCCCGCGCAGCCCCGGTGTGATCTCCAGCGCCAAGGCGTGCTTCATCATCACCGACCGGTCGTCGGTGGATGAAATCTCGATCGGCGGCCGGCCGTGCGCGGCGCTGCCGGCTGAGGCCGCGGCCGGCGAGGTGATCGCCATCGGCAGCGGCGGCGCGTGGATTGCGATCTGGCCGTTGGCGCGCACCGATCTCGGCCAGGGCGCGCCGATCCGCCTGGTCGAGCGCGACGGCGATCTGGTTCTCGAAATCCACAACTACCTGGGCCCGCAGAAGGGCTTTTGGGAGTTGGGCTGGCCGGGCTTTTTCTTCAAGGGCCGGCCACAGTGCGGCGCCTACCTGGAGCTGGCCGAACGGACGAACCATACCGACGCGTCGGCGTTTGGCCGGGCCGTGGCGAGCGGCGAGCTGCGCGATGTAACCGCGCCGGCGTTCACCTTCGTGGGGGAGGGGGAGCGGCCCTGGCTCGTCGAGTACCGCCGCGCTGGGCAGACGCTCGGCATTGAAGTAGATACAATGGAGTGGCGGCTCAAGCGCCGCTGGACCGAAGCGGGTGAGCTGGGCTGGCCGATGCTCGAAGCGCCGATGGCGCGGCAAAGCGCCTCGGGCCGGGTCGAAGTGGGAGGCGCGCGGCTGGAGTGCGGCCCCGCGTCGGCCTGGCTGTTCGCCAGCCCCGCCACCGGCCGCTATGTGGCCGGCTGCCACGGCCTGCAGCCTGCGCCATTGACCCTTACGCTGCCCGATGACCGCGTCGACGTGCCCCAGATGGGGATCGGCACGGTGGTGTGGGATCGCGGGCGGGTGACGATCGAGACGGTGGGGTGAGGGGGGATTTTCTGATAGAGCTACTCACCTTCGAGGCCGCGCCGCACACGCCGGTGATGCACATGGATGTAATCGAAGCGACCATCGCACAATTCCGCCGGAACTATCTCCCGGTCAGGGAGTCAGACCAAAGCGATTAATGAATCGCAGATTGAACGAGGAGTCTACCACTATGACTACCCAACGTACTGTTCGTTTCTCCGTCATCGGCATCAACCACGGCCACATCTACGGCCAGGTCAACCTGATGCTGCGCGCCGGCGCGGAGTTCGTGTCCTTCTATGCGGCTGAACCAGACCTCGCCACCAGGTTTGCACAGGTCTTCCCGCAGGCCCGGCAGGCCCGCGGCCCCCAGGAGATCCTGGAGGACTCGACCATCCAGATGGTACTGACCGCCGGCATCCCTTGTGAGCGCGCGCCGCTGGGCATCGAGGTGATGCGTCACGGCAAGGACTGCATGAGCGACAAGCCGGGCTTCACCACCCTGGAGCAGTTGGCTGAGGCGCGGAAGGTACAGGCCGAGACCGGCCGCATCTATTCGATCTGCTTCAGCGAGCGGCTGGAGGTGCCGGCCGCGGTCAAAGCCGGCGAGCTGATCAAGGCAGGCGCTGTCGGCCGGGTGGTACAGACCCTCGGCCTGGGGCCGCATCGAATCAATGTCCCCAGCCGTCCCGCCTGGTTCTTCCAGAAGGCGAAGTACGGTGGGATCATCACCGACATCGCCTCGCACCAGTTCGATCAGTTCCTTTGGTACACCGGCTCAACCACAGCCGAGATCGTCGCGTCGCAGGTCGGCAACTTCAAGTTTCCGCAGTTTCCCGAGCTGGAGGATTTCGGTGATGTGACCCTGCGCGGCGACGGCGGGACCGGCTACATCCGCGTGGACTGGTATACGCCGGATGGCCTGCCCACGTGGGGTGATGGCCGACTCTTCATCTTGGGCACAGACGGCTATATCGAGCTGCGCAAGTACGTGGATATCGCGGGCCGCCCCGCGGGCAACCACCTCTTCCTGGTAGATCAGCACGGCGTCCAGTACGTTGACTGCGCGGGGATCGACTTGCCCTACGGCCGCCAGTTGGTGGCTGATGTGCTCGATCGCACCGAGACCGCACTGCCCCAGGCGCACGTCTTCCTGGCCTCTCAACTGTCGCTGGAGGCAGAGGCGAAGGCGCAGCGATTGGGACACCTGGCCGCCGGCTAAGCGGATCCATTCCTTTCGGCCGGAGGGCGCATGGCGCAACGGTTCCGGGTCGGCGTGGCCGGCCTTGGGGTTGGCAGGGGGCATGTAGCAGCCTTTCGGGCCCTGCCCGAACAGTTCGAGGTTGTGGCGATCTGCGATATTGACGAAGCAAAGGCACGCGCGATCGCGGCCAGCCACGACGTCAGCTGGGTGACGACCGACTTCGTCGCGCTGTGCCGTATGGTTGACCTGGATATGGTGGACATCTGCACGCCCTCGTTCCTCCACTTCGACCAGGTTCTGACGGCGTTGGCCGCGGGCAAGCACGTCATTCTGGAGAAGCCCGCGGCCGGCTCGCTGCAGGAGGTGGATGCGCTGATCGCGGCGGAGCGGCGTGCAGGGCTGCGAGTCATGCCGATTTTCCAATACCGGTTCGGCGTGGGAGCCCAGAAGCTCAAATTCCTGGTGGAGCAAGGGGTGGCGGGCCGTGCCTATCTCACGACGATAGAGACGGCGTGGCGACGCGGGGGCGAGTACTACGCGCGGTGGCATGGCCGTTGGGCCACCGAGCTGGGCGGCCCGCTGGTGACGTTGGCGGTTCATGCCAACGATGTGCTATATCACATCCTCGGGCCGGCCCGCTCGGTCTACGCACGGGCCAAGACGCTGGTGAATCCCATCGAGACAGAGGACTGCGTGGCGGCCTCGCTGGAAATGGCGGACGGCTCGCTGGCTACGCTGGCGGTCACCACAGGCTCCGCGCAGCAGATCAGCCGGATGCGCTATTGCTTCAGCAACCTGACGGCTGAGAGCAACCTCCAGCCGTACACCAACACGTCCGAGCCGTGGACTTTCACGCCCGACTCGCCGGAGATCGCCGGCCGGATCGAGGAGGCGCTGGTGCGCTTCAGCCCAGCGCCCGAGGGCTTCGTGGGCCAGTTTCACCGCTACTACCAGGCAATGCAGCACGGCGGCGAGCTGCCGGTCACCCTGGCCGACGCCCGCGCCTCGTTGGAGCTGATCACCGCGCTCTACCACTCGATCGCGACAGGACAGCCGGTCGAGCTGCCCATCGGCTCCGATCATCCGAAATACGCCGGCTGGCGGTAGATGGGGCGTGGAGAGAGCCAGACACGGATTGCACGGATGCCACGGATCGCGTGGGGACCTCCGTGGCATCCGCGGCCGCATCCGTGTCTGGCGCCTTCAGAACCCTGATTCCTCGAACACCGGCGCCAGCAGGTTGTCCACGGGCGCGAATTCATCTGTCAGCAGGATGGCCCGGCCGCGGGCCATGAACTCATCGAGCCGCGCGCCCTCCCACAGGTGCGCGGCGAAATCGGGCCGCGGGGTGACGAGCGCCGCGTTCTCGTGGGCGGTCTGATCTATGGGCCAATCGGAGCCGATCAGCACCCAGGTGTTGCGCACCACATCCGTGTAGTTCTGGATGACCGGCAGGGCTGCTACGTAGGGGAAGGTGGCGCGCAAAGTATGCGCCGTGCTGCGCGCGAAATCGCCGCTGCGGCCGTCGATGATGTTCAGCAGTATCTTTTCAATAAGTGGGGGCCGACGGGGGTCGCAGACCCCCTGAAAGCAGGCTCGTAGGCGGTCTGTGACCGCCGTTTCCCCGGATTATTGAGAGGATACGTTCAGCATGTAGATGCCGCCCGGCGCCAGGTGCGCCTTGATCCGGTCGTTGAACTCCTTTGTGGTCAGGTGATACGGCACCGAGTAGCCGTGGAATGCATCCCCCAGCACCAGGTCATACATCTGATCGCCCAGCATCTCCTTGATCGCCAAGCGCGCATCGAAGTTGATGCTGCGGATGCCGCCCATGGGGTCGAGGCCTAAGTACTCCACTGCGGTCTGCGTCACCTCGGGATCAATCTCGATCACATCTATGACGCTGCCAGGGTAGCGCGCTTCGATGTAGCGCGGGAAGGTGTATCCGCCCCCGCCGATGAACAACGTGCGCAGGCCGCCAGGGGGCCGGCGCCGCGCCGCGTACTCGGTCAGACCCGCGTACATGAACTCATAGCCGTAGACCAGATGCTGTGGATCTTCCAGCGAGTTGTAGCTATGCACCAGATGGTCCAGAACCAGCACCTTCACAGGGTGGTCCTGCACCGTTTCTTCATAGACTTTGATGCAGTAGTAGTTGGTTTCCTTCAGACAGTTGCTCGCCAGCGCGCCCCGACTGGCGATCGCATAGCCGCCTAGCCCGGTTGCCAACAGCAGCAGCAGTGAAACGATGCGGCCCCCTCCCCGGCCCCGCACCGTCCAGTCCCCAAACACGATCGCCAGCAGGAAGAGGAGCAGACTGACGCCCAGAATGATCGTGCGCGTGCCGAAGAAGGAGACCAGGAAGAAGCCGGTGGCGAACGTTCCCAAGATGCTGCCGGCCGTCGAGACCGCGTAGATCTTGCCGACGATGTCGCCCGAGCGGTTTAGATCGCGCAGCGTCAGCTTGACCAGTAACGGTGAGATCGTGCCCAACAGACAGCTCGGCAGGAAGAAGATCGCAGCGGTCAGCGCGACAATGCGGAGCACCAGCGGCAACGTGGACGGCCCCTTGTAGCTGGCCAGGGCGCTGGCGGTGTAGAGCACACTCAGAGCCGCCAGGCCGCTGACCAGGAACAGGATGCCCAGCATCCGCCGTGAGGCGAAGCGATCCGCCAGCTTGCCGCCCAGGTAGTTGCCCAGGCTGATGCCGGCCAGAACCACCCCGATGATGCTGGTCCAGGTGTAGAGTGAGACGCCGATCAGCGGCGCCATGATGCGGCCGGCGACCAGCTCGATGATGAGAGTGCACGCGCTGGCGACAAATGCCAGCAGGTAGGTCTGCCAGGCGGCAAGTGCTCGCGGCTGGCGCAGACGGGGAGCGGATTGCAGCGCAGATTCGGTGATGGGATCCATGAAGTCACTCTCGTTGTACAGGAATAGCTCATAGTAGCGGAGGCTTCGCACAGCCTCGAGACCAGAGCGGTGAGCGGGCGATTTTTAGGACAGCGCTGGAAAAGCCTCTCCGTCGAGCTGCCCCGCCAGCCCCCCGCGAGCCAGGGTGGCCGCGCGGCCACAAGCGTTGCCGATGGCCGCGCACTCAGCCAGCGCCAGCCCGCGCAACCACCCGGCCACGAAGCCCGCGGCGAAGCTGTCGCCCGCGCCGACCGTGTCCACCGGCTGCGCGACAGGTTCCACTGCTGCGATCAGCCGCTCGTGGCCCGCCGCGACCACTGCGCCGGCCGCGCCGCGCTTGGCCACCACCACCGGCGCCAGCGCGACCAGCGCATCGAGCGCAGCATCCAGGTTCGCCGCGGCGCTGATCGCGAGCGCCTCCTGTTCGTTCGGAAAGAAGAGATCGGCGTGCGCGAGGGCTGTGCGCAGGCCGCCATCCCAACTGCCCGTCGGATCCCAGTTGGCGTCCAGCGATACCGTCAGGCCCAACGCCTGTGCGCGGCTGCAGATGCCGGCCGCGGCCGGCAGCAGATTGGTCTGGAGGTAATAGCTGGCATAGTGCAGATGTCGGCCCAGCCGCAAGAAGTCATCCGTCACATCGGCCGGCCAGACCGCATTCAGGCTGCCGCCATAGGTCAAGATGGCCCGATCGCCCGCCTGCCGGCAGAGCGCCACCCCCAGGCCGGTTTGCAAGCGAGCCTCCACCGTGATGAAGCGGGGATCCACACCGCACTCGCGCAGACGGCGCAGCGCCAGCTCGCCAAACGCATCAGCGCCCACGCGTCCCAGCACCGCCACGCGCAGCCCCAACCTCGCGGCCTGACACGCGAAGATGCACGCCGACCCGCCCATCTCCAGGCAGTAGCCGGAGACCCACTGTTCCGCCTGGCCGAAACGGGGCAGCGCATCCCCCAGATCCACGAGCAGATCCACGCACATGTCGCCAATGGTGAGGATGTCGTAGGCCGGGTGGGGCATCGGGTCCTTCTCAGAATCGATTCAGGCCTACCGCGTGCCGCCACGTCTCGATGAACACATCCACGTTGCGCCAGACATTGCGCGTGATCCGCGTGACGTTGTCCACGGGCGACAGAATGAACCCGTTCACGCCGGCCATGGTCTCCAACGCCCGGCCGACGGCCGTAGTCACGTCATCGGCTGAGCCAGCCTCCACCGTGAGCGCCGCGTTGACGCCGCCCCACAGACAGACGCGGCCGGCCAACCGATCGCGGGCCGCGGCCAGTGGATCCGGTCCGCCCTGCAACGGATCGAGGCCCAGCAACACGTCCACGCCCGATTCCGCCATCAGATCGAGCATCGGCGTCAACCCTGCGGTCATGATATAGCCGAAGAGGGCGCCGTGCGCGTGGGCCAGGGCAGACTCGCGCTGGAGCCAGGGCAAGATCAACCGCCGATACAGTCTGGGCGACCAGAATTGGGCGCTCTCGTACCACCCGCGGCGAATGTAGAGATCAACCCCAGCTTCCACTACGACGCGCATCCGCGCCTCATTCCAGCGGCCGATGATCGCCAGCAATTCCTGCACCAGCGCGGGCCGATCCACCGCCAACAGCGCCAGTTGCTCCAGCCCGCATAGCCAGCCGGCCATGTCTGCGCCCACGCCCCACCCGCCTGCGATGATCACGCCGTGCGCCGCGGCGAACGCGCCGGCGCGAGCCAGCTCGCCGCGGAAGATTGCGATCTCCTCGGCCGTAGGCGGGATGAGCAGATGTCGCAGACCCTCCACATCGGCTTCGTCCGTCACCAACGGCTTGAGCGCGCGTGGGATTTGGAAGTCATCCACCAACGGCACGAAGTCGCCATGAGGCCAGTCCGCGGTCTTGCGCACTGATGTCGTCAGCCTACCAGCCGGCGTGTGGTAGGTCTTGTGCAACACCGGGCAGTCATCATCCGGCGCATCTTCCAGCCACAACTCGACCTTTACATCCGCTGGCAGACGTATCGGCAGCCCGCGCAGATCGGGATGGTTGGGCCGCTCGTTGCGCCACGTCGGCGGCGCGAAGATCCAGCTATCCAGCCCCCAGGCCAACTCCTGGCGCGCGACCTCGTACGCGTCCTGGCAGCGGCCGCGCAGCGCGGCGAAGCTCATGAATGCGCAGGGCGTGTGATCCACATCCTGGCAGCGCATGGCGCGCAGCAGACGATCGCGCGACGTGAGATTGGCAGACACAGAGATTTCCAAACTGGGCTAAACAGCCCGCGTAGAGCACGTTAACAGCCGGACACTTTTGCCGGGGCCAAAGGCCGCCTTTCGGACTGGACAAGGCGGGCCAATCTGTGCATACTGTGGTTCAGGCATTGGATTCAGGAGGGACATATGGACTGGACCACGTTGCGTTTCAGTACGGCTTGGGCCGCCAAACGCCAGGAACGGCTCAAGGCGACCTTCGGGGAGACCATCTATCGCGATCTGGAGGCCGTTGTGCTGTGGGGGCTGGGCGCCCGCGCCGCCGACCTGCAAGGTATCCGCGGGTTGGGGCGGTCGAGTCTCTACGAGCACCTGACCGCGCTGTTGGACGCCCCGCCGGCGTTGGCTGGGGACTTGGCCGACGCCGCGCCCGCGCCGGCCGCCCTGGCGGTCGCGCCGGCCGTGGCGGGGCGCATCGTCGAACTGCTGGTGGGCCAGCGCCTGGATGCGGCGGGGATCGCCGCCCAGTTGGCCGCCCAAGACGGTACCCAGGTCAGCGTCATGGATGTGCAGGCCTACCTGCAGCAGGCCGGCCTGGCGGATTACCGCGACAGTCCCTTGCCGCGCCCCACGCTGCCCGGCCCTCCCCCGCAGCCGGACGCGGCGGGGCTCACGCGCTATGCCGCCCTCCTCTGGCAGGTTCCCGCCTTGCAGACCTTGGGGCTGGCGCGGGTGCTGCCCTTGTTGGACGTGACGAGCGCCACCACACACTACAGCCATCAATTGCGGTGCCAGACCCTCCTGTTTGCCTTGGCCGCGGGCAAAGTCCACGTGGCCCAAGTGGGTGAGTTGGTGGAGGACGAGTTCGCGGCCGTCTTGGGCAGTGCGCGTTACCCGCAGCGCAGCGACCTGCACGCCTATCTGGATCGCATCGTCGCCCACGACCAAGCCGCCGCCGAGGCCGGCACGCCGGTCGCGGAGCGGCCGGTGGCGCGCTTCCTGCGCGAGAGCCAGGCGGCGATGACGCAAGCCGCCGGCCCCACGGCCGGCCGGGAATTGTACGTGGATAGTCACGTCATCCCCCTGTACACCGAGAAGGCGGTGGCCCAGACTAAGCACGGCATCTGGCAGCGGGTGGTCAAAGCCCTGGTCAAGGTGTGCGCGGTCAGCGCCACCGTGCTGGGCCGGGTCTTGCACGTCACCCTGGGCCAGGGCGACACGGCGCTGGGCAGCCAGTTGGAGGCGGTCGTCACCCAGGTCGAGCAGGCCACCGGCCAGCCGGTCGAAATGGTGGGTGTCGACCGCGGCGCCCTCTCCCAGGAAGTCCTGGAAACCTTTGACCGTCGCGGCACGGGGCTGGTGGTCTGGGCCGACGACACGCCCACCGTACGGCAGGCGGTGGCGGAGGCGCCCCAGAGCGCCTTTGTGGACGGGGAATACGCGACCGTGCGCCGCTCCGATGGCAAGGTGGTGCAGCGGCTCAAGACCCGCGTGGCCGATCTGTCGGCGCCGGTCATCAACGCCCGCGGCTACTGCTGTCGCACGACCGTGGTCGAAGACGTGCGCACTGGCCACCGGGCGGCCTTCCATGCCGTGGGCCAGCCTACCGTGGACCGCACCGCGACCAGCCTGCTGACCTTTCTGCGCGGCAAGCAGGGCGTCGCAGAAGAGTTCAAGCAAGGGCGGGCGTGGGGCGCCGATGCCTTCTGTGGCGGCGAGATCACCAGCGAGTTGAAGCGGGCGCGCCCCACGGCGGCGGAAGTGACCACCTTGCACACGCAGGCGCGACAACTGAAGGCACGCTGGCGGGCCAACTTGGCCGAAGAAGGGGCCGCCGTCGCCCGTTGGCGCGCTGGCGAAGTGACCAAACGCGCCCTCAACGACCTGCGCCTGGGCATCCGCCGGCGGCGGCAGCGCATCGTGACCGACTGGCGGGCGACGGAAGCGTTGATCCGCTGGGGCCGCGCCGACGTCGTGCCGCCCAGTCAGGTGCGCTGGGTCGTCGACACGCGCAAAATGAGCGTGCTGGGGCAATTGCAGGCCTTCAGCCGCCAGGCCCGCCGCGCTACCCTGGCACAGTTGGCGCAGTGTATGGCGGAAGTGCTCGTGGCGCGCGCGGTCGCCACCCGCGGCGGCTCGGTCAGCCCCGAGGTGCGCTCCCAGTTGATCCAGGAGGCGCATGACACGGTGCAACGCCTGCCGTGGGGCCAGGTGGGGACCCGCTTCTTCGCCCAGGGCGGCTGGGTGGCCAAGGCCAGCGAGCAGCGAGTGATGCACGTGACCCTCAAGCCCTTTGGCCCCCTGCTGATGCAACAGGCGTGTGAACGACTGTGTACCCATTTGAACGCTCAAGCACCGATCATGCACTGTCAAGATGGCGACTACACCTTGCACTACGCCTGTCAGCCCAGGCCGCCCGGCTGAAAAAGTGTCCGGCCGCGACCAGCCCGCTTTGGGGCTGTTTGGAAATCTCTGAGACATGTCTTCACCGCTTGCTAGAGCCAGACATTGGAGAGGAACGGGCAGAGTATAGCACAAGGCCGACTGCCGACAAATTCGCGACCGGCGCGCCCGCGGCTGCCGATGTACCCCAACCCGGAGGCGTTCAACAGGGCCACCTGCCGCGTGCTGGTGATGGACGGCGAGGCGGAGGAGTTCTCGGCTGGACAGGCGCGTAAGCTCTACGACGCGCTGCGCTGTCCGAAGGACTACATGCTTTTCACCGCGGAAGACACCGGCCTGGTACACTGCCAGACCGGCGCACTGGCCGTGGCGACCCAACGCATGTTCGACTGGCTGGACGAATACCTGTAGAACTTTCTGTCCATTTGTGGTATACTCAAATAGATGGCTGCCCAGATCATCATCAACGCTGACGACTTTGGCCGGTCGGCCGCCATCAACGCCGCGGTGATGCAGGCGCACCGTGCCGGTGTGCTGACCAGCGCCAGCCTGATGGTGGCAGGCGACGCCGCGGCCGAGGCGGTGGCGCTTGCACGCTCCGCGCCTTCGCTCGCTGTCGGCCTGCACCTGGTAGTAGCCGATGGCCGGGCGGTCTTACCGTCTAACGCGATCCCGCACTTGGTGGATGCGGCCGGCCGATTCCCGGCCGACCCGCTCCAGGTTGGCCTGCGCTACTGGTTCAGCCGCACGGCCCAGCAGGAGTTGGCGGCTGAGCTGGCGGCTCAATTCGAGCGTTTCGCTGCCACAGGCTTGCGGCTGTCGCACGTAGACGGACACATGCACCTTCACATCCATCCCACGATCTTCAAGATGCTCTTGCCCCTGGCCGAGCAGTATGGCGCGGCAGGCGTGCGTCTGCCGCGTGATGATCTGTGGCTGGCGCTGCGGTTCGACCGCCGGCAGGCTGCCGCCAAGATAGCCTGGGCGTTGGCCTTGGGCCTGACCTGCCGCTGGTGTGAGCGGCGGCTGGCTGGCCGGCGGCTGGCGGTCCCCGCCCGCGTCTACGGCGTCATGCAGAGCGGCCAGATGCGCGAGCCTTACGTGGCAGCAGTTCTGCGTCATCTACGGCAGTCGTCGACCGAGATTTACTTTCATCCTTCGACTGCGGCCTCAGACGAAATCCTGGGCCCCAATCCCGGCGATTTAGCGTGCCTTCTCAGTCCAACGGTGCGCCAGGCGTTGGCCAAGCGCGGCCTGCGCCTGGCGACTTATGCCAATCTGAAGGAGGTGCAATGAGATGCT
>Ga0194110_10003729_pt1 | contig 18761 bp, 19 predicted proteins | sample TA2Kig1200mmetaG_FD_146192 | JGI IMG/M metagenome (GOLD analysis project Ga0194110, IMG submission 146192) | Freshwater microbial communities from Lake Tanganyika, Tanzania - TA2015032 Kigoma Deep Cast 1200m | ecosystem: Environmental > Aquatic > Freshwater > Lake | place: Tanzania: Lake... | reverse complement strand
GGAGATAATGATTTATACGCTCCAATTATTTCTGGCTATACAACCGATATTGACGGCGATACACGTCAATGGGGTTACAAAGGTGCTGATGAGAGGAATGATTATCCAATTCCTTTAACAAATTGGACGGTTTCAATGTCTGCAAGTCTAACTAATGCACAGGCATTTGGTACAACCGGGCTGCTTGGCACGGACGGCTCTGCTTCATTTTATGCTCATTGGGATGCAACCTACCTTTATCTCGGCTGGAGCGGCGGCAAGACCAATTACTCATCGGATATGTATTATGCGGCAATAGATACAGACCCGGAAGGTTCAAACGGCATTACAAATGCAATTGAAGGAGTTGGATTCGCTTCAGGAAATCCGAATCCCGATTACTATGTAGTTTATGAGAACAATTCATCATATTACGGAGTTCCTGTTTCCGAAGGCAATGCTTTTGAGATTTTTAATGTCAGCGGCGGAAATTGGACTTGGGTGAGCCGCACCGGTGGTAATGACGGAACTACATCAAATGTAGTATTTGCTGATGCAAGCGGCGAGGCAAGATTAAGGATTGCATGGTCAACTCTCGGATTTACGCCCGGCGCATCAAATAAACTTGGTATTGTAATGTGGAATAATAACAGCGACGGTAATTATATGTGGGCAAGATTTCCTACCAGTAACCCAGCAAATGGGAGTACACCTATAACATTAGATTGGGAATTGAGGTTTGATAATACAAGCAGCGGCGTTAATCCAAGGACAGGTTATTCGGCAGTGCCATTGCCGGTTTCTCTTACTTCATTTTATGGTGAAGTACGCGGTAATACTGTTCACTTAAGATGGGCTACATCAACCGAAACTCAAAACTTTGGATTTGAAATTGAGCGGCAGCGGTCAGCTCCCAGCAGTCAGCGTTCAGCTGATTGGGAAAAGATTGGTTTTGTTAAAGGTTCAGGTACGTCCAACTCGCCGAAAGAATATTCATTCGCAGATAATTCTGCACTTTATGGACAGTATTCATATCGCTTAAAGCAGATTGATCTTGACGGAAGCTATTCGTTCAGCGATGCAGTTAATATTACGGTTGGCAGTAAACCGCAGGTATTTGACGTGAAGAACTTTCCGAATCCGTTCAACCCGATAACAACGATTAGGTTTGAGCTTCCAAAAGCATCGAAAGTAAAGCTCTCGGTATATGATATTACAGGTCAGCTTATTGCGACATTAGTAGATGAATACCTTGAAGAGGGAATTTATCAAAGGTCATTTGACGGCAGCAGGTTAGCAAGCGGAATATACATTTCAGTTTTACAAGCTGAAGGAATGAATGTTACGAGGAAGATGCAGCTGGTTAAGTAGATAAGTCTAAGACTTAGACTAAGGCCAAGTAAAAAAAATATTAAACCTTGAAGGTCGATTGACCATTGACGAATAAGACCTTCAAGGTTTTTTTATATAAGAGCGGATAGCTCCTTTTAATGAAATCCAGCGTCTAGAGATAATTCTTAATGAATAAATACATTATAATCACAATTCTTATCGTGTCGACAGTCTGTTTTGCCCAACGGGAAATGAAATCCATTCACCAGCAGGAGTCGGAATTTTATACAAAACATCCTGAACTTGTAGGGCGGGATTTCATTCCAAAGGGAACAATACGCAGGGAAGATTTGATGCAGCCTGTTGCACTATCAAAAAAAGTATATGGTTTTCATCCCTATTGGATCAGCGATGCAACAGCCTCTAATTACTATTACAGTCTGCTTACTCATGTTGCATATTTTAGTGCAGAGGTGGATAATTCTGTATCGACCATAGGCGGATTCTCTACAACTAGAAACTGGTCCACAACTCAAGTGGTAAACTATGCTAAGGCATACGGAGTTAAAATTCATTTGTGCGTTACGATGTTCAGCAATCATGATAGAATACTGAACAACAATACAAAGCGTCAGAATCTAATTAATAACATTATTACACAGATAAATTTAAGAAACGCGGACGGCTGCAATATAGATTTTGAAAGTGTTTCTTCAGCTCTTGCGGATAGCTTTAAAACATTTATATACCAACTCGGCACATCACTAAAAAGCTTGGGTAAAGAATTAGTAGTTGAGTTACCTGCAGTTGACTGGAACAGCGTTTATACTTCGACTTTCTTTTCGTATGTTAATTCGGTTGTTGATTATTACTTTTTAATGGCATACGATTACTATTGGTCTGGAAGTTCAACGGCTGGTCCGGTCGCTCCGCTGACTTCTGGCACTTCGATATATCATGTAACACGAAGTATAAACACATATCTCTCAAGAGGAACTGGTGCGAGTCGATTAATTTCAGGATTTCCTTATTATGGATATGATTGGCCGGTAACTAACAGTACGAGGATGTCAAGTACGACGGGAAGTGCGACTTCACGAACTTACACAGTCGCAAAAAGTGTTATTGATACATTACCTTCGGCAAATTATTTTTCAACGGATGCAAGTTATAATGTTCCTTGGTATCGATATACTTCCGGTGCTCAGTGGCGTCAAACCTGGTACGATGATTCATTAAGTTTATCAAAGAAATACGATTCTGTCAAAACAATTGGAATAGCTGGTTCGGGAATGTGGGCGCTTGGTTATGATGGCTCGAGAACTGAACTCTGGGCAGCATTAAAACGAGCTTATTCTTCTAATTCAAATGCACTTCATACTATTCTTGCTGATTTTGAATCAAGTGTAGGAGTATTTGATCAACAGCCAACATACAGCGGGTCAACTACTGGTATTTCAACCGCATCAACAGCCAATAGAACGGTCGGATTCGCTTACAATGGATTAGCATCACTTCTAGTAGTATTAAAAGATAGCTCTTCGAATTCGAATGATTGGACGGTGCGATTGCTTTCAGGGGCAGGAAGTCCTTCAAATAATCAAACAATAAGTTCAACCGGATATATTGGATTTTACATGAAAACCTCCTCAGCTTCAACTGGGGCGCAGGTTGCGCTAACAATTGATGACGGTGCCGGGGGAACAGAACTTTCTTCAAAAATCGATGTTATTAATGATGGGGAATGGAATTTATACCAATGGAATTTGCAAGGAACCGGATGGACTAATTTTTCTGGCGGTAATGGAAACATTGATGGTCCTACAGTAACACTTGATGCTATCATGTTTTACGCTCCGAATAATTCCGCTGATTGGACTCTCTATGTTGACGATGTTTCTTTTTATGGTTCGGCACCATTACCGGTTCAGCTAATTAATTTATATGTATTAAAGAGAAGTAACTCACTTGAGCTCAAATGGTCTACTGCAACCGAAATCCAAAATTTTGGTTTTGAAATCGAGAGATTGAAAGATCCAAAGATTGAAAGATCCAAAGCATGGGAAAAGATTGGTTTTGTCAAAGGTGCAGGCAACTCAAATTCGCCAAAAGAATATTCTTTTATTGATAAAACCGCTTTGTACGGAACTTATTCGTACAGACTAAAGCAGATCGATTTAGATGGAAGCTACGACTATAGTGATGCAGTTACAGTGACGGTGGGCAGTCGTCCGCAGGTTTATGATGTAAAGAATTATCCGAATCCGTTTAATCCGGAGACCAATATTCGCTTTGAACTGCCAAATTCAGGAAATGTGAACTTATCTATTTATAATTTGCTCGGTGAGAAAGTTGCAACACTTGTGGATGAGTACAAGGAAGAGGGAATTTATCAAGAAGCGTTTGATGCACGTAATTTACCGAGTGGAGTTTACTTTTCTGTGCTGCAAGCTGGCAGTTCAATAATAATGAAAAAAATGCTTCTTGTTAAATAAAACTTTTCCAATTATAATTGCACTCGTATTTTACTCAAAGCCTGTTTATGCAGGCTTTGTTGTATTTATCTATCACAGTTATTTTTGATTATTTAGCTCACCGTTAATTATTTTCAAAATTAACCCGATAATTGTTTCAATAAAAGATTTGAGAGCTTTCCCTCTCGATAAAAATAATAGCTGACGATTTTCTAAGGCGTCAATATATACATAACTAGATTAATTAACTTTATGAATGTAAAATTTATTTTCTTCATGATTCTATGTTCATATCAACTTGTGTTCACACAGGACACATTGAAGATAATGACATACAATCTATTAAATTACCCAGGCACAGACACAACAACACGAAATCCTTATTTTCGAACTATAATGCAGGCTGTTAATCCTGATATTCTTGTCGTTCAAGAGGTTACATCCCATGCCGGGGTAAATGGTTTTTTAAATAATGTCTTAAATTCGGTTTATCCAAGCACTTTTTCAGCGGGAACATTCATTGACGGCAATGACACAGATAACGCAATTTTTTATAAATCTTCCAAAATCAATTTTATTTCAAACAAACCTATCCAGACCGAGCTGAGAAATATCAGCGAGTTCAAGTTATATCACACGGCGAGTGCCGAAACACTTCGAGTGTATAGTGTTCACCTGAAAGCAAGTAGTGGCTCAGCAAATGAAGCACAGAGAGCACGCGAAACCGATAGTTTGAGAAAAATTACTAATGCTCTTCCAGATGGAAAAAACTTCATTGTGGTGGGAGATTTCAACATTTATTCGAGCGCGGAGTCTGCTTATCAGAAATTATTGCAAGACGATCTAGATAACGATGGGCATTTTATAGATCCAATAACAATGACTGGAACGTGGAATAATTCTCTCTACGCTCAGTACCATACACAATCACCAAGATTGAGATCGTTTGGAGGCGGGGCAACTGGAGGATTAGACGATAGATTCGATATGATTCTTTATTCCAGAACTGTTAGCGAATTCGGTGGAATCAGTTTTATAACCGGTTCGTTAGTTACATACGGTAACGACGGAAATCATTATAACGATTCAATCAACAGCATACCAAATTCAGCAGTATCTCAAGGGATAGCAGATGCGCTTCATTATGCTTCAGATCATTTACCGGTTTATGCATTGTTTCGTTTTACTCCCACAGAAATGCCAGTTAGACTCGTTTCCTTTGTTACTTCTATAAACAAAAATAAAGTCGAACTAAAATGGTCAACTGCATCAGAAGTACAGAATTACGGTTTTGAAATCGAAAAATCAAAAGATTCAAAGATTGAACGATTCAAAGAATGGAAAAAGATTGGTTTTGTTAAAGGTGCAGGCAACTCAAACTCTCCTAAAGAATATTCTTTCGTCGATCAAACTACTTTATATGGCAATTACTCTTACAGACTAAAGCAAATTGACTTAGATGGAAGTTTCGAGTATAGTGATGCAGTTACAGTGACAGTTGGCAGTCGTCCGCAGGTTTATGATGTAAAAAACTTTCCAAATCCGTTCAACCCGATAACAACGATTAGGTTTGAGCTTCCAAAAGCATCGAAAGTAAAGCTCTCGGTATATGATATTACAGGTCAGCTTATTGCGACATTAGTAGATGAATACCTTGAAGAGGGAATTTATCAAGAAGCGTTTGATGCACGTGATTTACCGAGTGGAGTCTATTTTTCGATATTGCAGACAGAAGGTATAAAAGTTACAAGGAAGATATTGTTGATAAAATAACCTCTAAAGATTCCATCTCTTCTAATGCGAACGAAAATTGGAGAGATGGAATCTTTTACACGAGTAAAGCATAAAGATGCCACCACTCCAATGCGAACGAAAATAAAATCTCAACTTTTATTGAATTATTTGAATATGTGAACATCGTAGATGTTCAAATTATTGTAACAAACTACTGGTGTACAAAAAAGACCTTTGTAGAAGGTCAACAAAAACGTTTACAGTCAATCGCTGGTAAAACAACATCATATCTTATCAACCATAATATATATTTTCCATTGCCGTTGGTTTTAACCAACGGAATAAAGTCAATAAAAAAATTGTCTGTTTGAATTATAAAAACCCGACTTTCAGATATGTGTTTTCAGAATTAAAAAACCGGGCTTTTAGATTCTCAAATAAATTATGAGGAAACGACCTACAAACTAATCCTGCTGTGTTTATTTTATTCTTTGGGAAATTCCAGTGAAGTTCCGCTACAAATATTCTCTTTAAAATGTTGGATTTATTTGATAGATTATTAAAAAAGAATTTCATGGAAAAAAAGATAAAAATATTTAACAATTTTTCCGACCAGGAGAAAGAAGAGATTCTTTTTTGGGCTTCGCAAACATACGAGAAGAAATTAGAAACCCTCGAAATTATTAGACAAAATTACTTAAATTTAATTGATAAAAATTCAAGACGATTTCAAAGAGTTTATCGGATTATTGAACAAGCACCGCGTTGAGTATCTGATCGTAGGTGGTTATGCCGTTGCGATTCACTCAAGACCGAAATTTACCGAGGATATTGATTTCTTTATTAACCGCACAAAGGAGAACGCTAAAAAATTGCTTGAAGTACTCGATGAATTTGGTTTCGGGGAATTGGATATTTCAATTGAAGATCTGACTAATGAATTTAAGATGATTCAGCTAGGGTTCGCTCCACTAAGAATTGATATTATGAATAGTATCAGTGGGATAGATTTTAACACGGCATTTCAAAATAGAGCAAAGATCGATATTGATGAAATTAAAGATGTATTTTTTATTTCACTTGCAGATTTATTAAAAAACAAAAAAAGTTCCTCACGTGAAAAAGATAAGCAAGACGTTAAATGGATTTTGAAATATCAAAAATCTTAGCTGTCCGAAATTCTTCATTTATATATCAAAGATTCCACCTCTCCGATGCTAATGAAAATAAAAGCCCAACTTTTTAAGATAAAAATAGCTTGCCGAAAATTGGGCTTTTCTAATTTAAGGAATTAGTTTTTCTCCCTTCAGTTAAAGATTTATTTCAGGGAGAGCGAAGCTCGTTGTTAACTCTTTTTGTAGAGTTTCCAGCCGATTGCAAATAAAAGGCAAGTTTGGGCAAACATGTGCCATGTTGCATTTGCAAAGTAAAAGTTTACTCCGCTGATTTTTCCGATTATTCCGATAAAAAGACTTATGCCTGCAGCTACAAAAACAATTAAAGTGAAATCTAATTTCATTGATAACTCTCCTATGTTTTATGGATACAAACTTGTAGAAATAAATAATTATTTGCAACTGCCCAGCTAAAAATAATGCATTCAAACTAAAAACTTCGTTGTCCTCATCATTAATACGGATTATATGGATTCTATCAAAGAAACTATTTAAATTTTGTTTGGAAACAATTTATAACTAGTTATTCATATATATGCCAGCGAATCTTCCACCGGAATATTTTTCAGCAGAGAGAGAGTTCAAAGAAGCTAAATCTCTTGAAGAAAAAATTCAGGCTTTGGAAGACTTAATAAGTACGATTCCCAAGCATAAGGGGACAGATAAACTCCGCGCAGATTATCGAAGAAAACTCGCCAAATTAAAATCAACTTCTCAAGCGGCAAAAAAAGCTGGTAAACACACATCAAATTTTCACATCGAAAGAGAAGGGGCGGCCCGAGTCTCAGTAGTTGGAATGCCAAATACCGGCAAGTCATCGCTGCTTTGTAAATTAACTCACGCAACTCCGGAAGTATCAGAAAGCCCATTCACAACTTGGGCTCCATCTCCCGGAATGATGAATTATGAAAATGTCCAAATTCAGCTTATCGATACACCACCGTTAAATAAAGATTATTATGAACCTGAAATTTTCGATATCATAAAAAGCTCTGATTTAATTTTAGTACTGATTGATTTACTTGCAAATCCAATTGAACAGTTTCAATCTTCAATCGAGATCTTGAACGGAAACAGAATTTATTCTCCGCATCAACAGAATGTTACTGAAGATAGAAAAATTTTCTGGGTGCCGATTTTAATTATCGTTAATAAAGATGACGACGCAAAGCTCGATGAAGATTTCGCAGTGCTTGACGAATTACTCCATAACGAATGGGAAATTGTTTCTATTTCCTTGAAGAACGAACGCAACCTGGAAGAATTAAAAAGGTTGATTTTTTCTCATCTTAAAATTATTCGTGTTTATTCGAAACCGCCGCACAAGGAATTTGATAAAACCCAGCCATTTATTTTAGGCGAGGGAGCAACAATCGAAGAATTTGCAATGCAGGTTCACAAAGACTTCTATGATAAACTGAAAACAGCCCGAGTGTGGGGAAAAGGAGTTTATGACGGGCAACTGGTTGGACGTGATCATATAATTTATGATGGAGACGTAGTTGAATTGCATATTTAAATTAATAAAATATTCTTTGATCGTTTTGATTTTCCCAAGTATTATTGCCGCACAAGGCGTTGGCAAGGGAACAAGATTTGATTTAACATCAAAATTAAATTTAACGAGCGGACAATTCGCACAACTTTTCATTCCAGATTATTACGTTAAACCCGCAGATGATTCCATCATGCTTGTTTTTCATTTTCACAGTGCGTCATGGGCGGCGGAAGATCAAGTCTATAAATCAAGAGTGAATGCAGTGTTATTTAATATTCATCTTGGCGGTTTATCGAGTCCTTATCAAAATTATTTTACAACGCAAACGAATTTTCAAAAAATACTTGATACATGTCTTTCCGTGATAAAGACGAATGGAGTGATTCCAAATCCGAAGATTAAATATCTGATCCTATCATCATTCAGCGCAGGCTATGCAGGGGTGAGGGAAATTTTTAAAAACACTTCCTACTATAATAAGATTAATGCACTTACTCTTGCGGATGGACTCCACAGTAATTCGGATCCCGGTACAATGGCAACACAGATGAAGGATTTCCTCCAATTCGCTAAAGATGCAAGAGACAAAAAGAAAATAATGATATTAACTCATTCGAGTATTCCTACAAGCGGATATGAAAGTACGACTAAAACCGCAGACTATTTGATAAGCGGGATCGGCGCATCAAGAGTAAATTTTTCTGCTTTTGACGAAATTGGGAATCAGACTTCAAAATGCGATACAGGATATTTTCGATTAAAAGGATATACCGGTCAAACAGCCGACGATCACATGAAGCATTTATACGCAATGAATAAAATGCTCGAGCAGGTAATTGCAATTTTAAACATTTCAACGACTGATGTAGCGGACGAAATATCTACACAGAAAACTTTTATACTTTATCAAAACTTTCCGAATCCCTTCAATGGGGAGACAAGTATTAAGTATTCAGTATTAAGTCGTGAGAGAATTACTTTGAGAATATATGATGTACTTGGCAGAGAAATTGCTGCACTTGTTGATGAGGTGAAAGAAGCTGGATCATATAATGTAACATGGAAGATAGAAAACGGAAAATTTACAAGCGGAATATTCTTTTATCAGTTGCGTAGCGGCTCTTTTGTGGAGATGAAAAAAATGATTCTTTTGAAATAAGCTTATGAAAATAATTACTAGTTTAATAGTTGGAACAATTTTGCTTTTCGGCTCGTGCTCCTTATTGGAGGATAACTGTATTTGCACTCAGGAATTTGTGATGTACACAGTTTTAGTGTTTGATAATTCGAATCAGCCTGTGGATTCGCTAGCTGTTGAAATAAAAAATGTTAGAACCGGCAAAATCTATACTTTCCTCGAAAAGATTTACCTTGGCAAAGGTGTTTATCAAGTTATGAACGATGGATACACGAAGGAGTTCACAGAAGAGCCAGAGGTAATAGTATTCAAAGGGAGTAAATCTGGCGCCGAAGTAGAGTCTGTTTATCTATTTAATACCGACAAATGCAGATGCCATGTTCAAAAACTTTCAGGGAAAGACACTTTAAAGATAAATTTGTAACCTCAACAATAAGAGAGGGTGAGATGAAAAAATATTTTTTTCTAATAATGTTTATCGGCAGTATTGCATTAGGACAGACAGCCGATTCCCTTGTCTGGCTTCGTGATATTGATTCGACGATTTTAACCGATGTGCGGTACGCTACTACAAACAATTTTACCGGCAAAGTTTTATACAAGAGCGATAAAGTTTATCTAAGAAAAGTTGTTGCTGAAAGTCTTTCCATCGCTCAAAAATATTTCATGAGGCAATATGCGTTGAGGATTAAAGTCTTTGACGGTTATCGTCCTCACTCAATTCAAAAATTGATGTGGGAAGTAATGCCAGATGAAAAATATGTTGCAAATCCGGCAAAGGGCTCACGTCATAACAGAGGTGCTGCTGTTGATTTGACATTGGTCGATGTTACTGGTAAAGAAATAGACATGGGCACACCATACGACGACTTCAGCGAAAAATCGCATATTGATTATAAAAATCTTTCAAAAAATGTTTTGACATATAGAGAAATTCTGCGAACAACAATGGAGAAGTTTGGTTTCGAAGCAATGAGTTCCGAATGGTGGCATTTCGATTTTAAAGGATGGAGTAAATTTTCAATTATGGACGTGGAGTTCAACGATTAGCAAGGCACTAAATCATAAAATCTAATTTCTAAACTCTAAACAAATTCGAATTCTAAACTTGTAAATCTTTAGAAAACCCACAATGGCAACTTATTTTAAGAATTAGGAATTAAAATTCCGGATTTATTCTCAACTCAATATTTTCAACGGGTTTGAATTACCGCTCGCTTCAAATTTATCTGTTACCAGACTATCGACCTCTTCCTCACTCCCGAGCAAATCTTTCAAAGTTAACTTTCCTAATACCTCGTCAACAACTTTTTGCACAGTTTTCCAAACTGAACGAATCGAACAATCGATTGAATTTGTACAAATGTCAATAGCACCGGAGTGAGAATTACAAAATTCATCTTCAAATAATCTTCCACCGAGTACGTTCACAACATCTTGCAAAGAAATTTCATTAGCTGGTCGAGATAATTTATAGCCACCGATTTGCCCGCGTTCACTTTCAACTAAGCCACCAATTCTCATAATTCGCAATAGCTTTGCGACATTAGGGACTGTTAGACCTTCTAACTCACTGATTTCTGGGATTGTAAGCCCCCTATCGGATTTATGTTTAGCAATCTGGAGAAGACATCTTAATCCATATTCTTCCTGTGTGCTAAATTTCATTTTCCACCTCTCACTTAAAACCGTTACAGAAAAATATTAATTATTTTGAATCGGTATTTTCGATCCACAAATTTTTGCATGCATAAGTTCATCATATTTTTCTTTTCGGATCGACGGTCCGGATTTCGAACAATAAGCGTTAAATGCTTTTATTAATTCAAATGCAACTTCCTCTGGAGTGGACCCTTCTATCTGATGACGCTGCATCATATAGATAGGTGATCCGTTCTTAATAATAGCCAAAGAGGGGGATGATGGCGGATAATTATTAAGATAATTTTTCCGAACATGATCAACAGCATCTATTTCTTGACCGGCAAATACGGTTGTTAATTTTTCTGGAATCACTTTATTTTGTAATGCAAGCGATACGCCGGGTCTTGCACTTCCAGCTGCGCATCCACAGACAGAGTTTATAAATACTAAAATCGTCTCATCATTTTTTTGTGATAGAGTTTTTTCAACCTTTTCAGGCGTAAGCATCTCTTCAAATCCAACGAACGTTAGTTCATCGCGCATGAATTGTACTGTTTTTGGATCATACATTGGGGGTTTCGGATTCATATTTTGAAACATTATATCTATCCTTTTGTTTGTGATTGTTCTAGGAACTGCTTCCCGAAAATTATAAAAATCCAAGTTTAAGCTTTGCTGCTTCCGACATCATATCACGATTCCATATCGGATCCCATACAACATTAACATTCGCATCTTTAACGCCGTGAATTTCTTTTATCTTTTCCTGTACTTCCGGCGGCAGCGAGCCTGCAACTGGACAAGCAGGAGATGTCAATGTCATATCGACTTTAACATTAGAATCATCATCTATTTCTATTTTATAAATCAAGCCGAGTTCATATATGTCTACTGGTATTTCTGGATCGTAACATTTTTTCAAGACTTGTATTACTTGTTCTTCCAATAATTTTTTATTCATTCTAAAATTTATTCAGTTGAAACTATTTCTGATTTGCTTTCCAGTGCATTCTTAAGAGTATGCCATGCAAGCGTAGCGCATTTAACTCTTACTGGATATTCGGTCACACCTGAGAAGACAGCAAGCTTACCTAACGATTCAACATCGAAGGAATTATCAGCTTTTCCAGTTATAAAATCATGAAACTGTTTGAAAATTTTCTCTGCTTCTTCAACACTCTTTCCTTTTACGATTGAAGTCATAATCGAAGCAGATGCCTTAGAAATTGCACAGCCGGCTCCATCAAAGCCGACATCTACAATCACACCATTCTCTATTTTTAGATATAAGTTAAAATGATCGCCGCAGAGGGGATTAAATCCTTCTGCCGAATGAGATGAATCTTCAATCTTATGATAATTCTTGGGATGCTTGCTGTGATCAAGAATTACTTCTTGATAAAGTTCTCTTAAGTCGGACATTAACTAAAAACCTTTATTACTTTTTTTATCGCTTCAGCTAATAGATCTATTTCTTGCTTTGTATTGTAAAAGGCAAAAGATGCTCTTGTTGTTGCCGGAACATTAAATCTTTTCATTAATGGTTGTGTACAATGATGCCCTGTTCGTACAGCTATTCCTTCATTATCTAAAATTGTTCCGATATCATGGGGATGAATATCTTTTACGACGAAAGAAATTATCGAAGTTTTTTCAAGAGCATTGCCTATGATTTTTAATTCCTGAATTTCAGATAATACTTTAGTCGCATAGTTAAGCAATTCCTGTTCGTAGAAGGCGATTGCTTCAACGCTGAGATTAGACACGTATGAAAGAGCTTCGCCAAGTCCAATTGCTCCGGCGATGTTCGGCGTTCCAGCTTCAAATTTATTTGGCAGATCATTATATGTAGTTTTTTCAAAAGTTACAGACCGAATCATATCTCCACCTCCTTGAAAAGGAGGAAGTTTTTGCAATAAGCTTTTCTTTCCATATAGTACACCTATGCCGGTTGGACCATATATTTTGTGTCCAGAGAAGGCATAAAAATCACAATCTAAATTCTGAACGTCAACTGGGATGTGAGTTACAGCTTGTGCACCATCAACCAAAACCGGTATTCCACTACGGTGTGCGATTTCTGTAATCTTTTTAATTAAGTTAATTGTACCAAGCGTGTTAGAGACATGTACAATTGAAATCAATTTTGTTTTCGAAGAAATTATTTTTTGAAATTCATCGATCAGCAATTCTCCCTGATCACTTATTGGAATAACTTTTAATTTCGCTCCTCTTTCTTCACAAAGCATCTGCCAAGGAACAATGTTCGAATGGTGTTCCATGTGTGAGATTATTATTTCATCACCATGCTTGATAAATTTTTTTCCAAAAGAATTTGCGACAAGGTTTATCGATTCCGTAGTTCCGCGTGTGAATAGGATTTCATCATTGCTCGATGCATTAATGAAATTTTTAACTATGGATCGAGCATTCTCATAAGCTTCTGTGGCAACTTGACTCAATTTGTGAACACCTCTGTGAATATTTGAATTCTCGCCCGTGTAATATTGATTCATTCGTTCTATTACAGAAATTGGCTTCTGTGTCGTTGCCGAATTGTCAAGATAAACCAGCTTTTTTCCATGGACAAACGAATTAAGGATGGGAAAATCATTTCGAATTTTTTCAACTTGGAAATTCAAATTGGTTCGTTCAATAATACTTGTATCAAGTTCCATTTAATTTTGTTCTCCGGAGAGAATTAGTTTCATTTTTTCAAAAACAACTTTATCCAGTTGAGATTTTATCTCTTCAATTTTAATGAAATCCAAAATATCGCTGGCAAATGCATTGATTAAAAGTGAACGTGCATTCTTCTCGTCAATTCCTCTTGCACGCAAATAAAAAAGGGCTTCTTCGTCGATCTGTCCAATTGTTGCTCCATGAGTACAACGAACATCATCGGCAAAGATTTCTAATTGAGGTTTCGTATCAATCCGGGCGCTTCCGGATAAAAGTAAATTTTTGTTTGATTGATATGCGTTAGTTTTTTGCGCATCTTTTCTAACCATTATCTTTCCATTGAATACGCCCTTCGATTCTTCAGCGAGAATTCCTTTATAATATTCATTACTTAAACAGTGGGGCATTGCATGATCGACTAAAGTGTGATTATCAACATGCTGTTTTTTATCGACGAAGTACAGCCCGAAATAATTTGCCTCACACCCTTTGCCATTTAAAACAGAATTAATATCGTTTCGAGTTAGAGACCCGCCTAGTGAAATATTATGTGAAGTGTATTTACTGTTCGTTTTTTGCTCTATTTGAATTTTTGAAATATGAAACGACGAAAGACTTTCTTTTTGAATCTTATAGTGATCTATAAAGGCCTTCTCATCGAGAAAGATCTCAGTTAAAGCATTTGTTAAATATGGAAATTCTGAAATCGGCTGATGTACTTCAACAAAACTTGCCTGGGAGTTTCTTCCAAACACAAATAGATTTCTAGGCTGAGAAAGTATGTTCACATTTTCTTTACCATTTAAATAGATCAAATATATTGGTTCGGTTACTACTTGATCGTTTGGGACATGAATGAAGGCACCATCTTCAACAAATGCACCATTCAAAGCATTAAAACCATTGTCAAAATTTGAATATTTCCCAAAGTGCTGAGAAAAAACTTCATCCCCGCTCGAGTGAACTGTCTCCAAGCTATCAACGCTTACAGAGGTTTTAGGAAGAAGAATGTTAGAATATTCTTTGGATAAAAATCCATTCACAAAAACTAAATAATTTTTATCACGATACTCCGCAAGAATTTTTTCTAATTTTTTGGTATCGATAGATCTTTCATTCAAACAGGCTGGCGTGAATTCATAATTCAGAACTTCTGACAGACTGGTATATTTCCATTCTTCATTTTTTGTTGTTGGAAAATCAAGCTTACTAAATAAGTGAATTGCCTTTTTTCTAAATTGATGCAATTCGGAATTAGATTCTCCATTGAGTCTTTTCTCAAAAGCCTTAAATTTATCTATGTACCAATTTTTATTTGAAATTTTATCAGTCATTTTTTTCTTTCATTAAGAAACAGTTTAAGTCGACTCGCCATTTTTTATCCAATCATATCCTTTTTCTTCAAGCTCGAGAGCTAATTCTTTTCCTCCTGATTTTACAATCCGACCATTATAAAGAACATGCACAAAATCTGGCACAATATAATTCAGCAGCCTCTGGTAATGAGTTACGACAATAATTGCCTTATCTTTAATTTTTTCTTTAAGAAGATTTACACCGTTCGATACGATTTTTAGAGCATCTATGTCAAGTCCAGAATCGGTTTCATCGAGCAAAGCGAGTTTTGGTTCAAGCATCAGCATTTGAAAGATTTCATTTCGTTTCTTTTCTCCGCCGGAAAATCCTTGATTTACAGAACGGCTCATCATTGCCTCGTCCATATCAAGCATTTTCATTTTAGATTTCATAAGAGAGAGAAATTCCATTGCATCCATTTCTTCTTCGCCCTTATGTTTTCGCACTTCGTTTACCGCTGTTTTCAGAAATGTTGCATTGCTAATTCCTGGAATTTCAACCGGATATTGAAATGCAAGAAAAATTCCTTCGCGTGCTCGATCTTCTGGTTCCATTTCAAAAAGATTTAATCCTTTAAAAAGAACCTCACCAGACATAATTTCATATCCTTCTCTTCCGGCAATTACATTTGCCAAAGTACTTTTACCAGAACCGTTTGGACCCATTATCGCATGAATTTCTCCGGCATTTACTTTCAAATCAATTCCCCTGAGAATTGCTTTTCCTTCAACATTTACAAATAAGTTTTTAATCTCTAACATTTATTTCCTTTAACGACTTTCTTCTATGAAAAATTTGTTAACCGACACTTCCTTCAAGACTAACGCTTAATAATTTCGAAGCTTCTACAGCGAATTCCATCGGCAGTTCCAGAAAGACTTCTTTGCAGTAACCATTTACAATCAGACTAATTGCATCTTCTTTCGAAATACCGCGCTGATTAAGATAAAATATTTGATCCTCTCCTATTTTGGATGTGGTTGCCTCGTGTTCAACTTTTGCTGTTGGATTATTTACCTCGAGATATGGAAACGTATGGGCACCGCATTTATCTCCGATGAGAAGCGAATCACATTGAGAAAAATTTCGTGAGTTCTCAGCTTTGTTTGAAATTCTTACTAATCCACGATAGGAATTTTGACTTTTTCCTGCAGATATACCTTTTGAGACGATTGTGCTCTTTGTGTTTTTCCCGAGATGGATCATTTTAGTACCTGTATCTGCCTGCTGAAAATTATTTGTTAGGGCAACAGAATAAAACTCACCGACTGAATTATCACCAAGCAAAATACAACTTGGATATTTCCACGTAATAGCTGATCCCGTTTCAACCTGTGTCCAAGATATTTTAGAGTTATTTCCTTTGCAGATACCCCGCTTAGTTACAAAATTATAAATCCCTCCCTTGCCTGCTTTATCTCCGGCATACCAATTCTGTACTGTAGAATATTTTATCTCAGCATTCTCGAGAGCAATTAGCTCAACTACTGCCGCGTGAAGTTGATTTGTATCTCGGATTGGCGCCGTGCAGCCTTCAAGATAACTGACATAACTTCCTTCATCTGCAACGATGAGAGTTCTTTCAAACTGTCCAGTATCGGCAGCATTAATTCGAAAGTAAGTTGAAAGTTCCATGGGGCATCTTACACCTTTTGGAATAAAACAGAACGAGCCATCGCTAAAGACTGCGGCGTTTAAAGCAGCATAAAAATTATCCGTCGACGGAACAACTGATCCAAGATATTTTTTAATTAATTCAGGATGGTTTTGAATAGCTTCAGACATAGAGCAGAAAATAATCCCAAGTTCGGAAAGCTTTTCTTTGTAGGTAGTCGCAACAGAAACGCTGTCAAACACAGCATCGACTGCAACGTTTGCTAATCTTTTTTGTTCGGCAAGCGGGATTCCGAGTTTATCAAATGTTTGAAGCAATTCAGGATCGACCTCGTCAAGACTTTTTAATTGCGGTTTTTGCTTCGGCGCTGCATAATAAATTATATCTTGATAATCGATCGAGTTATAATTCACATTTGCCCAATGTGGCTCTGTCATTCGCTTCCATTGCTGAAATGCTTTTAATCGCATTTCAAGCATGAATTCAGGTTCATTTTTCTTGTTTGAAATCAGCCTAATAATATCTTCATTTAATCCACGAGGAGCTGTTTCCATTTCAATATCAGTAACGAAACCATATTTATATTCCTTTTCGGCAAATTCTTCTAAATTTATTTTTTCTTCAGGCATTAATCTGTTCCATTTATAAAATCGTGTGGTTCATTACAAGATTAATCAATCTGTATAAAAAAGTCAAGATAACGATTTTGCTATTGATTTATTCATAATTCGATCTGTGAGCTTATTCTTTTAACTATGTTTTCAAAGAGAAATTTAATTCGAATAAAGTCCGGATTTGAAACAGTAAACTTACATTTTATATGGATATTTTATATATTTAATCAATTAGAATGTTGGTTATACTTATCTCATCAATAAATAAAGAGGCATAATATGAAAAAAATATTCTTAGCATTATTTGTTCTATCAATTTTCTGTTTCACTTCCGAAATCATGGCTCAAGAAGTTCAAACTGGAAAATTTAGAACATCTGCAGCTGCCACTGGTTATACACTCGACAAGAATGATGGTGAACGTTCCGTCTACGTTGAAGTGGAATATCCTAAACCATTCGAGAAAAAACCTGAAGTTATGGTTGGAGTAAATTTAATCGATGCATCAAATGCCCAAAACTTAAGATACAGCGTTGAGGTAAAATCTGTATCACGCGATGGATTTACGCTTCTGGTTAAAACTTGGGCAAATACGAAAATCTTCGAAATTGGCGGCGGCTGGATTGCAGTAGCTCCTAACTAAAATTACTATATTTCTAAAAAGGTAATGGCAGCAGTTGAAATTTTTTTTTTAATCGCTGCCATTTTCTTTTAATTGTTTCAAAATTCTTCGGCGGAACTAATATTTAGTCGATTTTGATTAGCGAGATTACTAGTTAAAATTGAGTTAGTCCAACAAAAAATTACTTACAACGTCCGTTAGAAAAATAAAGACCATTACTCGTGTTGAACCTGATTAAAAATCACATTTCCAAATTTTGGAGTTCATATGTACTGGGATTATTGAGTTTATACTTTATTTTTAATCGCGGCGATTACACAATTTTGGATTGGGTTCACTTATTTATTCATGAACCGGGACATTTTCTTTTTGCAATTTTTGGTAGATTTTTTGGAATGCTGGGCGGAACTTTAATGCAACTACTTTTACCATTAATTTGTGCCATATTGTTTTTTAGGTGGAAAAAGATTATTAGGACGCAACTATGTTTTTTTTGGCTTGGTCACAGTCTGATTAATGTCAGCGTTTATGTTGATGACGCTGATAAGATGATACTAAGAATCATCGGAAAAATTCATGACTGGAACTGGATCTTAGGAAAACTGGATATTACAGAGTATGCAACTGAATGCGGATTTTTTGTTTTTGGAACAGCAATTTTTACATTCATCATTATGACTTTTATTCCGATGTTTATCAAAAGAAATGAAGCCTCGATTGATTTAGAATAATACTTTTTGCAGAATTTATGAAATAATGTATATTGAACAGTAAAAATAAGGGAAGTGAAAAACCGAATTTCACAAAAAGTAAATTCAAGTTTATTTATGCCACTCAGCGAAGTGGCATTTTTTTTACCGTCAGTAAACGCCATATGAACAAAGAGAAAAATGCAATTT
>Ga0194110_10003721_pt1 | contig 18783 bp, 17 predicted proteins | sample TA2Kig1200mmetaG_FD_146192 | JGI IMG/M metagenome (GOLD analysis project Ga0194110, IMG submission 146192) | Freshwater microbial communities from Lake Tanganyika, Tanzania - TA2015032 Kigoma Deep Cast 1200m | ecosystem: Environmental > Aquatic > Freshwater > Lake | place: Tanzania: Lake... | reverse complement strand
TCTGATGCTACTGGCGCTGGGTATTTTCTTTATCGGGGTGGGTATTGGGCTTTGGTTCTATGTGCGGCGAATGGCGGATTAGAAGCACCCCCTGACAGGCGACGGATTTATTCCAGCCGCTGCTCCTTCCACACATTGCCCTCATGATGATATCCGACCATTTCCCAAAAGCCCTTGCGGTCTTCGGTCATGAATTCCAGGCTCCGCAGCCACTTCGCGCCCTTCCATAAATAGACATCCCGCTCTGACTGTGTTCCGGGAATGGCACCCACCACACCACGCAGCGGATAACCATGTTCCGGAGTGATCGGCTGACCATTGTAATGGGTGGCTAACAGAAAACGATCGGACAAAATGATATCCAGGGGAAGGTTGGCTGAAAAACTGTATTCCGCGTGCTGCATGACGAACTTTGCGTTTGGTTTTATCCGAACCAGTTCCCTATCAACCAGCACTTGGAATGGGACACCTTCCCAATCGGTGCCGAACTTGCTCCAGCGTGTCACACAGTGAATGTCCAGATGAACGCCAACGCGGGGCAGGCTGCTAAATTCCAGCCAGTTCATTCGGAGTGGGCTTTCTACTTCCCCAAAAATCCGAAAATCCCAGGTGGTTTCATCAAAAGGCGGAATTGGTCCATAGTGCAGGACCGGGAATTTCTCCGTGAGTATCTGTCCGGGCGGAAGCCGCCCTTCTTTCCTTAATATTTTTTCTTTTTCTCTTCGGTCATCCATTTCTGCGAACTTTCTTCCATTATACATTTAAGGGGAAAAGGATATTAAAGAACACTGAAGTGTACGCACCAATCATCAGGAGTAGATTTTTATTGATCGAAAGATATTCTTAATCTCTTTTGCGTTTAGAGGGTGGCGTAAAAAAAGACAGGGCAGGTGAATAACCCGCCCTGCTTAATGCGTCATCTATCTTTTAAAGTCATGCTATTTACTTTTTCTTTCTTGCACACACTGCTGGTGTGACGCTGATGCGCTCAGCCACCTAAATTTAATCATTGGTCGCGTTATTCAACACGCACTATCCATTTGATTTCGATAATACTATTGCTGCGGAAATCTATGGTTCATGGAACCAGGAGTGTTCATGCACGAAGATATCCGCTTTTCCATTAGTATCCCCATCCACCAGGTTGCTGGCTTTGGATGAGAAGGCTACATAAATTCCATCAGCAGAGATGGCGGATTGATATGAAAGGTTATCTGCCTGGACATCATCAACACCGTATGAGACACGTGTGGTCTCACCCCACCAGAGGTTATAGAGGAAGACGTCCTGCTTTTGATTGGGGTCTCCATCCACCAGGTTGCTGGCATAAGAGACAAAGACCACATGTCGCCTGTCGTAGGAGATGGTTGGATCGCTTGAATTACCATTTGCCTCGGCGTTGCTGCTATCCACTGAAACGCGCATGGTGGTTCCGTTCTGTCGGTCGTGTACAAAGATATCTACCTTATTGTTGTCATCATTATCCACCAGGTTAGTAGCATCGGAAACAAACGCTACATAGCGTCCATCGCCAGAAATGAACGGATCACTCGAAGCACCATTGGCTTGCACACCGCCACTGGCTACTGAAACGCGTGTGGTCTCACCGGTCTGCTGGTCATGTACAAAGATATCCCCCTTGCCATTATCATCCTCATTCACCAGGTTGCTGGCAAAGGATTGAAAAGCCACGTAGCGCCCATCGTGGGAAAAAGACGGTGAGTGGGAATAATTATTCGCCTGATCTCCTCCTGTGGAAATGGAAACGCGCGTCGTCTGCCCTGTATTGCGGTCATGGACAAACATATCACCTATATTGTTGGTATCTTCATCCACTAGGTTGGTAGCAATGGATTGAAAAGCCACGAAGCGACCATTGCCAGAAATGGCAAGGTGGGGACTGGAAGCATTATTGGCTTGTTCACCGCTGCTGGATACTGAGATACGCGTTGTCTGCCCAGTGTTGCGGTCGTGAACGAAGATATCTCCTTCTTTATTGGTATCTCCCGCCACCAGGTTGCTGGCAACCGACCAAAAAGCCACAAAGCGCCCGCTGGCAGAAATGGATGGCACTTGGGAATAAGAATTTGCCATCACACCACTGCTGGAAACCGAAACGCAAGTGGTTTTTTTGTTTTGCAGGTCACGCACAAAGACATCCTGATATCCGTTGGTATCTCCGACCACCAGGTTGCTGGCGCCGGACAGAAAAGCTACAAAGCGCCCGTCAGAAGAAATGGAAGGCCTTTCTGACCAAGAGTTACCCTGGACATTGCTACTGGAAACAGATGCGCGGGTAACAGCGGGGGTGACGGTGAATAATTTGTATGCGCTCCAGTTTCTCCATGCACCATTTACATAAGCACGGGCACGCCACTTGTGACGGGTATTGTCCTTATGATACATTTCAGGCGTGGTCGTGCAGGTACTACCGGAGCAGACCGACGATGGGCGAATGATATCCAGCACTTTTGTCTCGCCCTGAAACACCTGTACCTGGTATTTGGTGGTATCAGCCGTGCGAGTCCAGGTGTAGGTTGGATAGTTCCCATTGATAACACCACTGGGGGAGGTTGGTTGAGGAACGTTGCCCGCCGTAGAGAAATTCCTGTAAGCGCTCCATGTCAGCCAGAGTCCATCCGTGTAGGGGCGCACACGCCATTTATAGGCAGTGCTGAAATCAAGCGATCTGCCAGGTTTGGTGGAGCAGGTCGCGCCGGAGCAAATTGAACCTGAGATGGTGAAATCCAATACCTTAATACTTCCCTTGTACACCTGCACCTGATATATGGCAGCGTCCGTCGCTCAGCTCCAGTTGTAGGTCGGTTTGGTTTCATAAATGATGTTTTTGGGATAATCGGGCACCGGCATGGGGCTGGCTACCGTGAAACTGCAATTGGCACTCCAGGCATACCATTTTCCGACCGCGTAGGCGCGGACACGCCAGGTGTGAGCGGAGTGCGTCAGCGAGACAGAGGGTGTGACAGAGGTTTTGTTCACAGTAGTATCAATGACTTTGGTTGTGCCGCGGTACACCTGAAGCTGATATTTTCCTGCACCGGACACTGCACTCCATGCATAGGTTGGCTTTTTCGTGTAGATCGTTCCGGTGGGATTGAATGGTGTTGGGATGGGGTTCACCACATTAAAATTCCGGTAAGCACTCCAATCCCCCCACACCACCTGCATAAACGCGCACGCGCCATTTATGGGCTCCAAATGACAGCAGAATATTCGGGGTGGCAGAGGTGCCGCTGGTTAACCTGTCCATCACCATCACACTGCTTTTGAGCACCTGAAAACGGTACAGTGTGGCGTCGCTCACCGCGCTCCAGGTGTAAGTTGGTTTGGTTACGTAGATGTTTCCGGTGGGGTTCAGCGGGGTAGGCACCCCCGCGGCGGGTTCAACTGGCTCCAAATCGTCTTCTGTGGGTGTGGGTTGCGGTTCTTCTGGAAGCAGGGGCTCCTGTGTAGGTGTTTCAGCGAGTGTTTCCTCCTGCGCCAAGGCTTTTTGATTGACTGGCAGTATGATTGTCAGCAGAGCAATGGTGAGCAAAAAGGTAAAACCAAATTGATAATATTTCCTTTTTATATTCATAATACAACCTCCTAATTTTTTGTATTATTTTCAAGCGAACAATGCTGTTTTTAAGAATAGAATGGTTCAAAAAGGGATCAAGCGGATATTTGGTTTGGCAGACTGATGATTTCATTGATCTGCCAGTCAGTTTTATCGATTTTTAAATATGATTTCTTTTATCGTTCGTCCTGCACATCCTTCCTGCTACTATCTCCTCTTTCATAATAGCAGAAAATCAGCAAAAGGTCAATTTCTTGTATACATTCATCTTTGCATGTTGCTGATTGCCTTAATGGGTAAATTTTGCTTACCATTCAGCTACTGAATAAAATGCAACACAGTAATTATACATTTACACATTAATGCTGGTTCATCAGTTCTGGTAGTAAAAAAAGAAATTTAACAGTACTTACCATCAATTAGAAATTTTTGAGACGATACAGGCTATTTTCCGTTATGTGGTTGAACTTTTACACCTCTGCTTTCTATTTCTTGCATCAAACCAACCAAATGGGCAGGTTAATCAGAATAAGAGTACCAACAGTGTAAGATTCCACCAGATGACAGAAGCTCCATCCTATAAAATGGATCGCTGAAGGATTTAAGGAGTCTGCTATAAAATGCAAAAATTTGGCTTCGGATTCTCCCCCACCGATTTTTTTCTGATCCCCTGCGGTATAAAAAAGGGTTATATTGAATTAGAATCATGAGCGTGGATAAAAAACGCAGCATGGAAGCCATGATCACCAGTCAGCTATTGACCGATGCGATACCATCATCCGAATCTCTATTCTTGGATGAATTGTCTGATTTCTCGTTCCTGATGCAGCACTACCAGCATATTTTGACTGCACTCGCAGGTCTGCTGAAACTGGCGGCCGTGGAAGTGTATTTGAAAGAGGGCGTTTCCGGAAACCTGCGTCGGATTTTTCATTCTGGTGAACTAGCTGCCATCTGGGAAGCCGCTAGCATAGAGGACCCACAGGGATTTCTGGCAAAACAGCTTATCCGAAATGAAGCCCGCACCATTCATCTTCCCAACCGGCGCATCAGCGATATCAATCCACTTCTAAGGGAAAAAGCAATTGGCCAAATTGCCTGTTTCCCTATCCGCTCGGGAGATCTTTCCATTGGATTGTTGTGTGCCGCCCACAGCCGCCGGAATCTGTTGGATGAGAATGAGATAGCAATGCTGATCTCATTAAGCGAATGGATTGGCATGCTCATGGAACTTGAGAGAAAAAACCAGCAGGTTCGCGCACAGATCATCACCGATGAGCGGGAACGGATCGGCATGGACCTGCATGATGGGATCATCCAGTCCCTTTATGGGATTGGTCTTTCGATGGAGAATGCACGGTTGAATTTAGATCAGGAAAAAGGCAACGCCAGTCAATTGATTGAAAAGTCCCTGGAAGCCCTGCAATCCGCGATCGCCGATATCCGGGCATATATCCTGGACCTGCGCCCACGCCAGCTCCGGCATGCCAATCTCATCGAGGGGATGCGCAGTCTAATCCGCGAGTTCCGCGCCAACACCATGGCGGAAGTGCATCTGGAAGGTTCTTCACAGGAGATAGAGGGACTGGCACGCGAACAGGTGGATGCGTTGTATCATATCTTTCAGGAAGCGCTTTCCAACACCGCCAAACATGCCAGAGCCACTAAAGTAGCTGTTCGTCTATGGCGCCGGGGAGATCGGGTGCTGTTACGTATCCATGATAATGGACAGGGATTCGAAGTATCTCCTGCCGACCACCGTGTCGGGCATGGGCTTGCGAATATGCGTGTACGCGCCGAAGCTGCCGGCGGCGGCATGGAGGTAGTATCCATCCGTAGACAGGGTACCACCCTGACTGCCTGGGTGCCACTGACCCTGGAGCATTAACATGTCCGATAAGCCTGACAGGTCCTTTTCTGAACGTGCCTTCCTACGAGGGGAACCATCCTATATCTGGAGAGCGGGGCAGGAGCGCCGCCTAGAGCTGATTAGGCGATGGGGTGAAGACAGGATGAACGGCATTTTGCTTGAGAATGGCTGCGGTCTGGGAGAATATCACTCACGCATCCGCCAGAACGCCCGTCTGGCGATTGGGTTGGATGTGGAGTTTTCCCGCCTGGCAGAAGCCGGTAAAAGTTTGACTGATCTGGTTTGCGCCGCAGGAGAATCTCTGCCATTTCCTACAAATGCATTTGACCTGGTCCTGAGCAATGAGGTCATTGAACATGTGCAGAATGATCGAAAAGCGGTGCAGGAGAGTGTGAGAGTATTAAAAAGAAAAGGCCGATTAATCCTGTTTTGCCCCAACCGCGGGTATCCGTTTGAAACCCACGGTGTTTACTGGAAAGGGAATTATCACTTTGGCAACAAACCGCTGGTCAATTATTTGCCAAACAAGTGGCGCAATCGACTGGCGCCACATGTACGTGCCTACACTAAAGGCAATCTAACAGCTCTGTTTGAGGGCTTGCCGGTGGATTTCATCCATCGAACTATCATTTTTGGTGCGTACGATAACATCATCCAGAAGCTCCCCGGGGTGGGGAAACTGCTGCGCACGATCACGCGCTTTCTGGAAAAGACTCCACTACGCGCGTTGGGTTTATCGCATTTCTGGGTGGTCGAGAAACAAGCACACTAAAAACCGGTGTTCCTGGATGCATCGCGGTAACTGCAGTAGGCACAGTCTGTGCCTGCCTCGGGGGCTTCGGGTAGTGTCAGAAGGGTTAGTACCTCATCGATGAAAGCCACAAAAGAAACCTCATCCAGAGGACATTCAAGCCACGTTGCCGGTCCCATAAGGTTTAAACCGCCATCAGGCTGTTCACTCATCTCGCGCGGATCGAAACACAGCAGACCCAGGCGTGTCACTGGATGAAGGTGAAGTTTACCCGGCATGGGATGTTTAAGCGCATAAGCATACGCATGGAGCTGGCGGCTGTAAAAGTTCACATGGTCGCTTTTCACTGTGGTGGTCTTGAAATCCACCACACCAAATGATCCATCATCGAATTGCACCACAGTGTCAAAAATTCCCAGGATGAAAGCAGAATTACCGCTTACGGAATGAATGATCGGTGCTGATGTGACCCATCTTCCGGACATAATCGCTTTCCCTTCCGGCAAGTCGGGAGATATCCTGCGAGTGGAATGACCCAGGTAAATATCCTTCATTTTCTGATCGATGAGGCCAAAGATCGCGGGAAATGGTGCAGAGGGTCGGCGAAAGTCGTGCCTGACCTTCAAATAAAAACATCGCTTGCATTCATCCCAGAGAAAGGTCAGATCTGAGGGGCTGAGTTTCCATTGTCCCATTGGTTCTCCTTTAATGGTTCGATTTAACGTGAAAATCGTAAATTCCATCTGCGAAAGGAAATGACATCCCGCAGCCATCACAGGTTAGTACAGGTGGCGTGTCCTCGATGGGAAAGTGACCACAGGACGGGCAACGAAACAGTAAGGGATGCAAGGGTATCCTTTCGCCTCTCACCCTGGTCCGCAGAAAAACACTCGGGCTATATGCCATCCAGGAGGCAATTCGCTGGAGGAATGATTCCAGAAGCATTAAAATCCGAAGGGGTAGGGAACGCTTTAGAGATTCCATTCGCAGGTGAGATACGCCGATCTGTTTTTCGATTATGAATCCCAGTTCAATGAGCATCTCTTTTACTGATGTGGGATGGAAATCATAATTCAATTCCGCGAATTCCACAGCTTTCCGGCTGAAAGGATTCCAGTCCTGTCTTCCAAATAGATAGCGAGCAATGGATTTTAGGTTGCGTTTGTTTGCAAACTCCAGAATAAAGACTGCCTCTCCCGACAGACAACCCTGTATTTGCTTCAGTGCCAGATGCGGATCAGAAAGATGATGTAGGGTGCGGATCATAGTGGCAGCATCGAAGGAATTCGGGCCGAAGGGCAGGCAATAGACATCTGCAGCGACAAACCGGTAGTGGCTGTCCCTGCCAAGTCTGTCGATCGCCTGATTCAATTGGGTGGTGGAGTAATCCAGCAAAGTGACCTGCTGAAAACCCTGATATCGCGGAGTGTTTCTTCCGGCGCCGGCGCCCAGTTCGAGCAAATGCTGTCCGCTTTTCGGCATCAGGTACTTCAACGCCAGCTCTTCAGCGGCATCCTCATACGCCCGACCACCTGCTTCCCAGAACTGCTGCTGATAGTCTGAACCTTCGTAATCACAAACAGGCGGAGTATTCATTGATGTAATTGTAGCCCATCCTGTTCCCATACGGAGAAGATCCACACGTCGATAATTATTTTGCTAAAATCAGCAATAAGATGAAATTGATCACTCTATTAACGGATTTTACCGAACGGGACGGTTATGTGGGCGTCATGAAGGGTGTGATTTACCGCATCGCTCCGGATGCACGCGTTGTGGACCTCAGCCATGAAATCCCTCCGCAAAATGTTTTTCAGGCGGCTCTGCTGCTTGGCAGGAGTACACCGTACTTTCCGGATGACACCGTGCATGTCGGCGTGGTAGATCCAGGGGTGGGAACACCACGGCGTGCTATCGCTGCCCGTCTAGAAAGCCAGTATTTTGTTGGACCGGACAATGGTTTAATGACCTTGTTGTATGCTTCCACTAGGTCGAAGGGTTTACCTGCACAAATCCATTGTCTGGAAAATCCGAGGTATCAACTTCCCGAGGTGAGCCGCTCCTTTCACGGTCGGGATATATTCGCACCGGCTGCTGCCCATCTGGTAAACGGTACTGCTCTCAGCGAATTCGGGGATCCGGTGAAAGATCCGATACTCATCGACATCCCAATTCCTCAGCGAACGCACAACGGATGGACAGGAAGTATCCTATACACAGACGCTTTCGGCAATCTGTCCAGTAATATCTGCGCCGAATATCTTTCGGCAGGTGATAATCCATATGTGATCATTGGGAGTCATGTTATTAAAAAAATATTAAATACCTTTTCGGAAGGGCGGGAGGGAGAAATCGTGGCAATCCTGGACAGTTTTGGTTATCTCAGCGTATGCGTTGTGAATGGCAGCGCTGCGAAACTCTTGAAGATAAAAGCGGGAGAGACCATCCTTGTGGTGTATTCCTAAACTCCATGATCCGGATATTTAGTTCCTATGTCCTTATTAACCGCAACTAACCTGGGCAAATCGTACGGCGCGGAAGATATTTTCAGCGGTATTTCACTGAGCATTCCGAAGAACGCCCGTATTGGTCTGGTGGGAATGAATGGAGTTAGTAAAACCACCTTGCTGCGAATTCTGCTGGGTGAAGAACTGCCATCCAAAGGAAATGTGCACCGGGCAAAAGCTCTTCGCATCCGCTATCTCTCCCAGGAAGCAGTACTGGAATCCACTCACACCCTTTGGGAAGAGTGCCTAACAGCGATTGCGGATTTAGTAAATATGGAACGCCAGCTTCGTGAGATGGAAAGCGCCATGTTGGCAGATCCACTGAACAGAAAATTGATCGACCGATATGGCAACCTGCAGCATCATTTTGAACAGATGGGCGGTTTCACATATGAAAACACCATTGACCGCACTCTCACCGGTCTTGGATTCATGAAAACGGATTTTCACCGTCCACTCAATCAGCTCTCCGGAGGACAGCGGACCCGGGCAGCCCTTGCAAAGGCATTGCTCTCCAACCCCGACCTGCTGCTGTTGGATGAGCCGACCAACCATCTGGATATCCAGGCAATGGAATGGCTGGAGGATTACTTAAGAACGTATTCCGGTTCTGCAGTACTTGTCTCCCATGACCGATACTTTCTGGATCAGACTGTGAACGTCATCTGGGAAATGACACCTGCGCTTGAAGAATATCACGGCAATTACAGCGCTTACCTGCTACAGCGTGAGGAACAGTATGAACGACAATTGAAAGAATATGAAATCCAGCAGGGATTCATTGCGAAAGAGGAAGAGTACATTCGAAGGAATATATCCGGCCAGAATACGCGCCAGGCGCAGGGTCGCCGAACACGACTCGAACGGCTTTTAGAGGATGCCCGGCTGGCTCCGCCACAGCACAATCGCCGCATAAGTCTGGGTCTGAAATCGACAGAGCGATCAGGCGATTTGGTCCTGCGCACTTATGGGCTGCATGTCGGTTATCACGATGACGAAAAAATCCTCATTGAAGTCCCAGACCTGGTATTGCACAGAAGGGAATGTGTAGCGGTGATGGGACCCAATGGCGCAGGAAAAACCACTTTCCTTAAAACCATTCTTGGGCAGCAGCCAGCATTGAAAGGAGAAGTCAGTCTTGGTTCGAACGTTAGGGTAGGGTATTTCTCCCAGGCTCATGAGAACTTGCATCCTTCCTGGACACTGAACAGAGAGGTACAGCTGCACGCGCCAAACATGCTGGAGGAGGAAACTCGTAATTATCTGGCGAAGTTCCTGTTCAGCGGCGGTGATGTTTTTAAGGAAGTGAAAGTGCTTTCCGGAGGTGAACGCGGCAGGTTGGCTTTGGCTTGCCTGGCACTGCAGGGAGCCAATTTACTCCTTCTGGATGAGCCAACCAATCATCTCGACCTTCCCTCTCAGGAGATCTTGCAGCGTGTTCTGGCGGAATTCAGTGGCACAATTCTGCTGGTCTCCCATGACCGCTACCTAGCGGATGCTTTCTCCACCCAAATCTGGGAAGTGGCACTGCAGGATAAAACACTGCGAATATTCAAAGGAAATTACAGCCAGTGGAAAGCGGCACAGGAAGCAGTCGAAATTCAACATAGAGAATCAAAAAACTCAATTTTGAGTAAGAAGCCCCCACAGCACCGAGAAAAATCCCATCCACACGTGAGCCAGCTCTGCCTGCGGGAATTGGAGACAAAGATCAGCGAAATCGAAGCACAACTGGAAATTGTAAGCCGTAAACTGGAAAAACCACTGGAAGCCACTGAATCCGTGGCAGAGCTCGGCAAGGAGTATATGTGTCTGAAAGGGGAGCTGGACGCCCGTTGGGAGGAATGGGATGAACTTTTTAGGGATTAAAATACATCGATGTCAAAGGAAAAATGACCAAATTAAAAGTCGCTTTGCTTGCCAATTTAAAAATCAACGCGCCGAAATTTGAGGGGATGTCTGATGACCAGTGGGATGACCTTGATTCGGAAAAGACCATTCAGGCCATCACAGAAGCCATTCATTCCGGTGGACACATCTGTGAATATCTGGAAGGTGACCGGACGTTATTTAAAACCATCCCGAAATTCAAGCCGAATATCTGCTTCAACATCTGTGAGGGGCATTTTGGGGATTCCCGCGAAGCGCAGGTTCCCGCCATGCTGGAAATGCTACGCATTCCCTATACCGGTTCACGTGTGTTCACTCTGGCGCTGGCGCTTGACAAACCTATGACCAAACGCATTCTGTGGTGGCACCAACTGCCTACCCCCGCCTTTCAGGAGTTTGAACGCGCGGATGAGGTGTTGACGGATGACCTGCGATTTCCGCTATTTGTAAAACCCAGCCGTGAAGGCACCAGCATGGGTATCAGTGCGCGTTCGATCGTAAAAACGGAGGAAGAACTCCGCGAGCAGATCAGCTTCATCATCAATAAATATCACCAGCCAGCGCTAGTGGAAACTTATATAGAAGGACGCGAGATTACCGTAGGGATGGTAGGCAACCTGATTGGACCGGTTGCGCGCAGAATGCCGATTAACCCAGAAGCTCCTCGCGTGCGGGCTGGATTGTATTTCATGCCGCCGATGGAAGTGGACCTCAATCCTTATCTATTCACCGACGGGGTGTACAGTAACCGCCTAAAGGTCGCTCTGGCAGAAGAGCTGGATTATCTCTGTCCGGCACCCATTGATGATGACTTGGTGGATGAACTTAATTTTCTGGCAGCGGCGGTTTTCCGCGTGATTGGTGCATATGATATCTCACGGGTAGACTTCCGTCTGGATATTAACAACAACTGGAAACCGTATATCCTGGAGATCAATCCTTTACCGGGTCTGTCGCCGGATGTATCCGATCTGGTCATCGAGGCGCGCGCAGATAATATCAGCCACGCGGAACTGGTGAACATGATCCTTGACACGGGGTTGAAGCGCTATGGATTGAAGTAATCGGTTAATCTCAAACCTGATCTCCAAAAATTTCCAAAGCGTGTCTGGTATTTAGCACCTTTGCATATTGATAATGGCTTCTTTAAAGAAAATCAGGTGCCCCAATCTCGCAGATATAAAAAATCATAGCCGACGGTGCGGTTGCTGACTTTGGCAACCGACGGCATGATGCGCTTGAAGTGAAATCGGCGGATACGTGCTATGACCTCAACCACAAACTCGCGGGGAAATCCGGCATCCACGCACTCCTCTGCCGTGTAGCGCTCATCCACTAGCCGGTAGAGCAGTTTATCCACTTCAGCATAGGTAAATCCCAGTTCTCCCTCATCGGACTGCCCTGCCCAAAGGTCCGCAGTGGGCGCTTTCCCAATAATCACGTCTGGAATGCCCATCGCCTTTGCAAGCTGGCGAACCTGGGTCTTATACAGGTCACCGATAGGATTGAAAGCGCAGGCGGAATCACCATACAGCGTGGTATAACCCAGCAGGCTCTCGGTCTTATTGCCGGTACCCACTACCAAGCCATTGAAGGCAACCGATTGGTCATACAGCACGATCATGCGGCAGCGCGCCATGATATTGCCCCTGCGCACATTGGACATATCCGGAAACTGATCGATCAACCCATCTGCCATCTCTGTAATCGGAATGGTAGTGGACTGCGCCCCGGTTGCTTTAATAACCATATCCGCATGATCCAGTGAATCCTGGCTGGACGTCTCATAGGGCATACGCACTGCAAGCACATTTTCACCACCCAGCGACTCTACCGACAGATAGAGGGACAGCGCTGAATCTACTCCGCCGGAAACACCCATGACCACTTTCTCAAAACCGGCGCGTTTGGTCTCGCTTCGGATGAATCCACTCAGGATACCGCGCACCAGATCCGTATTGATTTCCAGTTCTTTCATATCTTCCTCCTATCTGCCCGAAGCGCTGCCATTACAGCTGAGAATACGACTTAATTCGCGCTGCACCAGCGCAGTACGTTCATCACGCAGCAAAGGCAGGCGAGCCCGGGTGCGATGCAGCTGGTTCAGATCGATATCGCAGATGATCAGCGCTTCTTGCTCCAAAGGCGCCTTAGTGATCAGCTCACCATTCGGGTCATATACTGTCGAACCGCCCCAAAAATGCAATCCATCTTCAAATCCCACCCGGTTGCAGTGCACCACAAATGAAGTAAAAATGCTGGCATACGCACGGTTAATGCTTTCCACCCATTGAGCGGTGCTGAGCTGCGGCGCGTCGCTCATTCCCCGACCAGGGGAGGCGGACATAAACAGAAAAATGTCTGCGCCATCCAACCAGAGCAGATAAGGCGGGGAAATGTGCCAGAAGTCTTCGCAGATTAAAATGCCCATACATCCAAATCCGGTTTGAAATGTGGCAACGCCATCTCCCCAGGCAAAAAAACGCCCTTCGTCAAATAATCCATAGGTGGGCAGATACACTTTGCGGTGGACATGGACCACCTGACCTTTGGAAAGATAAGCACTGGAAATGAAAAAGCGGTTGCGGATATCCTCTTCTACGAATCCAACTACGATGTCGATATTTTCACTGGCAGCGAGCAATTCTCTGAAAACAGGATCATTCTCTTCAGGGCGGTGTGCTACTTCAGAGACCAGATCCTGCAATCCATAGCCGGTCAGAGAGAGCTCTGGAAAGATGACCAGATCGGCCTTTTCAGATGCCGCCTGCTGGATCCATTTAAGATTTTTTTCCAGGTTGCTTTCCACCACCCCGAGTTTGGTATTAATCTGCGCTAGTGCCAGTTTGAATCTCATCTTTTCTACAAAATCTTAAAAATCGATTGTAAATTGGCCATTTCTGTAAAACAGCACGCCATCTACGCTGATTTGACCACCTTGTCGCAGGTCGCAGATCATATCCCAGTGGATTGTGGATTCATTCTGACCTTTGGACTCCTGGTAGCTTTTACCAACAGCCAGATGGAAGCTTCCGCCAATTTTTTCATCAAATAGGATTTGGCCGGTGAAGCGATCGATGCGTTCATTGGTACCAATCGCGAATTCCCCAAGATAGCGAGCACCCGCATCCGTGTCCAGTTTTTTTAGAAGGTACTCCTGATTCTTATCAGCATTGGCTTGGACCACTTTGCCATCCTTGAACTCCAGACGAACACCTGAAACTTCGAAGCCCTCATAAAGGGTCGGGTAGGAAAAATATACAGTCCCATTGGCGCTATTTTCAACGGGTGAGGTGAAAATTTCCCCATCGGGCACATTGACCTTACAGGCACAGTTAATAAAAGGTCGTCCTTCGATACTTAATCTCAAATCGGTGCCTGAAGCAGTAATGTGCACTTCCTTCCTCCCCTTCAGCCAATTAATGGCTTTTTCCTGGCGGGCTTTGACCTTCTTCCAGTAACTGACCGGGTCATCCATATCCGGCATACAGGCGTTGTAGACAAAATCCTCATATTCCGCCAAACTCATATTCGCATCCTGCGCATATGCATAAGTCGGATAAAGACCTGCTACCCATCGCATTTGCCCTTTTGCCCCACGATCCAGCACAATATTCAGCGCTTTGCCGAACACAGAGTACAACCCTGATACCATTTCAGGATCGAATTGCGAAAGTTCCTTAGTGTTCAAATCGCCAAGAATACGCACGCGCGCGTCATATGTCTCATACATATTCCTGAAAGGTTTATAAACCGCCTCATACTGCTCTTTGGACGCATATCGCAAAATACTTTCCACCCAATCGGATGTATAAGGTACCACGAAAGGATATGCTCCCACCTGCAGACATTTCCGGAACACTGCTGAGAGCAATGGTTCTGCACCGAACTCACCGTGGATCAGCACTTTCTGTTTAGGTTGCACTTCCACGCTGTAATTCACCAGCATATCCGCCAGCTTATCAATGCGGGGATCTTTCATGGGTTCTCCTTTGCAGCTGTGGTTTTTTGCTGGTTTTATTTTACTCTAATGCTTCTGACGAATATCCCGATTGTGCCTTACATCCATTATCAAGTTTTGATAAGATAATAGAAATGGAAATTGGAGGAAACAATGGTACAGATACAATATCTGGGTCATGCCGCTTTCGCTGTTCAAGTAGATAGCACCCATTTGCTGATTGATCCATTCTTGAGCGGAAATCCTCAAACACCTGTACGCGTGGATGCTGTCCTCGCGGATTACATTCTGGTTACCCATGGGCACAGCGACCATCTGGGAGACACTGAGGAAATTGCCGGTCGTACAGGCGCTGTCGTGATCAGCAATTCGGAAATCTGCCACTGGCTTCAAAAAAAGGGCATACAGACAAGCGCTCAGCATCTAGGAGGTGGGCGTCGATATCCTTTCGGCTATCTGAAAATGACCTTTGCCCTGCATGGTTCCCCTCTACCGGATGATTCTTATGGAGGTAATCCGGGAGGTTTTTTGCTAAGGTCCAATGATGGAAAAAAACTGTACTTCGCCGGTGATACAGGTTTGTTTGGTGATATGCGTTTAATCGGCGAGAAGGGACTGGATTTTGCCGCGATTCCCATTGGTGATACCTATACCATGGGACCTGATGACGCGCTGCGTGCAGTCAAGCTGCTCAACCCATGTGTGGTGGTACCCATGCATTATGACACATTCGAAAGCATTGAACAGGATGTGCACGCCTGGAGCGTCCGCGTGATGGCTGAAACTGCAGTAAAAGTAATGGTAATGCAGCCCGGTGACAAGTTCAAGCTATAGAGATATTGATAGGTTTTGCAAGATGATGGCTCGTATGATTCGGCTGTTCTACCTGGAGCGTTTGATTGGAAAGAGATAAAAAATTCTATGAGTTAGATCGGATGCAGCGCCTGACGTTGCTTTCCCAGGAAAGCATGCTCACACAGGCGGAAATCGATGCTTTAAGTGGCAAAACCGGACTTTCTGCAGATATCGCGGATCATATGATCGAGAATGTGGTGGGCATTTTCTCACTACCGCTCGGGATCGCACGGAATTTTCTCATCAACGGACGGGAGGTGCTGGTACCAATGGCAATCGAAGAGCCATCAGTCGTGGCTGCCGCATCTCATATGGCAAAACTGGCACGGGCAGGGGGCGGTTTTCGCGCTGTTGCTTCTCCTCCGGAAATGATCGGGCAGATGCAGGTATTGGATGTGCCTAATTTGGAAAAAGCCAAGTCAGCACTGGATGATGAAAAGGAATATCTTCTGCAGGAAGCAGGTAAAGCTGATCCGGTTCTTAATGAGCTTAGCGGAGGCGCGCGCGATCTGACGGTGCGTCTGATCCCCGAGTCACCGATCGGCCCTTTCCTGGTGATTCATATCATTATGGATGTACGGGATGCGATGGGTGCCAATGCTGTAAACACCGCCATGGAACGCATCGCATCTGACGTGGAACGTATTACTGGCGGGAGAGTGCTGCTGCGCATCCTTTCCAACCTGGCGGACCGCCGCCTGGCGCACGCCACCTGCACCATCCCGGTGGAGGCATTGGCTTTCGGCGATTATTCGGGAGAAGAAGTTCGCAATCAGATAATCGAAGCCTGGGCTTTTGCTGCTGTGGATCCTCACCGAGCAGCTACCCATAACAAGGGTATCATGAACGGCGTGGACGCGGTAGTGATCGCCAGCGGTAATGACTGGCGCGCAGTGGAAGCAGGTGCGCATGCCTACGCGGCGCGCAACGGCAGGTACACCAGTCTGAGCACATGGTCAAAAGGCGAAAAGGGTGACCTGGTCGGTGAACTTGAAATGCCATTAGCAGTTGGAACCGTGGGGGGGGCAACCCGTGTCCACCCAACAGCAGGCGCTGTTTTGAAGCTGATGAATGTAAAAAGCGCAGGAGAACTGGCAGAGATCATCGTATCAGTCGGACTCGCACAAAATTTGGGCGCACTGCGAGCACTTTCTACAGAGGGAATCCAGCGTGGGCATATGACGCTGCACGCTCGCCAGATCGCCGCCTCTGCTGGAGCGCCGCCGGAATGGATTAATCCAATTGCAGAACAGATGATCAGCGAAGGACGTATCCATGTGAACCGCGCGTTTGAAATCTTGAAGGATTGGAGCAGAAAATGACACCCTCTCAGGAAAATGAAAAGGAAAATCTGCTATTAAAACCCAGAGTTCCGGTTGGGATTGTCGGCTACGGCGCTTACATCCCGCAGTATCGCCTGCCGGCAACTGAGATCGCTCGGATTTGGGGCGGCTCAGAGGAAGGTCTTCCCGTCAAGGAGAAATCTGTACCGGGGTTGGATGAAGATACCGTCACCATGTCCATCGAAGCTGCGCGCAACGCATTAAAAAGGGGGGGGATAGATCCACAACTATTGCGGGCGGTTTGGGTGGGTTCTGAATCGCATCCCTATGCGGTAAAACCTTCAGCGACTATTGTGGCTGAAGCGATCGGGGCGTCACCGCATATCCAGGCGGCTGACCTGGAGTTCGCGTGCAAGGCGGGCAGCGAAGCGATGGTTGCGGCAATGGGGTTGATCGGTTCGGGAATGGGTGAATACGCTCTGGCAATTGGGGCAGACACCGCCCAGGCAAGACCCGGTGACGCCCTGGAGTTCACCGCCGCTGCAGGCGCTGCTGCGTTCATCATCGGAACTGCGGATGAAGCCTGCGCGGAGATCATCTCCGCCTATTCTTTTGTCACCGACACTCCGGATTTCTGGCGGCGTGCCTACCAGCATTATCCAGAACACGGTCAGCGTTTCACAGGAGAACCGGCATATTTCAAACACGTGACCACCGCTGCAAGAAACCTGATGGAGGCAAGCGGATTGGGAGCATCCGATTTCGCTTACGCGGTCTTTCATCAGCCCAATACGAAATTCCCGCGGCGTGTCGCCAAACAATTGGGGTTCAAGGATGAGCAGATCCAACCCGGTCTGCTCTCGCCGATGATCGGGAATACTTATGCCGGCGCTTCGCTGATCGGTCTGACCGCATTGTTTGATATCGCCAAACCTGGAGACCGAATTTTGATGGTCTCTTATGGTTCTGGAGCGGGTTCCGATGCGCTGGATATCCGCGTCACGAAGCAGATTGACCTGTGCAGGGATCGTGCCCTCAAGACAGCGGAATATATCGCCCGCCGTGTGGAGATCGATTACGCCACCTACGCGCGCTACCGCGGTAAGCTGGCGCTCCATTAGAGGTTCCTATGGGAGATGTGTATATCGCTGGTATTGGTTTAACCCCGGTCAGAGAGCACTGGGACCAATCTCTGGCTAACCTCTCAACCAGAGCAATCCTAAATGCACTTAAAGATGCTGGCGGAGTCAAACCCCAGGCCTTCTATGTCGGCAATCTACTGGCTTCGACGGTTTCCAGACAAACCAATCTGGGCACATTACTTGTCTACAATGCTGGTTTGGAGTATCTGGAAACCTTTACTGCGGAAGCGGGGGAAGCATCGGGTGCTGCCGCTTTCCGGATGGGTGTTCTGGCAGTGCTCTCTGGTTATGTGAATGCTGCGATGGTAGTCGCTGTGGAAAAAGCCACTGATATGGTCGGTCCGATGCTGGATGATCGTATCGCGCAGGTCATGGATTATGATTTTGAGGCGGTGTCGGGATTAACACCATACGGTCAGGCGGCGCTACTGATGCGTCGTTATATGGATGTGTACAGTGTTCCCCATGAGGCATTTGGCACACTGCCTGTCCGCGCGCATACAAGAGCGATAGGTAATCCGAATGCCATGTTTCATCGGTCAATCACTATTGAACAGTATTTACAAGCACCTATCCTAACAGATCCTCTCAATCTGTACGACGCAGCGCCTTATGTGGATGGCGCTGTCGCGATCATTCTGATCAATGAAAATATCGCATCCCACTCACAGCACCCTTTGGTGCGTGTGGCAGGGTCGAGTGTGGCAACCGATGCCATGGCGCTGCACGACCGTCCAGACCCGCTGGCTTTCAGCGCCGCGAGACTCTCATGCCACAAAGCCATGGATGAGGCCGGTCTTAATTTGCAGGAGATCGATGTTTTTGAGCCATGGGATGCATTCTCAATTTACGCCCTGCTTTCTATTGAAGCCTGTGGGCTGGCCGCTCCCGGTGAAGGAAGTCTTTGGTTGAAAGATCACAGTGAAGAGCTGCCCATGCTGACC
>Ga0194110_10003701_pt1 | contig 18829 bp, 8 predicted proteins | sample TA2Kig1200mmetaG_FD_146192 | JGI IMG/M metagenome (GOLD analysis project Ga0194110, IMG submission 146192) | Freshwater microbial communities from Lake Tanganyika, Tanzania - TA2015032 Kigoma Deep Cast 1200m | ecosystem: Environmental > Aquatic > Freshwater > Lake | place: Tanzania: Lake... | reverse complement strand
CAGGTGGCCTGGTACATCGGCTACGTCGCGGGGTTCAACGACCCGACGAACTATTCAGGCCGCCGCGCCTGTTTCAGCACGCCACAGGCCACAATCGTCGAGGGCGCGAAGTTCCGACTCAACTGCATCAAGCTGTCGAGCAACCTCGACCTCCCGCGCGGCCACCGCGGCGTCGAGACCATCACCCACGACCTTGTGGGCACCGACCAGACGATTGACGAGCTCCGCGAGCGGAACGGACGCGGCATCTTCCAGCTCGTCTTCCGCGACGCCCAGAACAACGCCGACGTCACCAAGCCCTACGAGTGGATTCAGTTCACATATCCCCGCTTCCCGCACCCGCCCGTGCCCGTGGGGCAGGAGGACGAGGAGCGGAAAACGCTGGCCGACAAGTTCCTCTACGACATCAGCCGCGCCGTGGCGAGCACGGGCGACAAGACGGTCAGCCCGCCCGCCCCCGTCGTCTTCCCTGCCTCGCCCGTCTCAAAGGTCATGCCCGTCTTCTTCTGCTCCGGCTACGTCCGCGCGCTCGACAAGAACCTCTACCTCGTGAAGGGCGGCAACGACGAGGTGACGCTGACCGACAACACGGGCCAGCGCGAAGACCACTGGGTGCTCCACGGCGCGGGAAACATGTTCGGGTTCCGCGAATCCATCTCGCCCGCGAAGGTCTTCTCCTACGTCAACCGCCCGCGCCTCCTCAAGTTCCCGTCCAGCATGCCCATTGAGCCCGACAAGCTCTTCTACCTGGGCAGCGACACGATGTACAAGGACGGGGACGTTAAGGCCGAGGCGCACGACGGGCCAACGGCGGGCGAGCCCGAGCGGCCCGCGAACGCCACCTTCGACGAGGTGAAAATCCACTCGGCGGCGTATGGCATCGCGCGGCTGTGGGACTGCAAGCAGACGGCGGGCGCGCCCGACCCTGCGAAGGAGGTGCGCAGCTTCGCTGGCATCCCCGCGGGCATGGCACCGCCCTTCTACGTCCGCATCGGGAACCTCGAGGACTTCGTGCCCAAGGCCGACCCGCCCGTCGAGCCCTTCCGCTTCCACCACAACGGCCAGGTAGGCTCCTGGCCCCTCGAAGGCTACCTCAAGATTGACGACGAGGTCTTCTTCTACCGCGTCATGTACCGCAGGCCGGTCGGCCGCACCTCCGCCCCGATCAAGTTCATCCGCCCCGTGGACGGCGACGGCAACCCGATGCCCTTCCCCAACGACCTGGTGACGGTGCTGAACGAGACGGGGACGAAGCTCTACCTCGACCTCACCGAGGAGCAGGCCAAGGAGTTCCCCGACATGGGCTATCTCACCATCTCCAACGCCTGGGCCAACCTTGCTTACTGGGACACCATCAAGTGGATCATGGGCACCTACGGAGTGACCTGGGACGCCATCGAGGCGGACATCCAGAAGGGCGAAGAGGTGCGGGATGCCAACGGCCGGCTCGTCTCCTCCAACCACTCCATCGGCGCACAGGAGCGGGTCTTCTTCAACGGCAAGAGCTACGACAAGTCGAAGAACGCCCTAGAGATCACCCTCACCCACCGCGGCATCCTCAACTCAACGGCCCGGAAGGTGCAGATGTACGACCCCGCGACGACGAGCGGCTGGTTCCTCGACGCCGACGGCACCGCGAGCAGCGCCTCGGTCAGCGTTATCAGCGTCGAGCTCCTCATCCTCGAACGCGCCTCGCTCGGCACCGTGCTCGACTCCCACGCCCTCGGCGCGCGCGTGAACCCCCTCGACCACATCCACTGCGCGCTGGCTCCCAGGCCGATGATCAAGCTCAAGCGCGACGAGGCCGGCCGCCTCCTCCTCGACACCGATGGCAAGATCAAGGCGCTTGCCGACAACGACCCCGCCTTCGACCTCACCAAGCCCGAATACGAGTACGGCATCGTGGTGGAATACCACGACAACTTCCCCGCCGAAGGCTACGTCCAGATCGGGAATGAAATCCTCGGCTACGCCCAGGACAAGAACGGCTCCACCCCCCTCTGGACCACCAAGCTGCCCGACGCCACGGCACCCAACGGTTACAGGGAAGTGGATGTCCTCACCGGCATCAAGCTCCTCCGCCAGCGCTTCGGCACCCCGAGACTGGACAAGGTGCACCTCGAGGACTTGAGCGTGGTGGACGACACGGAGGAGGAGCCGACCTACTTCGCCGACGCTCCCGGCACCCACGGCCGCCGAATCGTCCGCCTCCGCGAGGCCCGCTTCCACGACCGCTACCCCATCTCCGCCACCAGCGAGTTCACCCCAAGCCGCGCCTCGGCACCCGTCGGCTACTGGGAGTTCGCATACTCCCTTCCCGGCGCCCTCTGGACCCGCGTGAACTGGCGCGAGGCCAAGTACGACGAAGCCACCGGCGCGCTCGTGAGCGAGGACACCAAGCCCCTCGACGCCAACGACCCCTGGGACATCCAGGTCATGGTCCAGCTCGACAACGCGCCCGCCTGGGACGACACGGCGATTGACCCCGCCACCTCCAAGCCCGTCGCCGCGCCGGTCCCCTGGCAGAACGTCCCCACCCGAACCGACGTGGTCTACAACCCCCAGGGCTACCGCCTCAAGAAGCCGGTCATCTACCTCTTCGACGACCCGACGGCGAAGAACTACATCAACGCGAAGGACGCGAACACCCCGATGGGCCAGTACGCCGACCGCATCCGCGTCCGCGTCTACTTCAAGTACAACCCCTACAAGGCCGAGAACGGCGCGCCGCCCAACTACAACATCCCCTGGCGAACTCCCTGGGTGGACACCATCATGCTCCGCTATCGCGCCCCGACCAATGTGCTGGAACACAGGGAGATGCCGTATTGAACGCGGCAAATCCGAAATCCGAAATCCGAAATCCGAAATCAGGATTCACGCTCGTCGAAATCCTCGTGGCGATGGGCGTCTTCGTCATCCTCGGCATCGCCCTCGTGGGCCTCATGGGCGCAGCGGTGGACTCCTGGCGCCAGGGCGAGGCCGGACGCCTCGTCAACGAGCGCCTCCAGGCCCTCCAACGCCAGATCGCCGACGACCTGGCCGCCGCAGTCCTCGACCAGCCCCCACCGCCCGACTTCCACTTCGTCCTCGACACCCTCCACGACCTCTCGACCACGCCAGGCGACCCCTACGCCATCCTCGACACCACGCTCTCCAACGTGAACAACTACGCGACCGACACGAGCAACGGGCGCGAGCTGACCTACTTCGCCCCCACTGGCAAGCCAGGCACGGCGACCGTCGTCCTCCGCATCCGTGTCCCGTTCGTCATCGGCGCGGCGCTCCTTCAGGCGCGAACTGATGTCTTCGAGCCAAACTCCTCCGCCCGCGTGTGGGTGGCTACGAACGACCCAACCGCCGTCCCGCCCGCCGACCAGAGCCCGGCCAGCAAGTGGCTCCAGCTCGCCTGGCTCCAAGGCGAGGGCATGGGCGGCGGCGAGACCGACATCTCGGACGCCTGCTGGTTCAGGACGGCCGACGACACGGTGGTTCGCGGGAACGTCGTCTTCATCAAGGCCGAGCTCGACAACAAGAGCGCCACGGAGGACGCCGCCCAGTTCCTCCGCAGCGACCGGATGCGGGCGGGGGGGCGGCCCGTGCTCATCCTCGACTGCTACCGCGACCCGAACGCGCTTGGCCCCGACCCGAACAGGAAGCAGCCGCGGCCCACCTTTGCCGCCTTCGTCCGAAACGGCACACAGGTCATCACCTTCACCCGCACCATCCCGCCCGAGATAGAACAGGCCGCCGCGAAGACCGCCGGCTCGACGGCCTCCGCCGAGTACCTCAACTACTTCGACGACAACAACAACAAGCAGATAGACGAGGGCCACCGCCCCGTGGCCGGCCGCGCGCAGGTCGTCTACTACGTCCAGCCCTACCACTCCAGCCTCGGCAAGCCCGGCCTCGGCGTCATCCGCCGAGCCTTCGAGGCGCCGCTCCGACAATACAGGACCGATGACGCCTCGGAGCTGGGCCTGACCCCGAACGTCCTCGCCGCGCTCGAGCAGGTGGGCAGCAACGACTTCATCCCAAGCGCGCTCCACCTGGGCATGAGCTTCTGGGGCGCCGACACCACGACCTGGGAGGACCGCCCCGACCTCGAGCCCGGCTACGACACGAAGTACAGCGACGCCAACCCCGACCCCAAGCTCTGGCGCCCGCGTCCAGCGAGCACCGAATGGCTCTCAAGCCGCTACCTGCCCGAGCAGGTGCAGGTCACGGTGGTCCTCGAGCCGGACCGCGGGAAGCGGATAACCACCGGGCTGACGCAGGCCATCGCGGCGGACTTCCCGGCCTCAGCCGAGGCCAGCCTGTCGGTAGTCAACACCCAGGGCTTCGACGATGCCCAGCGCCCCACCCCCACCTTCCTGCGCGACCCGCGACACTTCATCAAGATTGACGACGAGTGGCTCTTCTACAACCGCGTCGGCTCGACCACCGACTTCGTAGTCCCCGCGGCGGGCGCCTCCCGCGGCACCCGCGGCACCAGGCCGGCCCCCCACGCCTCAGGCGCCGAGGTCTATCGCGGCGTCACCTCCGTCTTCACCGTCCGCGTGCCGGCCTACCACCACTGGGAGCGGTGAGGATTTCTGATTGCTGATTTCTGATTGCTGATTTCAGAAAGACAAAAGAAGGAACGAGCGCCGTGATCTGTGGCTCTTCAATCAGAAATCAGAAATCAGAAATCAGAAATGGTTTCACGATCATCGAAGTGCTGCTCGCAATCGGCATCCTCGCCGTCAGCATCACCGCGGTGCTCTTTCTCTTCGCGATGGGCATGCGGTCGCACAGGCGGGCGCTCGACCGCAGCCGCGCCGCGCTCCTCGCCGAAACCGTGGCCAACCACCTCCAGACCTCCTTCGGGCCGAACTACCAGCCGAACCCCGTGACCAACGAGACCCGTCCCGACTTCCCAGGCTTCCAGTACAACGTCACCTTCGCCCCCCTCTACGGCGGCACGTCGTACTACCGCGTGAGCATCCTGGTCCACTGGGGCGACCCCAACGCGCCCCCCGAGCCGAAGAACTCCGAAACCTACGAGACCGTGCTCCAGCGCAAGAGCTTCTGACGATTGCGGATTGAAAACCAAGAGGCTGAGGTCTATAGTGGCGTTCGCGGGCTTCTTCTCATCGTCCTCGTCCTCGTCCCTCGTCCTCGTCCTCGATTCTCCTGTCGGGGTCTGAGAAGAGTCGAGGACGAGGACGAGGGACGAGGACGATTAGAGCACGGCCATGCGGCGATATGCCTCGCACATTTCAATCCGCAAGATCGTCACCCTCGCGGTGCTGGCGATCATCCTGCCGAGCCTGGTGCTCACCCTCGTGGGACTGAAGCTGACGCTCGACCTCAAGCGGCAGCTCGAGCAGAGCCTGGCCGAGCAATACGCCGCGGCGGTGCGCGACAAGGCCGACGAGGCCGAGGCCCGCGTGGCCGCCCTGGAGAAACGCCTCCGCGACGAGGCCGACCGCCTCCCGCTCCGCCAGGCCTCCGCGACGCTCGACCGCCTCCGCCGCGATTCGCCGCTGGCCGAAGAACTCTTTCTGATTGACGAGGAGCGCCTCCTCGACCGCCGCCTCCCCCTCGACGAACGCCAGGCCATGCTCTACCCCCACCAGCCCGAGGCGCTCGCCCCGCTGCCCGAGACATTCCTGTGGGCCGAGCCATTCCCGGCCCCGGCCCGCCGCGCGAAGCCCGACGCGTCGCCCGAAGACCCCGAGGCCCTCGTGCAATCGCTCCGCCGCTACCGCGAACGCTCCCTCTCGCCCGCCGCGCGCATCCGCGCAACCCAGGTCATCGCCGCCACGCTCTTCCGCACGGGCAAGCTCGACGAGGCCATCGCCGAATACCGCCGCCTGCTCACCGCCGACGACGTGGCGGCCCTCAGCCCCTCACTCGCCGTCCTCGCCCGCTACCAGATCGCCGCCGCACTGGCACGCCTGGGGCGCGCGCCCGAGGCCGCCGCAGCCTGGCTCGACCTCTACGCCGACCTGGTGCGCGAGCGGACCCGCCTCGCCGACCCCGACCTCGCCACCTGGTTCAAGCAGCGGGTGCGCGACGACCTCGGCCGCCTTGCCGCCGGCCCAAACGTGCCGGCCCCCGAGGCCCGCCGCTACGCCGCCCTCCGCGACGAGGAGGCCCAACGCGCCGCGCGCACCCAGTTCATCATCTACCTCCGCCGCTTCGTCCTCCCCCGCCTCGAACTCCAGGCGCCCTCGCTCCGCCACGGCGAGGAGGGCTTCAGGCACCTCTGGGACGACGAGTTCGGGTCCCAGCCCTACCTCATCGCCTACGCCGCGGTGCGAGGCGACGACGGCTCGCGCCGCATCCTCGGTGTCAGGCTCAGCCTCGCCTACGTCCGCGACAGGCTCCTCCCCGAGGTCCTGGGCGCGACGCGCCACTCGCAGTTCGGCCCGGAGGTGGGCTTTGTGGTGAGCGACCGCGCGGGCGGAGCGGTCTTCGGCCAGCAGGGCAAAGGCCCGGCAGCCTCGGTGGCCTTCCCGCGTATCTTCCAGGCCTGGCGCCTCGGCATCGTGGAGCACCAGCCCGCCGCGCTCCGACGCCTCGCACTCTACAACGTCATCCTCTTCCCAGTCGTCAACGCCCTCATGATCCTCGCCATCATCGTCGGCGTCTTCATCATGCTCCGAGGCACCGCGCGCGAACTCGAGTTCTCACAGCTCAAGAGCGACTTCGTCTCGAACGTCTCCCACGAGCTCAAGACCCCGCTGGCGCTGATTCGGATGTTCGCGGAGACCCTCGAGATGGGCCGAGCCAAGAGCCCCGAGAAGGTGCAGGAGTACTACCGCATCATCATGCGCGAGAGCGAGCGGCTGACCCACCTGATCAACAACGTGCTGGACTTCTCGCGGATCGAGAGCGGGCGGAAGACCTACGACCTTCGGCTGGACGACCTGGCCGACATCGTGCGCGACACCCTTCGCGCCTACAGCTACGAGCTTGACAAGCAGGGCTTCGCCGTGGAAACTGATGTGGCCGAGGAAGTGCCCGAGACGCTCCTCGACCGCGAGGCCATCGCCCTGGCGCTCCTGAACCTCTTGTCGAACGCCGTCAAGTACTCGGCGGGCGACAAGCGGATTCGGGTCGCCTGCGCCGAGCGCAACGGCTCCCTGGCCGTCGAGGTCACCGACCACGGCCTCGGCATCCCCAAGGCCGACCTCGGCCAGATCTTTGAGAAGTTCTACCGCGGCCGCGACGAGCGGGTCCGAGCCACCCGCGGCTCAGGACTCGGCCTCGCAATCGTCAAGCACTCCATCGAAGCCCACGGCGGCGCCATCGCCGTCCAGAGCGAGGAAGGTAAAGGCTCCACGTTCACAATCACGCTCCCCATTCGCAAGACCCTCACCGATGGGAAGACTGGATGAATGGAAGATTGGATGATTGGATGGTTGCCAGAGTTGAGGCTTCTGTTCATTCATCCATCCCTCCACACATCCATTCATCCTCCGCGATACAGAGCTTGACCAGGAGATGGCAATGGAAAAAATCCTCGTAGTCGAAGACGAGCCGGACCTGTTGATGGGCCTCCAGGACAACCTGGAGCTCGAGGGCTACCAGGTGGCGACGGCGCAGGACGGGCAGGCGGCCCTCGACCTCGCCATGAAGGCCTGCCCCGACCTGATCCTGCTCGACATCATGCTGCCGAAGGTCAACGGCTTCGAGGTCCTACGCCAGCTCCGACAGAAGGGACTCGGCGCACCCGTCATCATGCTCACCGCCAAGAGCCAGGAGGTGGACAGGGTGTTGGGCCTCGAGCTGGGTGCCGACGACTACATCACCAAGCCGTTCAGCGTGCGCGAGCTCCTCGCCAGGATCAAGGCGGTGCTGCGGCGCCGCAACGCCCCGACGCAACAGCTCGACGCCTACAAGTTCGGCGACGTGACGATCGACTTCCGCAAATCGGTCGCCACCAAGGGGCGGCAGACCATCGAGCTATCCCACTACGAGGCCGGCATCATGCGCCTCCTCATCGCCAGCAGGGGCGAGCCGATCTCCCGCAACCGCATCCTCGACGAGGTCTGGGGCTACGAACTCTACCCCACCACCCGCACGATAGACAACCACGTCGTCAAGCTCCGCCAGAAGCTCGAGGACGACCCCCACAACCCCGCACACATCCTCACCGTCCACGGCATGGGCTACAAGTTCGTGGATTGAGGGTCGCCTTTGACATGCTGAACCGGAAGCCGTACGCCCCGATGCGCTGAGGGCTCTTGTGGCCCTAGGGGGAAAGCCGTGTCGGACCTGCCACTCCAAGGCGACCAGCTCGACTCGGCAGAGACAATCTTCGATATCTTCCTGTCCCTCTTCCGCTGGCTGAAGCGCCGCGAGGGGAGCGTTCTCAGCCTGAGGCCTGAGCTCGACGCCGGGTTCAGCTCAGCCATGGAGAGCATGACGCACCTATGCGAGGAGTTAAAGGAGGGGAGCCAGGATTTGCGCGAGCGCGGGCTGCTAGCCGGAGAGGCCAAGCAGAAGGTGACCAGCTTCATCTTGGGGGTAGAGCACGACAACCCAGCTCCGGCGTTCTATGGCGCGCTCGTGGCAATAGACGCTGCATTCGCCCCGCCTGCCCGGCCGGAGGGCTGCCCCCTGAACCGCGGCGCTTCTGACCGCGGGCAGGTCATGTTTCTGCCCAGCGCCCGCCTTCCGTACGAGAGCGGGGAGCCATTTCGCACCCAAGGCACGGTCGGCAGCAGGATTGAGAACAAGCTCCAGCACCTGACCGTGATCCTGCCAGGCAGTGCCGACTACACGGTTGAAGTGGTCCGCGTTCATGACGGCCTCCTGGCGGAGTTCGAGGCACGTCCCTCTCCGCGGTTCGGCCTGGTGCCCTTCCGAAGCGCGGACGACCGCTCCATTGTGGAGGTCACTGACCGCTTGCCCAACGATCCTCCCTACTTCCGGGCAAGTGCCTCGAACCAGGTGGAGCTGTCGGCACGACTCTCATCTGTCCTCGCCGCCGCCGCCACGGAGGAAGTTGACGTTCTCGTCTTCCCTGAGCTGTCCTTCACGGAAGACCTGCTCGCACGGCTCAGGGGCGAGCTGAAATCCCGGAACGGCATCGGGCATGTGGTGAAGCTCGTTGTGGCCGGCACATGCCGCGAGGCGAGAAGAAACGTCTGCCACGTCATTGGACCTGATGGGCGTGACGTCTGGCAGCAGCCGAAGACGAACAGGTTCGTCCTCCTACCTGGGGAGCTGGCCGACGGGCCCGCCCCGATCCCGAAGCTGGGTGGAGTGGAGGACATTGACATATCACAACGGGTGATCCGTGTGGCCGACTTCCCTTTTGGGAGGCTCGCGGTCCTGGTTTGCGTGGACTTCATCCTCCCGGAAACCCATGCTCTCCTTTCAAGCGCGCAAGCCAACTGCATAGTGGTGCCCGCGATGACCGGCAAGGCCCGCAGATTTGAGACCATGGGTTGGTCGCACGCCGTTTCGAGCGGAGCGACGACGTTCTTCTGCAACGCGCCCAATTCCCCCGGGTTTGACGCAAAGGCGCGGTCGTTCGTCCATACGCCACTCAAATCGCCTCACATAGCACATATTGGGGGCGACGAGCCATGGGAACGCTTCATGTTGGTGTTCTCTGCCGACGAGCCGCGCGGCAAGGCGGTGCGCATCGGTACGTAGTACGGAGAGCCCCTTGACAAGGGCCTGGGGATTTGACATGCTAATGGTACTAACGATTCATTAACTGTGAAGGTGATTCCAATGAAGAGCACCCTGTTCGCAGACATTGCTGACGCCTTCCGGAAACGCGACGAGCCAGCCGTGTCGGACCTGCTCGCCACGGCTGTCAATCGCGCGGCCAGGTTGATCGGCGAGGGAAACCGGGAGAGCCTGACGGGCTTCTGGCGCGATGTTGCGCGTCTCCACTACGCTATTGATGCCGAGGAGCTCCCTGCTGGTCTCCGCGAGCGGCGAGGCTACCTCGAAGCCATCGTTCACCTTGCGAAGGCCGTCCGTGACGAATCAGACGACCCTGAGGCGATACAGGGGGTCAAGAAGAGCATCCATGGGCCGGCAATCCTCGACAATCTGAGACGTGATGGCCCGCTCGGGCACGGGGAACTGGCTCAGCGCCTGGGGATCTCCCCGCCCCGACTTACCGCGGTGATTCGATCCCTCGACAAGTCTCGCACGATAGCCGGCACTGTCCACGGCAAGTTCAAATACTACTCCCTCACCCCAACTGGGCACGTAGTCGCCCGCAGGCTGGGACAGCCCGGACCCTTGAGGGAGGGCATCGTGTGGGAACTGAAGAAGTCCGCAGAGACAGCGGAGGGCCTTTCCAGTCTGTTGCCTGCCGACTCCACGCCACGACCCGGTGGATGATCGGCTGACACCCATCCGTTCATCCATACATCCCCCGCTGACACGCGCGAAGGGCGCTCGTTGCGGCGGTAGGGCCTACCTGTGGAAATCACCAGGCGCAAGGCGTTGTGGATTCTGCTGGGCGCGGTCGTGCTGTTCTGGGTGCGGCTGAGCCCCGATGTGTGGACGCAGATGCGGGGAAACGAGGAGGCGCACTACTGCTCGGTGGCGGCGCGGGTGGTGGCGGACGGGGGGCCGCTGTATGGGAACGCGCTGGGCATCTATGGGCCTGTGACCTACTGGATCGTGGCGGGGGTGTTCCGCATCTGCGGGCTGTACAACATGCCCGCGGCGCGGATAGCCGAGGCGATGTGGTTCGGGGCGACGGCGGTCGTGCTGTATGCGGCTGGGCGGGTGATGATGGGGCGGGCTGCGTCGCTGGCCGCGGCGGGGGCGTTCCTGCTCACGGCGCTGCACCCGGGCTTCCAGGAGATTCGCGGCGAGCCGTTCACGGCGTTGCCGCTTGCGGCGGCGGCGGGGCTGTGCTCGTGGGGCGCAGCGCGCCGGCGGCCGGTGGGCTTCGCCCTGGCGGGCGCCGCGGTGGGCGTGGCGTTCCTCACGAAGCAGCCGGCCGGCGTCGCTCTCCCCGCGGTGGCGGCGTGCCCGCTCATGGCCTGGTGGTGGCGGCGCAGAGAAGAGAGCCTCTGGCGGGGCGCGTTGGGGGCGGGGCTGGCCGTCGCCGGCTTTGCGGCACTGGTCGGCGGGGTGTGGCTCTGGTACGTGGTGCGGGGGGCTGGGCATGAGTTCTTCTATTGCGTGTGGTCGTACAACTGGGCATTCGTGCGTCAGTGCCCGGCGGGCGGCTTCACGCCCTCTGCGGGGTTCGTGTGGGGGCGGCTGGCGCGCTACGCGGACAACGTGCCGCTCCTGGCCGTGGGCGTGATGGGCGCGGTGGCGGGGCTGGCCTGGCGCGGGCTTGAGGAGAGGGAGGCGTCGCACCTGGCGTGGCGCGCCTGGGTGACGACTCTCGTGCTCATGCTCGGCGCGATGCTGGTCGCGGCCTGCCCGGCAAACATCCCGGTGATGCCCCTCAACAGGTACATCCCCTACAAGAGCTTCCTCTATGCTCCCATGTGCCTGCTCGCGGGGGTGTGCGTGGAGGTGGCGGTCCGTGCCCAGCGCGGGGGCCGGTTGTTCTGGGCAGTGCTGGCCGCCGTGGGGTTCGCCTACTTCGCCATCCCCGCCACGCGGCCGGTAGAGTCTGCGGCGTTGCGCGTGAGCATGTACGCATCCGCGTTCGGGGTGGGGCGCATCGCAGCGACGGCGGCGCTGCTGTCGGCGGCGGGCTGGCTCCTGGGTGGGCGCGCGGGGGCGCTGGCCGCGCCCCTCACGTATGCCGCCGTGTACCTCGCGGCGCCGGCGTCGCTGGGCGTCGAGGGGACTCATCTTGCGGCGGCGGGCGGCCTGGTGGCGCTGGGGCTGCTGCGGGTGGGCTGGGACCGCCGCTCGCTGGCCATTGCGGCTCTGGCGGGAGGCGTCCACGCGGCGGCGCGCATCGAGGCGAGTGCGCCGCAGCTCGGCCTGGCGATGGGCGCCGTGGCCTGGCTCCTGCTCCAGCGCCGGGCCTCGCTGGGGGAGCGCCTCGCCACGGCGGGCGTGTATGGGCTGTGCGTGGTGCCCGTCAGCGTCGCGTTCATGGGCTTCGATGCCGCCCCGTATTCCTTCGTGTCGGTGTCGGACTGGTGGGGGAGCGTGGAGCAGTGGCTCCTGCCGGCGCGGCTGGGTGCGAGCCTCGCGTGCGCAGGGGCCGTGGTGTTGGCCTTGCGTGGGCGGCGCGCCCTCGCCGAACACCCGCTGGGGCTGTTGCTGTGCGCGGCGGCGGGGGCGTTGGGCGGCGGCGTGGTGCACAGGCTCGACCCGGCGTTTCTGGCGAGCGCCGGCATGGCGCTCGCTACGGGCGCAGCCGTGGCGGTGGCGAGGCTCCTGAGCCGTGACGCCGCGCCGCCGACCGACAGGGCGCGGGTCCTGCTGGGCAGCAGTTGCGCCGTGGCGGGCGCGTGCGCGCTCGCGCTCGGCTTCAAGGCGCCCATCGAGGAGCCGCCCGGCGAGCCCTACGCGCGCTTCGCCAGGGCGATGGAGCCTGGCGCGCGGGCCTACGTGTGGGGGCGGGTGTTCGACACGGAGCTCTACCTCCGCGCGCGGGCGGTGCCGGCCGTGCCCCAGCTCGGCATGTGGCTGCTCGAGGGGACCGGCCCCCCGCCCATTGGGAAGGGTCTCCACGCCCGCCCGGCCGCGGCCCGGTTGGAGGGCCTCGACACGGACCTGTGCCAGGCGCTCCCACGACACGTGATCATCATGAAGGAGCCGACCCCGACGCCAGCCGACCTGCCGCGTTTCGGGCAGGTCCTGAGGGAGCGCTACGGCGTGACCCTCTCGCACCCGTCGGGCGTGCTCTACACGCGGCGCGACGGCTCGCCACGCCCGCGTTAGCGCAGGCCGCGGGCGCGGCGCCACGCGGCAAAGGCGGCGTCCAGCTTCGCCCAGTCGCGGGACGAGCGAATCTTGTCGAAGGGATTCGCGCTCGGTCTGGATGAGGTGGAGGACGAACTTGCCGGCCTCCTGGGCGAGGGACTGGTCAACGACGTCGGGGTAGTCAATGTCGAGGTCGTCGCCGACCTGGTAGACTGAGATTTCGTTTGCGGGGAAGCAGGCGAGGAGGTTCTTCTGGCCGGCCATCAGCGTGCTCCTTCTGGGGCGGTTTCGAGGGCTTTGAGGGTGGACCTGGCGTTTGCGGCGTCGGGGAAGGCGGGGTCGAGGCTGAGGGCGATCTGGAGTGCGCGGCGCGCGCGGGCGCGGCGGCCCTGGACGAACTCCACCATGCCGAGGTGGTAGTAGGAGGCCGGGTTGCGGGGGTCGAGCGCGAGGGCGGCCGCGAGCTCGGCGCGCGCGGCGTCGGGCCTCTTAGCGAGGAAGAGGACCCAGCCGAGGGTGTCGCGGGCGGCGGCATCGCCGGGGCTGCCCTTGGCGGCGAGGGCGGCGAGGCGTTCGGCCTCGGGGAGTTGGTCGGGCTTGTGGGCGGCAAGGAGCCAGGCGAGCTTCTGCGCGGCGGCGAGGTTGCCCGGCTCGGCCTGGACGACGGAGCGGAGGGCGGCGATGGCATCCTCGATCCGTCCGCCCTTGGCCAGGCGCTCGGCGAGGGCGAGGCGTTGCGCGCCCGCATCCTTGGGCACCAGGGCCGCGGCGCGAGCCAGGGCGTCCAGGGCGGCGTCGGGCTTCCCCTGCTTCTCGAGCGCGCGTGCGGCGAGGAGCTGGGGCTCGATGGCGTTGGGGAAGGCGGCGGCGAGCTTCCCCGCGAGTGCGGCGGCGGGGTCTGCCATGCCCGCGTCGAGGGACGCCTTCGCCGCCTCGTGGAGGAGCAGTGGCAGGTCGGGCGCGCGCTTGAGGGCTGCGCCGAACAGCTCGGCGGCCCTGGCGTGCCAGCCGCCCGCGGAGGCGGCGTAGCCGGACAGGACGATGCCGAGCAGCTCACGGTCGCCCGCAAGCGCGGCCGCGGCGGCGCGGAGCGAGGCGACGCCCGTGGGGTTGGCCTTCTCGCGCGGGGCCAGGACTTCACGGACCTTCACCTCCCAGCCCACGGCCAGGAGCTCGAGCACGAGGCCGTCGTCGGAGGGAAAGACTTCGAGGCGGACGCTCATGGCGTCCTGTAGCGCCCGCTCTGCCCGCTGGACGCCGCCCTGGGCGAGAGCGGCGGCGGCCTGGAGCTTGCGCAGGTCGAGGCGCTCGTTGGGCTGCTGCGTCCTGCCCGCGGCGTCGGAGAGGAGTTCCTCGGCCTCCCTGTAGCGCCGGGCGATGAGGTAGAGGCGTCCGAGGTCGGCGTCGAGCGGCGCCTCCCTGGCCGCGGCGAGGGCCTGCTCGCAGAGCTTGGTGGCCGTCGGCAGGTCCCCCAGTGCTCGGCAGGCGTCGAGCGCGACGCGGCGGGCCATGGCGTCGGCCGGGTCTTTCAGCAGGACGGCGGTGGCGATCTCGGCGGCGCGTGCCGCGTCGCCGCCGCTGAGGTGCGCCTCGGCCAGGCGCAGGTTGAGCTTGTCGCGCTGCGTGGCCCTGGCCGCCAGGAGAAGCGGCTTCAGGAGGGCGATCGCCTCGTCCCGCAGGCCCCACCGCACCAGGGCGTCGGCGAACTCCAGGTGCGCATCGAGCCCGTCAGGGCCAAGCTCGATGGCGGCCCGGTATGCCTCTCTAGCTACTTGGGGCAGCCCAGCGCGGTCGGCTGCGCGTGCGAGGAGGAGGTGCGCCGAGACCTCGTGGGGGCGGAGCCAGGTGGCGACCTCATAGCGGGCCACGGCCCCGCGAAGGTCGCCCTTCCGCTCCAGCATGCTGCCCGCCATGAGCCATAGGCGGTGGTCCGAGGGTGAGTTGCGCGCCCCGGAGTGGACGCGGGCCAGGGCTGCATCGGACCGTCCCTCCGCAGCGTCCTCGACAGCTTCCTCCAGCGGGCCGCGGACGAATGACGGGACGGCTCCCGTGCGGTTGCGGAAGGCGGCCGCGGCTTCGCTGAACTTGCCGGACCGCACGAGAGCATCGAGCAGCGAGGCGTAGGGGCGAGGGTCGAGCGGGTGCTTGGCGACGACGGCCTCGCAGTCCGCGATGGCCGCCTCGTAGTCTCCCCTGCGGAGCGCGAGCTCGGCCGCGGCCACGCGGGTCTCCAGGTCGCCGAAGAAGCGCTTGATGAAGGCCCTGCACACTTCCTCGGCCTGCGCCCATTGCCGGCGGCGGACGCAGGCCAGCGCGCGGGCCTGGCAGGCCCGCGAATCGTCGGGCCAGCCGCGCGCGAGTTCCTCGCGGAGCGCGAGCTCGTCGTCCTGTAGCCCCGCGGCCGCGTAGCAGGCGGCGAGGGCCTCTCCGAGCATCATGCTGCCCGGCGCGCGCTCCCTGGCGGCGCGGAGGGCCTCGGCGGCCTGCTCGAACCACCCTGCCTCGCGGAGGGCCTCGGCCCGGCTCAGCAGGAGCCCGAGCTCGCGCCGCTTGTCGAGCGAGTCGCGCGCCGCGGCCAGCAGGTGCTCGTAGGCGGCCGTCCTGCCCTCGGCCTCGCCGGGCACCGCGCTCCAGATGGCCTTGATGGCGGTCTGGGCCATGTCGTAGTCCTGCTCGAGTGCCATGTTGGCGAGCAGGGAGGCGGCGAGGCGCGGCTGGCCGTCGGCGCGGAGGCGGCGGCAGAAGGCGGCGGCCGCCTGCGCGTCGCGCAGGCCGTGTGCGGCGGCGGCGGCCCCCGCCAGCGCCGCTGCCCAGTTTGGACTGCGGCTTTCAGGCCGTGCCGTGGCGGGCGCGTCGGCGGGCGCGCCGGCAAGGAGCGCGCTGAACCTGTCGAGCGCGTCGCGCCACTCCGCCCGATGGAGGTGCAGGAACCCGAGCTGGGCGGCAGCCGGGCCGCGCGGCTGGCTCTTGGCCAGCACTTCCCAGCGCTCGCGCGCGGCGTGCAGGCCGCCCATCGCCCGCTGGAGGTCGGCGAGGGGCAGGACCGCGGCAGGGTCGGACCCCGCCAGGCGCGCGGCGTCGGCGAGAGCCGCCTTCGCCGCGTCCTGGAGGCCGGCGAGGTGGAGCTGCCGGGCGAGGCTCAGGCGCGGCTGGGGGTCGTTGGGGGCCAGCTTGATGGCCTCCTCCCACACGGCGGCTGCCCCGCGGTGGTCGTCGGAGGCGGCGAGGGCGTCGGCCAGCGCGCGCCTGAGGCCGACTATGCCCGGTGCGAGGCGCGCGGCCTCGGCCAGCTCGCGCCGCGCGAGGCCAGACGCCCCGAGCTCCTGGAACATGTCGGCGAGGTTCAGGCGGCTCCGCAGGAAGGCTGGGTCGAGAGCCAGGACGAGGCGGAACCGCGCGCCGGCCTCGTGGAGCAGGCCCTTCCGCCAGCAGCGCACGGCGAGCGCATCGGCCGCCGCCAGATCGGTAGGGTCCTCCGCGGCTCGGCGCCTGAGCGCCGCGAGGTCGCGGTCCGGGTCCGACCGCTCGAGGGCCGTGACGGCTCGGAGGACCTTCTCCTGGTCAACGCCCCAGGTGGCGAAGAGGCCCCCCTTCTGGCGCCGCTGCCCGGCCAGCGAGGGCCAGGAGACGATGGGGTCGGCAAGCGCGGCGGCCGAGGCCGCGAGCGCAAGGAGGGCAAGGGCATTGACAATTGCGGATTGCGGATTGCGGATTGCGGATTGTCCCCTCTGGAATCCGAAATCCGAAATCCGAAATCCGAAATGTGGCACATCGCACCTCAATCCGGTATGCCGAGCCGGAGGTCGCGCAGGGCGCGGCGAGCGGTGTCGGCGAGCGGCTCCCTGGGGGCGAGCTCGATGGCCGCCTGGAGCTCGCGCTCGGCCTTGGCGGCCTGGCGGCCGCGCGCGTAGGCCAGCCCGAGGTGCAGGCGGGCAATCGCCCGGTACGGGGCCGCCTGGACAGCTTTCTCCAGGACGTCAATGGCCGGGACCGTCTCCCCATTGAGGAAGCTGACCCACCCCTTGGTGTCGAGCGCGGCGGGCTCGTCGGGCGCTGCCTCGGTGGCGTTTGCTGCCGCGGTGACGGCCTCCGGGAGGTCCGGCTCCGGCTTCGTGGCGAGGAGCCAGGCGAGGTTGCAGGCGGCGGGCATCTGCCGGGGCTCGGCGCGCGCGATGGCCCGCCAGCGCTCGAGCGCGGCGGCGGCGTCCCCGGCCGCCATGGCGATGAGCGCGAGCTTGGTTCCCGCCTCGAAGGGCGCCGGCTCGGCCGCGGCGCACTCGGCGTAAGCCCCCTGCGCGCGCTCGAGCTGGCCGTCGAGGAGCAGGAGTTCGGCGAGGATGAGGCGCCCGTGGGCGAAGTCCGCGCGCCGCTTGAGCACGCTCTCGCACAGGGCGATGGCGCGGGCGCGGCTCCCCGCGCGCTCCCAGAGCAGCGGCCCCATGACGCAGGCCGCCAGGCAGTCGGGCGCCACCTTGAGGACCGCCTCCATCTGCTCGGCCGCGGTGTCGTGCCAGCCGACCTCCTCGTAGACGTAGGCGTGCAGGAGCAGGCTGGCGACCCGCCGGGCGATGTCCTGCGAGCGCTTCTGGAGCTGCTCGAGGTCGGTCCAGGCCTCGCGTGCGACGTCGGGCAGAGCGAACTCGCGGCAGGCGGGCGCGCTGAGCGCGGGGTGCCCCATCCCGAGCTTCATCAGGGAGACGACGTAGCCGGCGTCGGGGTCGCGCGGGTTGCCGCTGGCGCAGCGGCCTGCGGCGTCCAGGGCCTTCTCGCGGTCCCCGGCGAAGAAGGCGAGGACGGCCCTGATGAGCGCCACGTCGGGCCGCTGCTTGGACCGCGGCTGTGCGGCCTCGCCCGCGAGCTCGATGGCGCCGCTGGGGAAGCCCTCGTGCAACTGTGCGGCGAGGCGCAGCGGCAGGGCCGCCGCCGCCCCGCCGGGCAACTGCGCCATCCGCTTGAGCAGGGCCAGCACCTTGTCCCACTCCCCGCGCGCGCGGTGCACCCGCACGGCGAGGGCGTGGGCCTCAGGGCTTCTGGGGAGGGCCTCGAGGGTCTCTCGCGCCTGGGTGAGGGCCGCCTCCTTCTTCCCGCTGGCGAGCGAGTGCTCCACCAGGATGGTCCGAGCCGCGAGGTCGCGCTGGTCCCGGTCAATCGCCAGCTTGAGCTCGGCGAGGCCGTCGTCCTCGCGCCCGGCGGCGATGCAGAAGCGTGCGTAGGCGCAGCGGACGGCGACCGAGCCGGGGACCGCTCTGCGGGCGCGTTCGTAGATGGCGAGTGCCCCGGCGCGGTCGCCCGCCTCCTCGAGCATGCGCGCCCAGTCCAGGTAGGCGGGCGCGCAGGCGCGGTCTTTGCTCAGTGCCAGGGCGAAGGAGTCGGCGGCGTCGGCGACGCGTCCGAGCGCGGCCTCCACCCGCCCGACCCCGTGGATGAACCCCGCGGCGCCGGGCTCGAGGGCCACGGCCTCGCGTGCGAGCGGGAGCGCCCGTTCGGGGTCGCCGCGCCCGAGGTAGAACTCCGCCAGGTCCGCGGCCACCTTGGCCGAGGGCGGCTTGAGCCCGTGGAGTGCGAGGAGCGCCTTCTCCGCCTCGTCGTCGCGCCCGTGGCGCAGGCAGAACTGGGCCAAGGCGTCCTGAGCCTCGCGCGCGTCGGGGGCCACGGCGATGCCGCGGCGCAGCTCCTCGAGGGCGGCGTCAGCCTCGCCGTCGGCCTCCAGGAGCTTCACCAACTCGCGCCGCGCCGCGAAGTGGCGGGGGTCCAGGTCGCGCGCCTCCTTGAACGCGTCGTGGGCCGCCAGCCGGTCGCCCGCGGCCAGGAGAGCCGTGCCGAGGAGGTGCTGCGCCTGCGCGTCGTTGCGGACGGTGATGGCCACGCGGAGGTCCTGGGCGGCCTCGGCGTAGCTCTTCTGCGCCAGGTAGGCTTTGCCCTTGAAGTAGTGGGCTTCCCACGACTTGTTGGCGCCGGCGTAGCGCGCCGCGCTCTCCCCCTCCTTCACGGCCTGCGGGTAGTCGCCCTTGACGTA
>Ga0194110_10003697_pt1 | contig 18842 bp, 22 predicted proteins | sample TA2Kig1200mmetaG_FD_146192 | JGI IMG/M metagenome (GOLD analysis project Ga0194110, IMG submission 146192) | Freshwater microbial communities from Lake Tanganyika, Tanzania - TA2015032 Kigoma Deep Cast 1200m | ecosystem: Environmental > Aquatic > Freshwater > Lake | place: Tanzania: Lake... | reverse complement strand
ACAGAGAAGATCGGCCCAGGAGAGTTCTCCAGGATCATTCAGGAGAATGGAGGAAATGACAATGCCTTCACCTCTTACGATTACACAGCTTACTTTGAGAATCTCAGTTCAGATCGGATCCAGGTGGCCATAGACTTGGAATCAGACCGGATGCAGAACCTCCTTCTCCGTGAAGAGGACTTCCGGACAGAACGTATGGTAGTTATGGAGGAACGGAGGCTACGGACTGAGGATAACCCTCAGGCCGTACTGATCGAGCAAATGATGGCAACGGCTTTTCAGATTCATCCATATCGCTGGCCCATCATCGGTTGGATGGAAAATCTCGTGCGTTTAACACTCGATGATTTAAAAACCTATTATCAAACTTACTATAATCCAGTAAATGCATTTCTCGTTGTCGTGGGAGATTTCAAGAAAGAGGAACTCCTTCCCAAAATTGAGAAGGCCTTCGGTTCATACCCGAAAGGAGTGGCTCCGATCCAAGATAGAGATAAAGATCCCCCACAGCTTGGGGAACGAAGAATCTATGTTAAAAAAGAAGCTCAACTCCCATTTCTGGTGATGGGGTATCATGTCCCGAACATTCGTGAAGCAGATAGTTATGTGCTGGAAGTCATTGCCACGATCCTATCCGGTGGAAAAAGCTCCAGGCTTTATCAGAGCCTTGTGCGTGAGAAAAGGCTTGTGCTTAGTGCCGATGCAGACCATTCCCTTCTCTCCTATGACCCAAGCCTCTTTTACCTCTCTGCAGAACTACTTCCGGGCAAAGATATAACTGAGGTGGAGAAGGCCTTAGATCAGGAAATAGAGCAACTCAAGAAAGAGCCGGTTGGAGAGCGAGAGCTGGAAAAGGTAAAAAATCAACTCGAAGCCTCATTTGTATTTGGGCAAGACTCTATCTTCAACCAGGCCATGCTCTTAGCCCGTCATGAGATTGCCCTCAATTGGAAAGCGATTGATGATTACATCCCCTCCGTACGGAAAGTCACTGCAGAGGATATACAGAGGGTTGCAAAAAAATATCTCATCCCGGATAATCGGACCGTGGGAATTCTCATAACTCTGCCACCGAAGGAGGAAAAGGAGTCACCTTCTATGCCTTCAATCAAAGAGCGGATGGTCAGATGAGAAGACCCCTTACCCTTCCCGTTCGGCTGAGCTCACGACGAAGCCCTCTCCCCAGCGGCCTGCCTGCGCGTAGCCGCTTCGGCGAAGGCAGGGGAGAGGGAGGGAGTGAGGGGGATTTTAGATTGAAGAAAGGTAAAAATTTATGTTTTTAATTTTTAAATTTCTTATTCCGCATTCCGCAATCCGCAATCTGCAATTAAACCTTCTCGCCCTTGTATTCTTCATATTATGCATAGGCCTCCCAGATGGCGGCCTCCATGCCCTTCCTCCTGTTCAGAGGATGGTTCTTCCTAATGGGCTTATCCTTCTTTTCAGTGAGGAGCATTCCCTTCCTTTTATTACATTTCAACTCCTCATTGATTCAGGCTCAAGAAGAGATCCTCCGGGACAGGAAGGTCTGTCATACCTGAATGCCAGAGGGCTTATGCTTGGCACTTCCAAGTACACTGTTACCGCAATCAATGAAGACCTCGATTTTATGGGTGCTTCTCTCAATTCTTCTTCGAGTAGGGACTACGCCACACTCAACCTCAAGGTCTTGAAGAAGGATCTGGACAAAGGATTCGACCTCTTCATGGAAGTGCTTACCCAGCCTACCTTTCCAGAGGACGAAATTAAAAGAGAGATAGAGAAGACACTGGCTGCCAATCAATCTGCTGAAGATCAACCAGAGGAGGTTGCAGAAAAGGCTTTTCAGAGTTCCCTCTTTCTCACAAGCCCTTATGGCCACCCTGTCGAAGGGACAAAGGAATCACTTCCCAGACTCACACGAGGGACGATCGTTCGATTTTACCGATCCTATTATCATCCCCAAAATGCTATCCTAACGATTGTGGGAGATATGACTTCTGATGAGGTAAAGGAAAAACTCCTCCCCCGTCTTTCAAAATGGCCGATGGGTGAGGTTTCAAAGGTGCCATTAGTCCCAACATTTGCAAGGGAGCCGAAGACAGTGAAGATCGACCGGACGATCACTCAGGCCAATATTATCATCGGCCATGCCGGAGTAAGTCGGGACAACCCTGACTACTATGCCCTCACCGTTATGAATTACATTCTGGGAGGTGGAGGCTTTTCCTCAAGGCTTGTAGAGGAGATTCGAAACAAGAGAGGACTCGCCTATGCTGTGACTAGCTTTTTTGATGCCAGAAAATATCCGGGCTCTTTCCAGATCGTCCTTCAGACGAAGAACGCCTCTGCTCGGGAAGCGATCACCCTTTCGCTTCAGCAGATGGAACGGATTCGAAAAGAAGAAGTTTTAGAGAAAGAGTTGGAAGGAGCAAAGAGATATCTCATTGGAAGTTTTCCCATACGGCTCAATACACAGGGAAAACTGGCCAATTTCCTTACTCAGGTGGAGTATTACGGGTTGGGTCTTGATTATCCAGAAAAATATCCATCCCTCATCAGCTCCGTTACGAAAGAAGATATCCTTCGGGTTGCAAAAAAATATCTTCACCCGGAAAACTATATCCTCGTTATCGTAGCTAATCTAAAAGAAGCGGGGATAAATTGAAAGGAGGGTTCATCCATGGCAAATCCAGAGAAGGTTGTTTTAAAGATTGTTTCCGTCAAAGGGACCTGTGCTGCTAAGCATCATGAGGGCCAAGAATTCGATCTGAGTCAGGACTTTATCCTGGGATACTCAGGAGATCCACGAGCTATCTGCCCTTCTGCATTTAATGCAATCTTTCCCTCTTGGCGTGTTCTCCGACATGGCGGAGAATTTCCATGGGCGGAGGATAAGGATAAAGCGACGGTCGCCTGTCCCGACCCATTCAATCCTGTGGTGATGGAACTTCGAAGGGTAAGGGAATAGGCCATCCTAAAAAACTTCACATTGACGCAACCTTTCATAATCGCTAAACTGTTTTTATATAAATAGAAAATAATTCACAAATCCTTCCTTCCCCCTTTAGAAAAAGGGGGGAATATCCACTCCTCCCTTTGGCAAAGGGAGGTTGGGAGGGATTTTAGGATGACAGCAAAGAAAGAGTACTGGCAGATCGATACAGAGCGAATTGCGGATGAGATTCGTTCGGTCGCTTTGGAAACTCGCACTGAGGAAGATCTCAAGATGCGTGTTGCCCCAATCCTTAAAAAAGACATTAGGGATTTTAAGATCATCTGATATGTCAGAAAAAAGATTTGGTTTTTATTAAAAATCAAGTAAAATAAATAAAGACTGCGATAAAACATAAAACTATGAAAGAGGTAACTATTGCAAATCACTTTAATAGGAATGAAACCATCGTCTTTTTTGAAGGTGACTGTCGAAATCTTTTGACAGAGATCCCAGATAATACTATCCAGCTCGTAATAACTTCTCCTCCATATAATATTGGAAAGGCTTATGAAAAAAAAGTAAAGCTCGATATTTATCTAGAACAACAACAATCAATCATAAAGGAATGCTATCGAGTTCTAAATGAACATGGACATATTTGTTGGCAGGTTGGTAATTATGTAGATAACGGGCAAATCATTCCACTTGACACGGTCTTATACCCAATTTTTAAAAGTCTTGGGCTTAAAATGAGAAATCGGATTATCTGGCACTTCGAACATGGTTTACATTGTTCCAGAAGGTTCTCCGGGAGATATGAAACAATCAATTGGTTTACAAAAACAGATAAATATAAATTCAATTTGGATCCAGTTAGGATTCCACAGAAGTATCCTGAAAAAAAATACTTTAAAGGACCTAAAAAGGGACAATTCTCTTGCAATCCCCTTGGAAAAAGCCCAGGTGATTTATGGGAAATTCCAAATGTAAAAAGTAATCACCCAGAAAAAACGATCCATCCTTGTCAATTTCCAGTTGAACTAATAGAAAGGTTAATCTTATCAATGACAGACAAAGATGATTGGGTGCTTGACCCATTCATGGGTGTAGGAACCACTGCTGTTGCGGCTATCATGCACGAACGCAGAGCTGTCGGAGCTGAAATCATACCCGATTACATTAAAGTTGGGAAACAAAGGATATTGCTCGCATCACGTGGACAATTAGATACCAGACCTATGGATAGACCGATATACGATCCCAAATTACCAGGAGGAGGGCAAAAAAATTATTCAATATCAAAAAAACCTTTTCAGTTAACCTTACTTGAAAGTGAAGAGAAGTATGAGACAACTCCCAAAAGGAGAAAAAAATGAAAAAAGTTTATGAATACTCCCATCTGGGTGGGAGTGAAATATTAAAAGTCCGATATCCGGATATTGAAAGAGAGATTGATAAAGTCATTTCCGGGATTATTTTGTTGGAAAAGACGAAGGTGAGCAAAGAGAAAACAATGCCGGGAAGATTATTATATTCCCCTAAAGAACTTAACAAAAAATTTAAAAAAGGATTTACAGGACTTGGGTATAAAGAAATAAAAGATACTTATACAATTTCAATTCCAAATTATGAAAAAGAAATTAAGGGAGCCTTTAAACAAATTGATTTTGTAAAAAAGCGTGTTCTTGTGGAGGCACAATTTGGTAAATATGCCTTCATGTTTTATGATATGGCAAAATTTCAGTACTTTTTTAATGAGAATAAAGCAGATGTCGGTGTTGAAATTGTACCTTGTCACCCTATGCATAAACAGATGTCGACAGGCGTCTCATATGGAGAACAGCTTGTTTATGATATCGTACGTCTCAAAAGACATTTCCCAGCAGTTCCGGTTAAGGTAATTCTAATTGATATTTAGCCAATTTTAAAAAGCTATGGAATATAAAATCCTAACCTCTTCAGATCAAAATTATCCTAAACGATTGCTTGAGCGTCTTGGAAAAACGGCTCCTGAACAGATTTACTACTGGGGGCCGCTTGATTTTTTGAATCGTTTTACGATGGGAGTGATTTCTGCCGATTCGATTCCAGGTTTGGCACTTTGGACTACAAATCAGTTACTGTTTACGATTCGTGAATATGATCTTAATTTCATTGGCGGATGGCACTCTGTTATGGAATCAGAGATTTTTCGCTTGGGCCTTTTCAGGAATTATTTAACTGTAACGCTCTTTACGGCAAAAGGGTTGAAGCAAGAGACGTTTGACTCATTCCTGCTAACAAGGTTTTATCCACCCCTTCATGAGTTCCCAGAGCGGGAAGAATATTTTCGGCGAGCAAAAGAAGGAAAGCTATTGATGCTCTCAGTCTCTCCTCCAGAGGAGGCCAGGATGAAGCGAGCCAATATTATCAACCGAAATTGGATTGCCTGTAACCTTTCCGATGTAGTCTTTGTCCCTTTTGCAGAAAAAGGGACGAAAACACTCGCCATGGCCAAACGAGTACTGGCAGCGCAAATTCCTATCCTTACGACAGATCATGAATCTAACAAAGACCTCCACCATCTGGGAATTCCCGGCTTTTCACGAAAGTCAGTTGGCCCCTATCTTGAAAGTCTGGGAGCCTGCCGGGCAAAACCAGTCGAAGAAAGAAAAAAGCAAATAGTATTGTCTGAACCAACCCCAGAACCGGAAAATAAATCCCCAAAATTTGTTCAGGGAAAATTAAATTTCTGAAATTGAAATGAAACTCCACCCTTACCCTCTCCCCTCAAGGGAGAAGGTAAGGTGAACCGAAAGGATACCCAAAAGGGAGGAAAGCTCATGAACGAAAAAGAACGGTTGAATGCTCTGGAGGTAGCACTCAACAATGAGATGAGAGAGCAGGAATTCTATCTGAAACATGCTAAAAGGACAAAAAATCCTCTTGGTAAAAAGATGTTTCAGCAGATCGGCGATGATGAGCTGGAACATTACGAACGGCTGAAGCAACTTCATCAAAAATGGGAAAGAAAGGAAAGATGGCCAGAAACTGTCCCTCTCAGGGTAAAAGATACCATTGTAAAAGACATCCTTGTAGATTTTGTTAAGAAGGTTGACGAATCCGGGAAAGGCGATTCAGATGACCTGGAGGCTGTCCGAATCGCTCTCGATTTCGAGGCAAAAGGAGCAGAGTACTATGCTGAACTGAGGGATACGGTTACAGATCCCAAAGAGAAGCAGTTCTTTGATCTCATATCAAGAATGGAGAATGAGCACTATCTCTCTCTCAAGGATACTGAAGAGTACTTTATTGACCCTGTCTCGTGGTATCGAAAGATGGAACACCACACCTTCGATGGAGAGTAGGCTAAGACCCACCGCACCACCGACCTATTGATGACCAGCAGGGATAGCCTTTAAATCTATCCTAATATTAAATCAAGATCTTTAATTCCCCATTGACAGACTCAATATAATTTGTTAACTTCTATTAAAAATAAGGTTGACAATCCTTCCAAGTGTGGATTTCGGAAGGCGGATTGCGAATTTTGAGGATTAGCATTTTGAAGATAATTTAAAAAGGAGTCCCTGATGCCTATTGAAAAATTGAGATGGATGGTCCTCGCTTCCCTTATGGCAGCGCTAACGGCTGTCGGGGCTTATATTCACGTTCCCATTGGACCTGTGCCGATGGTCCTCTCAACCCTCTTTGTCCTTCTCGCTGGCCTTCTTCTGGGAAGCCGCTGGGGAATGGCCAGCATGAGTCTTTATCTTCTTGTTGGAGCGATCGGCATCCCTGTTTTTGCAGGAGGCAAAGGAGGGCTGGCCCATTTTTTAGGTCCCACAGGGGGATACCTTTTTGGCTTCGTCCTTTCAGCCTGGATAACAGGTCTTATTTCTGAACGCCTCCGCCACCTTTGGATTGGGAAAATTCTCGCTGTTATCGTTGGGTCGCTTGCTATCTATAGCCTTGGTGTCCCTTGGCTTAAAATGATCACGCAAATGTCTTGGCCAAAGACATTGATGGTGGGCATGTTTCCTTTTCTCATCGGCGATGCGGTTAAGGCTTCTGTGGCTCTGATTCTGGCACGAGCTGTTAGACCCATTTTGCAACGCCAACTGCAATCCTCTTAAATAAACGAATGACCCGAATGACATCGAATTTGATGAATACAATGAAATTCCATAGAAGATATTCGATTAATTCGCTATAATTCGTTTTATTCGCTAAGTATTTAATATGATCGAAATCAGAAATCTTCACCATCGTTATCCTGATGGGACCCATGCTTTAAAGGGAATAGACCTCGACATTTCTGAAGGAGAATTCCTCCTCATCTGTGGTCCCAATGGAAGCGGAAAAACCACTCTCATCCGCCTCATCAGTGGTCTTTTGAAACCCACTTCTGGATCAATTCATGTAAATGGTCTGGATATCTTAGAAGCCTCTCGTGAAATCCGACGTATCGTGGGTATGGTTTTTCAAGACCCAGATAGCCAGATTGTAGGAGAGACAGTAAAGGAAGACATTGCCTTTGGTCCTGAAAATTTAGGGCTTTCTCGGGAAGAAATCGCGGGACGGGTGGATTGGGCCCTCCGGATGATGGGGCTTAAATATCTTTCAGAAAAACCTTGTTACTCTCTTTCAGGAGGTGAGAAAAGACGCCTTGCCATTGCTGGAGTACTTGCTATGCAACCCCGGGTGATCCTTTTCGATGAACCCTTTTCCTATCTGGATTATCCGGGCGTTCGAGAAGTCCTAAGACATATGGCCTACCTTCATCGTAATGGACATACGATGGTGGTGACCACTCACGATGTTGAAAAGGTAATCGCGCACATCGATCGAATCGCCGTCCTCTACGAAGGAGAGATCAAGCGCTCTGGCCCACCTGAAGAGCTTGTCAAGGAACTCTCTCATTTTGGGGTTCGACCTCCCTGCTATGCGCTTTTCGGAATGGAGAGGATTTCATGGCTCGAATAATTCTTCATTATATTCCTAAAAATTCTCCTATTCACCGATGGGACCCACGGTGTAAATTTTTTGGACTCTTGATGATCACTGCCACCTTCTTCCATATGAATATTCCATTCCTCATCTTCGACTCCTTTATTCTCTTGGGTCTTTTTATCCTTTCAGGACTAAACTTCAGACATTTTTTTCGTGATTTCAAAATGTGGGCGATCTTCCTTCTTGGACTCTTTCTTTTTCAGGCCTTCTTCACTTCAGGTCCTCGTTTCACTCTCCTTCCATGGCTTCCCATAAGCAAGGACGGAATCCATCTGGGTGCTCTTACCTGCTGGCGCCTGGGCCTCATCCTCGGTTATGCCCTTCTCTTTACCGCTGTGACCCGCCCCAGGGAGCTTCGCGATGCCTTGATCTGGATTTTTAAACCCTTTCCTTTCCTCCCTGGACGCCGTATTGGACTGATGGTTTCTCTCACACTCCAATTCTTTTCACGCACCCTGGACCAGGCTGAAGAGGTTCGTCTGGCTCACAGGGCACGACTGGGTGATCTGAATAAGAATCCTTTTCGAAAAGTTAAATTCCTTGCCCTGCCTCTTCTTCGCCGTTCCTTTTCCCAGGCAGAAGAGGTCACCTTTGCACTCGCAGCAAGAGGCTTTCGTGACGACCTACCCATTCAACTTCCAAAGATACCTCTTTCTCATCTGATTCCTCTCATCGTTTTACTGGGGTCTTTATTAGTAATATGGTGGCTTTAGGTATGATGAAGGAGTTTGGCAAGAATAAAAGAGGATAATTTTAGACCGGGGCCAGTTTTGGAATAAATAAGGGGAAGAAACCTTCTTTCAAATTTTCCCTTTCAATCTTCTCAAAGGCACATTCCACTGCTGACCTAATCTCTTCAAGATCAACCGGTTTCATCGCCTGATAAAAAATTCCTGCTCCTCTTAGGCGTCTCGCTGAGCCAAGGGATTCTTCCGAGGAAATCATAATGACCTGAACCCCCGGATCGATCTTCTTCATAAACGGCACCACATCAAAGGCTTTTAACCCTTCGATCTCATCATCGAGGAGGACAACATGGATTTTCCCCTCTCGCAATTTCCGGATCATCTCGCTCAGAACCCTGGCCAACTCAATCCTATATCCCTTTCCATGAAAAAAGGTAGCGAGCGATCTCACCCAGAGGTCATCCTGATAAGCAATGAGGATCTTTTTCGATTTCATGGCCCCCCCTTCTTGATCAATCCTATGTTACCCGGATAGGTATTTCAGCCTTTCGAGTAGAAGAGAAAACTGTTCCAACGAGAGAGGAGAGGAGGATCGCCGCTGGGATCAACTGAGCCAAAACAACGATAATCCCAAAGGTGAGGAAAAACCATACTCCCAAAAGTCCTACTCCTCTGATCCCCCCTGCAAAAGCGATCCCCAAAGAACCCAGAGCGATCGAGAGAATTAAGGCCGAGCTTAGGATAATCAGAATTTTCTTCATATTATCAGACATGTTCTTCACCCCTTAATTTTTTTATTCTTTCTACTTCTTAACCACTGCTGGCTCAGCACCAGGAAGAACAACTTCTTCTTCAACCTTCTTCTCTTTCCTTAAGGCCATGGTGGTAGTAGTTCCGATGAAGCTGAAGAAGAGAATTGCTGCCGGAATCAATTGAAGAAGAACGATGATGGCTCCAATAATAATGAAAATCCAAAGAGCCGTACCAGCTTCTTTCAGACTGATCGACCTTGCAAAAGCCGGTGAAGCCATCATGCTGATCAACCCAACCATCAATCCAACTTTCAATCCTTTTATTGCCTTTTCCATTTTTAATTCCTCCTTTCTGTTGTTTTCGATATAAATAACTGCATTTCATATGCCAAGAAATGATTCATAATTTAATTATTTGAAATTATTAACTTATTAAAAAATGTTAAATTTTATGGGAGGGTTTAGATGGCCAAATTGAATATTTTGAATATACAAATTTTATTAGGTGGGATAAAAATTGTTTTATAAGTTATTGAAATTTTTGTCTTTTTTTAAAATAATAAATTTATGCTATAGGGATAATAAAAATAAAAAAATTATTCAATTAGATAATAGCCTTCTCAAAATTTACCCCATTAGAAAACCCCAACATGCCCTATCTTTTCTAACAAGGTTTACTTCATCATGCGGATGCGAACCTCTATCTCTTTTGTATCTTTCAGTAAATTTAAAAGTTTGGATGTATCGGTATCTCCATAATGGTATGGGTAGAGGATTTTCGGTTTCAAGGTTTTTGCAGCATCGGCGACCATCTCCGGTGTCATTGTATAAGGAAGGTTCATTGGTAGAAATGCGATATCAATTCCTTTTAGTTCTTTCATTTCAGGAATGTTTTCTGTATCCCCTGCTACATAAACCTTTTTGTTGCCGAAGGTAATGATGTAACCATTTCCAATGCCTTTCGGGTGAAAGGGTTGTCCAGTGTCGCGCTTATGAACGATATTATATGCAGGCACTGCCTCTATCTTTAAACCTCCAATAGATTTGACATCCCCGTTGTGCATGACAATACCGCCTTCAACCTGCTTTGCACAGGTTTCAGTCAATACCATTAAGGTTTTTTCAGTTCGAATAGGGTTCAGTGCCTTTAGGTCAAGGTGGTCGATGTGTTCATGAGTTAGAAAAATGATGTCAGCTTTCGGTAGCTTTGTATAATCTGCCAGTGTGCTGTAAGGATCTATATGAATTATTTTTCCTCCGAATGTAAACATCAAAGTGCCATGACCAATGAATGTAATCTTCAGGTCACCTGCAGTGGTCTTGATAATATCCGTTTCAAACTTTTCTTGAGCGGTTGCAACGACAACTAAAACCATAGTTAGGATATTAACTGCCAAGAATAATGATTGCATAGGACACCTCCATGTGAAATATTTTGTTTACCTAATATTACATCTTTTTTATTATTTCCACAATATGGACAATTATGGAATTCCCTTCGATTTAATTTCGAATATGGCTCTTTCCGCCTTTTCCAATGCATCAGGAGAATGTTTCTCGAGGCTCGTCTGTGCCTCCTCAATCGTCGATTTTAACCGAGCATCATACATCCCCCATGATTTGACACAGGCAAGGTATCCATTATAAAGATATCGATCTAAAATAAACTTTGCCCGATCTTCTTTGGATAAAGCCTCGTAGCCCGAAATCCATTTAAGCAGTGTCTCCTTTCTTTCTAAAAATGGTCCCTTCATGGTGAATAAATTAGTCATTTGAAGCGTTTCGAGGGTGCAATCAAAGTGAATTCCCTCGATGAGCATCTTCAACTCCTCAACCATCTGATCTTCACTGGGTGAATTAAATTCACCAGATTCCCATTTTTGATAAAGGGGTGCGGCCTCAAGAATGGCTAAGCTTCTTATTCTTATCTCAGTGGGTTTGATTTCGTTGAGAACCTCTATCGTCTCCCCAATATGTTTTTTAGATAGTTCACTATTTTTCCCAGCGAGGCCAGGCATGACAAAGGCAGCCATATTTATTCCTGAACCCATTATTTTTTGACCCCCTAAAATATGTTCTTTCTTTTCCACCCCTTTTTTCATAAAACTGAGGACTTGGTCATCGCCCGACTCAATTCCAACGAAACACCAAGAGAGCCCGGCATCTTTCAATTCCTTTAACTCTTCTTCAGACCTTTGACCGCATGTCTTTGACCTGGCATAGGAGGTGATGGTATCGATGGTTGGGAAGGAATGTTTCAGATATTTTAATACTTCAATCAGATCAACTGATTTCATGAAAAGGGCATTGGCATCCTGCAGAAACACCCTTTGGGCGCCATACATCAACCACCTGGCAATGTGACTCAGGCTTTGAACCGCAAGCCATTGTTCCTTGGTGACATTTACAGGATATTCTCCATAGACCTCTGGGTGAGTTCTGATGAGCCTCTCTATTGCCTCTTTCCCTATCTCTCCAGCGAGGCCTACTTCCCATGAGACGGTCTCCAGAAGATCCGATACCCTTCGTATGACATCGATATCTTTCTTAATTTCGGCAGCACTTCGAACAGAAAATCTCTTCCCTTTATAAACTGGACAAAACAAACACTGATTCCAGGGACAATTCCTATTGATCCTTAAGAGCAATGCCTCTCCTTCACCAATCGGGCCCATCGGACCAATTTCAATCGTATAATCTTCAGGTCTTTTCAAACTCATGGGCTTCAAAAATTTCAGCCTATCTACCAGCAAACAGGAACTTCGCCTGCCTACCCTGCCTGCCGGCAGGCGTAGGCATGGATTTTAATTCCGCATTCCGAATCCTACATTCCGCAGCAAAATTCCTTATTCCTACCCTTCTTCCGTATCGCCTCTTACCCTGAGATTTCCCACAGTATAAACCCATCACCGGTCCAAGTCGAGAAAAACAGGCAGAGGTTTGCTTCAAATGCAACCCAAGCGTCCCCATTACAAGAAACTCACGGGAGGCAGGAGAAAGATACTAAGGATTCTGTAGTTTAGCAAATTTTATGTTCTAAATTGTCATGCCGAACTTGTTTCGGCATCTAAAAACCTTATAAATCAACTACTTATGAGACCCTGAAACAAGTTCAGGGTGACAAAAAGGCTTATGAAATTTTTTTCTTTTATTTCACTAGGTTATAAATTTTTGCTAAACTACAGATATTTTAGAAAAAGCTGCCAAGAGAATTAGAGAGTTTTCCCGAAGGACCAATAGAGGAAATTTGTCCCCTCCCTTTCAAAGAGACTGTGTCGTAATGGGAGAATTTAGGTGTTTTGTCATTCTGAACGAAGTGAAGAATCTAATTATTTAAACTAAATCGATCATAGAGATTCTTCGGCTATTGCCTCAGAATGACATTGCGACACAGTTTTCAAAAGGGTGGGCGGAGGAAGGGATTTCTATAAATAACCCTTGCTCCTACATCCTCTTTCATGACTTCTTTTCAATCCGACAGAGTAAAGCCTTGAGGGATGGATACCCGATGACCGGATCAGCAGGTGTCTCATCCGTAAGAAGGTTAACATTTGCTTGGGCCCACCCATGAGGAATAGAAATGACACCGGGAAGGATGTCTTCGGTTACCTTCACCTTGATTTCAATACGACCTCTCTTTGTCTCCACCATTGCCATTTCACTATCACTTAAATCATATTCTCTTGCTGTCTTGGGATTGATCTCAGCAAAAGGTTCTGAAAGCCTCTTTTTCAAACTGGGGATATGGCGTAACTGAGTGTGAATGAATTCCAATTGTCTTGCACCAGTGGTCAGGATAAGGGGATATTCTTTAAACAATTCTGGGCTACCCAAAGGGCTTTCCGGGGGTTCATGAAAGATCGGCAGCGGGCTTTGGCCCTGTTTCGCCAGAACCTCTGAATATAATTCTATCTTTTTTGAAGGAGTAGGGAAATCGGTTACTCCGTACTGAATAGGGTCGGACATGAACCCGCTTGGCTTCTCTTCGGAAAGCTTTTTGACGGTTAATCCCGATGGTTCTAAAACATAATCAATTACCTGCTCCACGTTTCTCCAAGGAAAATACTCCTCATATCCCATCTTCTTGCCTAACTTAAGCCAAAATTCGAGATCGGATAGACACTCTCCATAACTGATCACCTTTTTCCGCAACATCACCCAGGGTAGTCCCCAAAGGCTGTAGTAATCACAAAGCTCAGTTTTTTCTAAGAAAGTGGCCGCTGGAAGAACGATATCGGCGAGGTTTGCCGTCTGCGACATAAACTGATCCATGACCACTAAGAAGTCCAATTTTTTAAGCGCCTGCTCAACTTTCTTGGAATTTGGCCAGGTCAGCAAAGGATTTGATCCAGCTATAATCATTCCCTTAATCGGATAGGGTTTTCCACTTAAGAGCGTCTCTGGCAAAAGCATCGTCTGTCCTTCTCCAAACTCTCGTTTAAGAATTCCGAAGAAGATAGGATATCTATCTTGTCCAATCGCCTTTTCCTCCGGCCTTACAGGCATTTCTATAATATTTTCTCGAAGCCTTGGCGCCCTTATGAATCCCCCGGCTACATCCACATTCCCTGTAATGGCTTGTAAAATAGCAACGGCGCGGCTATTTTGTAGGCCATAGGAGTGCTGATCTAAGGCGTTTGTCCCTTGGACAATGCAAGCAGGCTTAACAGTGGCATAAAGACGGGCTATCTCTCGAATCGTATCTGCTGATACCCATGTTAATTTTTCAACTTCCGCTGGGGAATACGATTTGACATGCTCAGCTAATTGATCAAACCCAAATGTCCACTGATTCACGAAATCCTTATCGTAAAGCCCTTCAGAGATAATCACGTTCATTAAACCTAAAAGGAGGGCACTATCACTTCCCGGTCGAGGTTGTACATGAATGTCAGCTTCTTTTGCTAAGGGGGTTCGCCTCGGATCAATAACGATGAATTTAGCTCCTTTCTTTCTCGCCTGATGGATATCTTCAACCAATGTCGGAAAAGAATTCATGGGATTACTTGCCCAAAGGAATATGCATTTCGAATTCCTTGGATCAGCCACCCGGAATCTGCCAAAGGTCAGCATATAGCTGATAATCCGGCAACGATAACACATGCTCTCGACAGAGAAACAGTTAGGAGAGCCATAAATATAACAGAACCTCCGAATGAGCGCTGGAGTGATTGAGCCGGAAAGCAGGACCGACATACCGATGGCAGTAGCAAATGACCTGGCGCCCTCTGTTTCTTTTATCGTTGTCAATTTGTCAGCTATAGTATCCAAAGCCTCTTCCCAGGAAATTCGCTGCCAATTACCATTTTTCTTTATCAAGGGGTATTTTAGGCGATCAGGGGAATAGACATATTCTAATGCAGCCTCCCCCTTTGGGCATAGAATTCCTCTATTGAGGGGATGTTCCTTCATGCCTTCTACTTTGGTAATTCGTCCATCCTCGAGATAGACATCCATTCCGCAACCTAAACTACACATTAAACACGACGTCTTTATCAATCCCTTCTGAGCTATCGATTTCATATGTTCTCCCTCTTCTGGCATATTCCTCTATGCTATTAACGTCAAAATTTTTAGATTTATTAATACGACAGCGACACTTTTAGAAAAAACGGCACTGTATTAATAAAAAATTACTACCGCCCCTCCGTCATACCCGCGAAAGCGGGTATCCAGTTGGGTTTCTGAAGCCCATAGACATTCTGGATTCCCGTCTTCACGGGAATGACAGAAAAAAGTCGCTGTAGTATTAAGCAAATTATCCTGACTGTCCATAGTTTATGGTTCATGGTTCATCGTTTTTGTTTGCGGCTACACCGCACTAAGGCTTCAGTAGGTCGGCAAGTAACTCCTCTGTAACGATCTCGACCAGAATACCCTTAGTTGACCGAGGATCGATCCATATACGCTTGAAGGGGAGGCTTGGACCAGCTTCTTCCTCTATCACGTGGGCCCCTTTTGCCCTTAAAGAGAGGGCTTCTCCTTCAATATCATCCGATACTAAACTGATATGATATAGCCCCTCTCCCCTCTTTTGCAAATGTTTATAAAGAATGCTTTTGCCCTCCGTAGGTTCGAGGAGTTCAATTAGATTATTTCCACAAGGAATCAAAGCATTCCTCACGCCTGCCTCCGGAATGGAGCGGTAGCAGATTGGGCTAATATTGAATAAACTCTTATAGATGGATTCTGCTTCTCCAATGCTCCTCACTACATGACCAATATGACTTATTCGAATAATCATCTCGCCTCCATCAATCTAAAATTTTTAGCGATCTAACCTTTCCTCTCTTCCCTCTTCAATTTTTTATCCCTCTCTTAAAGTTTGCTTCTCTTTCTTCTCCATCAGAGTAAAAGGAGATAAGCTGAAGGAGGGGAATAAATCTTTGGCTATTTTTATTTTCCTTTGAAAGTAAACTCCTGCCCAGGATCTAAAATCACTACCCTAACTTTTGGATCTACTTTCTTAGCCAATTTCTTGAAACGATCAGCATTCTGTTCCAGAATGGGGAATGTTCGGTAATGCATTGGAATAACTGTTTTCGGTTTGAGGAGCGTTAAGGCTTTTGAGGCTTGAACAGGATCCATGGTAAATACACCACCTATTGGAAGTAAAGCCAAGTCAATCCTGTATAACTCCCTCAGGAGTCTCATTGAGTCAAAAATACCTGTATCTCCTGCATGATAAATGGATGTACCGTCTTCTAACTTCAAAATATATCCAACAGGAGAAGCCGTCTCGGAAGAATGAAAAGCCTGCGTCATGGTTACGGTAATTCCTTTTATCTCAGCACTCCCTCCAATATTCATGCCGTATCCCCCGTATATTACATTTTCAGAAGGAACTCCCATGGACTGGAGTTTCCTTGCAGTCTCCGGAGCAGCTACAAGGGTTGCCGCTGTCTTTTTAACAATATCAGCGGCGTTTGCGAGATGGTCAAAATGGTCATGGGTAACGAGAACGATGTCTGCCGTTGAAATATCATCGAGTTTTACAGGACATAAGGGGTTATCCACAATCCAAGGGTCAATGATTACTGTCTTTCCTTCAGGGGAGACAATGATAAAACCAGCATGACTTAGCCATCGAATAGAGAACTTTTTCATTTTCCACCTCCTTGTGATTTTGATAAGAATTTACTAAAGAATGATGAAAACAGTCAACAAAAAATTAAAAAAAGTCATTTTCAAATTAAAAGTGCAAACCTTATTCCCCCAAAAATACCCATGGCAGGCCACCTGAGATGAAAATTAAAATCAGACGATGAAAACCGATAATTCTCCCTCTCAGGAGTGTCACGCATTTACCCCTCCTTTTCTAGCTCACGATCTGGTAGTTAGCACACAAGATCATAAATTTCATTGTCTACAAAATCCTGGCGTTTTATTTGCTCTTCAGTAAAGATTTCCATAATCGATCCTCTCACAAAAAAAATTTGTTTATCACACATCAAGAATCGACCTTTACGATCCGGATGTCACAAGAAGTTTACCAATCTCCCTAAAATAATCAACAGGAATTTTGAGAGCGAGAAACCAAAACGATTTAATCACCTTCTCAAGTTTCAGATTATGGAGGGTTGCCATTTGTATCAATCCAATCACCCTTTTTAGATTTTAGAAAATATACCTTCTTTTTTGTAATCCCCGATCCAATGCTCATAATTTGTGAGTCCTTGTGAGTGGCCTTGGAGTTAGTTTTTTCTCCTAATCCTTTTTTTACTCTTTGACTTCATAAGGCTTTCTAAAAATTCTGAGGCGGTCTGTATAATAACACCACCGGTAAGGCTCGGATTATTCATAAAAGGGCCGAAGTCCTTGGTATCTCCTGTGAGCAGATGCGTTGCCTTGCAATGGATGGCGGCTTCGAGGATAGGGCGATCCTTTTCTGGAAGAATTGCTGGACAGTTTCGACCTGATCTGGAAGGGACTTTTATAACTGTCGCCATTAATGCTTCAAATCTTTTCAAATAATCTGGAAATTTGATTAAAATGTTACGATGGGCTTCTTCAATCGCATAGGAACAGGACATCGCTTTCCAATACCCCTGGGCTCCAAGGTCAATGATGAGCGCTGCTTTTCCATAAGGATTATGAGCAGCTGTGAAGAGCACATTTGAATCAAGGAATAGGCGTATCAAGATCGCTTCCTAAGGCTTTTTAAAAGGGCATTCCGCTTAGCAGGTTCAAGACGGTCTTCTTTGTCCCACTGGACAATATCTTCATTGGTATAGGTTTCAATTTCGACTACGGCTGCGGGGCGTAACACTACGACATTATCCCTTTCCTCAAGGGTGACAATTCCTCCGGCTTGGATGCCCAAGCGTTTTCGTACTGAAGAAGGAAGAGTAATTTGTCCCCTGCTGGAGACCAAAAGATTTTGGCGCATATTTCCTCCGAAATCAAGAATTTCGAAATTCAGTATAACAGAATTTCAGTAATTCGTCAAATCACAGACTTAAACGATATCGAAAGGGTGCTTAAAGGCTTTACATTATACACATGTGCATTATACGTGTTAGTATAATTTTAAAATAAGAGGTGTTTTCAACAGACCTATTCACCCGACACCATATTGGCGGCGGTAGGAGAGGATATAATTCTTCACTTCTTTCTTTGATTTATAAATTCCAAAATGGCCTTCACAGAGGATATCTGCATCAAGATCGAGAAGTTTCTTTGTTGAACGATCCCAATCTCCGAGATTAGATCCAAATTCCGAAAGCAAAGGTCCATGGAGATCCTGGGCAAAAAGAACTCTTTTCCCATCTCTATCTAAATAGATGCAGATGGAACCAGGAGTGTGGCCTGGAGTATGAAGACATACAATCTCCTCTTCCCCAACCCTCAATATCTCTTCCGAGAAATTGAATTTCACATCAACTGGAGTTGGAGGGAAATTGGTCTGATACCAGGTGGCAGCTGTTAAAATTTGATCCCCATTTTCCAAAGGTGGAGCATCCAATTTGTGGATGTAGATTTTAGACCCAAACCTCTTTTTAATTTCTGGTACCCCTCCAATATGATCTATATGGCAATGGGTTAGAAGAATCTTGTTCAGATTCTTACTGTTTAACCCTAACTTATGAATATTATTGACTATTTTATCTACACTCCACCCTGCTCCAGTATCGATTAATATCAATTCTCCTAAATTTATCAAATAGACACATCCATCTCGCCCATCTGTGATCTCTGGGCCTCCGACAATAAATATATCCTTAATAATTTCAAATGGTTTCATTTATTCTCCGTTACTTTAGCAGGCGTTGCTTTTCCCCTTTTCAACTCCTCTTTTACTCTTTTATAGTCTTTTAGAGTAAAACCTTTCCACTGGCAAGGAAGAATTGAATTGTTGTGATATAATGGTTCATTTTCAATATCGAATTGGGACATTTTCTTCGCCTTCTCAAATAAAGGGGTATGAGGAATTGGAGAATACTCCACAAGCATCGGCTTTGCCCCCATCTCTCTTACATAAGCAATGCTCTCCTC
>Ga0194110_10003693_pt1 | contig 18851 bp, 14 predicted proteins | sample TA2Kig1200mmetaG_FD_146192 | JGI IMG/M metagenome (GOLD analysis project Ga0194110, IMG submission 146192) | Freshwater microbial communities from Lake Tanganyika, Tanzania - TA2015032 Kigoma Deep Cast 1200m | ecosystem: Environmental > Aquatic > Freshwater > Lake | place: Tanzania: Lake... | reverse complement strand
TGCACAGCGTTCGTTTCTTGACTTTCCCGCCCTCGCGGTACGACTCGCGCAGCAGGATCGCCGGCGGAGACTTGCGGTTCGGAACGCTCTCGATATACATGACTACCCATATAGCATACTATCTCAACCCTGTCAAGCATAAACTTATACTCTACATGGGTACCAAATCGCAGGCCAATCAGCCCAAAAGCCCCAGATCACAGGCCAAACACCCCCTCAGATCGGGGAACTTCGGGCTAAGGGGGGAGAGGACGAGGTTCGCGTCCGGCTGCACCCCGTGCAGCTCGCGAAACAGCCGGAAGCCGAGGTCGTTGTGCGCCGCGATCACGGGCTTGGCTTCGTCAGATACGGAGGGTTCGGCACGACGTGGCTGCCGGGCTGTGGGGCCGTGAGCGGAGTTGCGGCAGCCGACCAGCACACAGAGCATCGCGAGAGGCAGAAGCCTGTGTTGCATGATGCGCCTCCCCTGCTGAGGTGGTGCGCGGAGGGTGCAAGCAGGCGGCGGGCCTTACAGCGGCTCCGGGTCGGCAACCGCGCCCAGGAACAGGATCGCACCGGTGGCGTGGTCGCGGATCGCGCAGAGGAAGGGCCGATCCACAACGAAGGTCACGATGCGGCTCCCTATCGCCTCCTCCCCCGCCGCCATCTCGCCCTCGGTTGCCGCTGCGGCTTCGGTTCCCTCCTCCGTGACCTCCACGAACGTCTTGTGCTTGACCTCGTAGATCCACTGGGGTTCCGGGGACATACGCGAGAAGTCCGCGCGATTGGGATCGAAGGCGATCCCCATGCCCACCGCGCTGAGGGTGTCCTTGAGGCGGGAGTCGTACTCCAGCCGGAACTTCGGCAGCTTCAGGTTCACCGTCGCGTTGTCGAACCGGCCCAGCCAGTCCTTCCAGGTCTTCGGGTTCAGCCTCGCGCAGAGGCCCTCCAGCGCCATGCCCTTATCCGGCAGAAAGATGAACATGGACACCCGCCCGTTGCCGTAGGGCAACACGATCGCCCGGAAGCCGTCTCCGTCCAAGTACGAGTAGTCGGCCTCATCACGCGACATGAACTTCACGCGCTTCGTGCTGCCGTCGGACAGTCTGAAGTCCGCGGGCTTCGTGTCGCGTTCCTCGAACGGGTCGGTCCACTTGCCGTTGAAGTAGACGGCGTCGATCAGGAAGCAGGTCATCAGCGGGTTGATCGGGGCGTCCACGATCTGGTCGATGCGACCGCGGGTGGCCTCCTTCACCCAGTCGTCAATCGTGCGTGGGGCGGCAGGGGCGGCGAAGTCCAGCTCCGTGGCTGGCGCGTCGTAGGATGTCTTGAGGGCCTCAATGAACGTGGGCCTGAAGGGGGTGCCGTGGGCCGTCCAGATCGAGTTCGCCACCGACAGCTCGACCTGCGGGTCGGGGTTGCGGAGCCCGGCGAGCAGGGCCTCGCTCTCCTTGTTGAGCGTGTCGATGGGCATGCCCCTGCAGCCGAGGGTCTGAAGCATCGCCTTCTCGGTATCGCCGGCCGCGCCGTTGCAGGTCATGGCGAGTGCGACGGCGATTCCCGTCGGCGAGACGAACACGTTGGCCTCAGGCTCCTCCTTACGCAGCTTGGCGAACAACCGGAACGCGAAGTCGGTGTAGCCATCGATCAACGCCGCGCTGACCGGCGGCGGAGGGGGCGCGGGCTCACGAGGAGCCGCGGTGTGCGGGCGACATCCCAACTGAGCCAGGACGACAGCCACAGCCGTCACGAGAACGGGAACACGCATCCGAGCCATCGGGAGCACCTCCGGAATCCAGCCACGTTCACGTGTTCAGTCGGCCAAGAGCGCGGGAATCCTACCCCCCTTGACGCGCGGAAGCGGTCAAGGCCTCGCGCCGAGGCGAGGCAACTCTCCTCGCCTCGGAAGGCCCCGTGCCTTCGCCCGACGAATACGCGGCAGTCGCCGCTTAGCCCCAAACCCGGAACTCGAAACCCGAAACGCCGTTGCCGTCAACCCGAGACGCGAGACCCGAGACTCGCCGCAAGGAGGCAACTCACGTGAAAGTCGGCATTTCCTGCATCATCACGCCCCGCGACTGGACGTGGCGCGAGACGTTCGAGAAGGCGACGGCGGCCGGCTACGAGGCCATCGAGCTGGTCCTGCGCGACAACAGCGAACTCGACTGGGACACGCCGGTTGACGACATCCGCGCCATTCGACAGATGGCGGCGGACTTTGGTCTTGAGTTGGACAGCCTCTGCCCGCAGACCTCGAAGCGGATCGACCTGATGTCCGGCGACCCCGCCGTCCGCGCGGAGGGCAAGGACCGCTGCAAGAAGCTGCTGGAGATCGCGAGGCAGCTGGGCATCGACGGCGTGCTGGTGGTTCCGGGCTCGGTCACGCCCGAGATCCACTACGACGACGGCTATGCGCGGGCGCTGGAGGGGTTCTGCGAGCTGGCGCCCTTCGCCGAGGACATCGGCGTGACCCTCGCCATCGAGTATGTGTGGAACAAGTTCCTCCTCAGCCCGCTGGAGTGGAAGCGCTTCCTGGACGAGATCGGTTCGGATCGCGTCGGCCTGTTCTTCGATACGGGCAACATGACCATCTTCGGCTTCCCGGAGCAGTGGGTGAAGATCGTCGGCAAGGGCGTGAAGAAGGTCCACTTCAAGGACTTCAAGCGCATGATGGAATGGAAGCCCCTCCTGCAGGGCGACGTGGACTTCCCGGCGGTCATGCGCGAGCTGCGCAACATCGGCTTCGATGGCGTCTGCCTCTCCGAGGTTGATCCGGGCCTCGCGCCCATCGAGGAGACCGCGGCGACCATCCGCCAGATCCTGGAGATGTAGCAGGGACTGTCCAAGTCTCGGTTCCCGTCCCACGGGACGGGAACCGAGGCGCACGGACTGTCCCCTGTTCGCCCAAGGGATGCACCGCATGACCAGCCCAACCCTGAAGACCACCCACTACGAGCACCGCCTTGCGCAGCACTTCCCGGACGGTCCGCCGGAGCCCCTGCCGACGCCTGCTCCGGGGTTCCCGCTGCCCGAGCCCTGGCGGACCTACTGCGCGGAGGGGCCGGCGACGGACCTGGGCCGTGTCGGGGAAGAGGCCGCGCTCGTCTCGTTCCACAACGAGCTGCTCCTCGTAGGTCGCGACGGCCACGCGGAGGTGCTGCTCAAGGGCTTCCCGCCGCCGCTGACGGACTTCCGCTGCGGCTCGATCTCCTCCGATGCCACCATCTGGCTCGGGAGCCGGCAGGGCGTCGTCTGCCTGCGGCGCGGCAAGTGGCAGTACTGGGCCGGGCCGCGGTACCTGCCTTCGGACGACGTGCTGTCGATTCAGCATGACGGGGCTTGGGGGGCATGGGTGAAGACGGCGGCCGGCGTCACCCACCTGGACCGGCGCGAGCTGACGCTCGAGGAGAAGGCGGACCTCTTCGAGGGGCAGGTCCGCGCGCGGCACGTGCGCGAGGGGTTCGTGACCGGCTGCCGCCTGGCGGCGCCCGGCGATCTGGAGCACTTCACACACGACGCCTCGGATAACGATGGCTTGTGGACGGCGCTCTACGTCGCCGCGGAGTCCTTCCGCTACGCGGTCACGGGCAGCAAGGAAGCGAAGCGGTTCGCGTGCGAGTCCGCGAAAGCCCTACTCGATCTGGAGCGCCGCACGCCGATCCCCGGCTTCCCCGCGCGGGCCATCGTCCGCGTCGGCGAGGATGTCATCAAGTCCCACGGCGAGTGGCACCTCACCGAGACGTACATCGCTCCGGGTACGGGCGAGCCGGGCCCCTCGCCCGATGGCGCGTGGGAATGGAAGGGCGACACGTCGAGCGATGAGTTGGACGGGCACTACTTCGGCCTCTCGATCTTCTACGACCTCGTCGCCGATGACGCCCAGAAGCAGCAGATTCGCGAGGTCATCGAGCGCATCACCGATCACCTCATCGACAACGGCTTCCTGCTGATCGACCTCGATGGCAAGCCGACGCGCTGGGGCGTCTTCTCGCCCCACTTCCTCAACGGCTCGTGGGAGGCCGAGCGCGGGCTGAACTCCCTCTCGATCCTCAGCCACCTCACTACCGCGCACCACATCTGCGGCCACGAGCGCTACCTCGCCGCCGCGCGCGAGCTGATCGAGAAGCACCACTACGCGCTCAACACGCTCAACCAGAAGATCATGCCGCCCGGCGACGTGAACCACTCGGATGACGAACTGGCCTTCGTGTGCTACTACCCGCTGCTCACGTACGCAGCCGACTCCGACGTGCGCCGACTGTACGAGTGGAGCTTCGAGCGCTCCTGGCGGTTCGAGCGGCCCGAGCGCAACCCGCTGTGGAACCTCATGTATGGCGCGTTGACCAAGAACCCGTGTGATGGCGAGGCGGCCGCGCAGACGCTCGCCGAGATTCCATTGGACATGGTGCACTGGCCGGTGCGCAACTCGCACCGCAGCGACATCGTCTGTGCACCCCAAGCCGGACGCTTCGGCGAGGTCGAGTGCGTGGACCCGCTGCCCGCCTCTGAGCGGCCGGTGGGCAAGTGGAACAGCAACCCGTACCGCCTCGATGGCGGCGGCGACGGCAGCCACGAAGAGGACGCGACCCACTACCTGCTGCCCTATTGGCTGGGGCGGTATCACGGGCTGATCGAGTGACCGGCGTCTCAGGTCTCGTGTCTCTGGTCTCAGGTTCACGGCCACAGTCCGATGCCGGTCGTGCGGTCGCCCCAGAGCGAGACGCTCCGCCTCAACCAGAGACCTGAAACCCGAGACATGAGACAGGTCTGTCTCCTCCACACCTCCGATCTCCACGATCACCTCACGCCCAGCCGTGCGGCGGCCTTGCGCGCCCTCAAGGAGGAGCACCAGGCGCTGCTCATCGACACCGGCGACGCCATCCGTGCGCCGAACGTGGCAGTCATGCCTTGGCGGGAGCGCGCCATCTCGCTGCTGAACGAGGCCGGGTGTGACGCAATGGGCCTCGGGAACCGCGAGTACTTCTTCCGCAATCGCGGCATGGCATGGAAGACCGGCCACGCGCGCTTCCCTCGCGTCTGCTCGAACCTGACGGGCGTGCCGGGCGTGGAGTGCTGGACCGTGATCCTCTCCTCAGGCGGGGTTCGCGTCGGGCTCATGGCCTTCATGCCCACGATGATCGCGCCCGGGCACTGGTTCGAGAGGCTGAGCGACAACCGCTTCCGCCCCTGGCAGGAGGCGGCCCGCGAGGCTGCCTCCGCATTGCGTGAGCAGGCCGATCTGCTGGTGGCGCTGTTCCACCGGCGGCCGGAGGAGATCTCGGAGCTGATGGCGATCTGCCCGGAGATCAAGCTCATCCTCGCGGGTCACGCCCACGAAACGGAGGCTCACACGGAGCACGTCCCAGGCACTCCCTACGTGTCCTTCGTCGGCGAGGGCGCGAGGCAAGCCCGCCTGATCCGCTTGCGTTCCCCCGAAGGAACCGTTACCATGGGCCGGTTGGTTGACCTCGGGTGAGTGTCAGAGCGTGTGAGGAGCATGGGTGGGCGCCATGAATGGCGCCCCTACACGATTGGGCGCGATGAATCGCGCCCCTACATCACAAACGAAGGCGGATTACCGTCATGTAGGGGCACGATTCATCGTGCCCGAGTGTAGGGGCGTGATTCATCACGCCCCAGAGCATACTCCTCATACACTCCCCGGCCGGGTGAGCCTCGACCATGGCGCGCACGACGACTCCCCTGCTGTTGGTGGACATCGGCAACACGGCGATTCACTGGGCGCCCTACGATGGCGAGTGGGGCGCGGGGCGACGCCTCTGGACGCGCGCCATCGAGACCTTCGGCGCGCAGTACGACGCGGAGATCAAGATCGAGCGCTCGCGCCGACAGGCGTGCGGTTGGCCCGAGGTGGCGGTGATCTGCTCCGGCGTGCCCGAGGCGTCGGAGCGCGTGACCGCCGAGCTGGAGCGCCGGGGGATGCGGGTCCTGTTGCTCGGGCACACCATCGAGGCACAGATGCCCGTGCGCTATGCGGAGCCCCGGCATCTCGGACAGGACCGTCTCGCCAATGCGGTCGCGGCGCACCACCGTACCGGCGGCGCAGCCATCGTGGTGGACGTGGGTACGGCGATCACGGTTGATGTCGTGTCCCCGGAGGGCGTCTTCCTGGGCGGCGCAATCGCACCTGGGCCGCATCGCGCGTGGCGCGGCCTCATGGTGGGCGTGCACGGGCCGGGCTTCGCGATGGTGGATGTCGGCTGGCTGGAGCACCGCGCGCGCGGCGCGGCTGAGCCCATCGGCCACTCGACCCAGGAGTGCCTCGACGCGGGCCTGCGGATCGGCTTCGCCGGGCTGATTGACCGGCTCATTCGCGAGCAGCGCCTGAACCTCGGCGTCGAGGCCCCCGTGCTCTGGACGGGCGGCGCGGCGGAGACGCTGCGCCCTCTATCCGACGAGCCTGGGGAGTTCGACGAACTGCTGACGTTGAGGGGGCTGGCGCTGATCTACGAGACCTCCCTCGCGAGCCCCTCGCGGGACCCCGGAGCGGAGGGCGGCGGCGGATGCTGATCGGCAATGTCGTCGTCGAGCCGCCGCTCATCCTCGGGCCGATGGCGGGGATGAACACCCTCGCCTTTCGGCTGCTCTGCCGCAAGGCGGGGGCGGGCTTGGTCTGCTCCGAGATGGTCTCGGCGAACGCGATCCGCTACGGCAGCGTGAAGACGGAGGGGTTGCTGGAGACCTGTCTGCAGGAGAAGCCGCTCTCGATCCAGATCTTCGGCGCCGAGCCGGACGTGATGGCGGCGGCGGCGCAGCACGTCGAGGCCGCGGGCGCGGACATCGTGGACCTGAACATGGGCTGCCCCGTCCGCAAGGTCCTGAAGGCGGGCGCGGGCTCGATGCTGATGAAGGACCCCGACCTCGCGGTTGCCATCGCGGCAGCGATGGTGCAGGCCGTGAGGGTGCCAGTCACCGCGAAGATTCGGATCGGCTGGCGGCGCGGCGACGCCTCGTACATCGAGCTGTCCCGCCGCCTGGTGGATGTCGGCGTCGACGCGATCGCGTTACACGCGCGGACGGCGGGCCAGGGCTACCGCGGGCCTGCCGACTGGTCGGCGATTGCCCGCCTCGTCGAGGCCGTGCCGGTGCCGGTGATCGGTAACGGGGATGTGTTCTGCGCCGAGGACGCCGTGCGGATGCAGCGCGAGACGGGCTGCGCGGCGGTCATGATCGCGCGCGGCGCGCTCGGCGACCCGCTGATCTTCGCGCAGGCCGCCGATCTACTGGCGGGTCGGCCGGCCCGTTCGTTTCCGGCGCGCTCGCGGCTGGCGCTGGCCCTCTGGCACGCCCAGGTCCTCGCGCTGCAGTGCGGCGAGCACCTCGGCGTGCGACGGATGCGGATGATGGCGTGCTGGTACAGCCGGGGCCTGCCGGGCTCCGCGAAGTTCCGGCGCGATGTGTGCCGGGCTGTGACTCTCTCCGAGCTGGCGGACGCGATCCTGGCACTTGCACGCAACTTGCCTCCGAACGCGACCTTTGAGGCGCCGGACCGCGCGCCCATTGAGGACATGACCTTCGAATGAACAAGTTCGGCTTCGTCTTGCACCCGCTGTCTATCGACGACGTTGCGCGGAAGTACCCCCCCGCGAAGTACCTCCCGACCTCCTGGGTGGAGGGGCTGCTCAACCGCATGCCCCCCAAGTTCCTCTCGCAGATCGCGAACCTGCGGTCCGACGCGGGTGCGACGGCCGACGGCTGCTTCGTCGGCTGCCCGGCGACGCCGCGCCAGCTTGTCGAGTGGCCGCCCGAGCGCGCTTACACCCGCATCCTGCAAGCCATCGACATGGCCGCGCGCTGGGGAGCGAAGATCGTGGGCCTGGGAGCGTTCACGGCCGTCGTGGGCGACAAGGGCCTCACCCTCGCCGAGCGCTCCTCCATCGGCATCACCACTGGCAACAGCTACACCGTCTACACGGCCATCGAGGGTGCGCTGAAGGCTGCGGACATGATGGGGATCGACGCGGGGAATGCGCGTGCCGCCGTGCTCGGGGCGACGGGCTCCATCGGCCGCGCCTGCGCGCTGCTGCTGGCGCCCCAAGTGGGCGCCCTGTCGCTGGTCGGCCGCCGACCGGACGCCCTGCAGGCCATCGCCGAAGAGGTGACCGACCTACGGTGCGAGACCTTCACCGACGTGGCGGAGGGTCTGCGTGACGCGGACATCGTCCTCGCCGTGACCTCGGCCACCGAGGCGATCATCGGCCCGAACGATGTGAAGCCCGGGGCGGTCGTCTGTGACGTCGCACGCCCCCGCAACGCCTCACGGGCGCTGGCCGAGCAGCGCGACGACGTGTTGGTCATCGAGGGCGGCGCCGTGGCGGTGCCGGGCGAGGGCTTCGACTTCGGCTTCGACTTCGGCTTCCCGCCGGGCCTGTCCTACGCCTGCATGGCGGAGACGATGATACTCGCGCTCGAAGGGCGCTTCGATGGCTACTCCCTCGGCCCGGAGCTCCGCCTGGAACAGGTCCGCGAGATGGGCGCTCTGGCACAGAAGCACGGCTTCCGCCTGGCGGGGTTCCGCTGCTTCGAGCGCACCGTGTCAGAGGAGGACATCGCGCGCCGTCGCCTCAACGCCGGCCGTTAACAGTTCGCCGCTCGTGCCTGCGAGACTCCCGTCTCGCAGCCGTGGCCTGCCGTTCTCCCAGACTCCCGCCGTTGCCGTCCTACTCCCAACCCAACCGCCTGAGGTACACGGCCGCTCCGAGGCACAGAATCGCGACCAGCGCCAGCAGTGTACTCCACATCGTCCATCCTCTCCTTCATCCCCTCCCCTCCTTGAGATTATACCCCTCCGTATCCGAACCTTGACCGCTGACACGTCGTGTGTGACCCATATCACTCCACGCAGGGGCGGCCCGGCAGCGGCGCGAATGGGTTGTCGTCGCAGACATTCGCAACTCCGCTCACCGGACCCATGACACGTTACCCGCTCCTGTTCCAACCCGGGCGGATCGGCCGCCTGGCGCTGCCGAACCGCATCGTGATGGCGCCGATGGGCACGGGCTACGCCGACGAGCAGGGCCACGTGACCGACCGGCTCATCGCGTACCACGTCGCGCGGGCGCAAGGCGGCGTGGGCCTGAGCATCGTCGAGCACACGGCCGTCCGGCGCGACGGCCTCGCCGGGCCGACGATGCTGGCCCTCTACGACGACGAGCACGTCCCGGGCTTCCGCCGCCTCTGCGACGCCGTCCATGCGGCCGGCGGCCGGATCGCGGTCCAGCTCAACCACGGCGGTCGGCAGGCCGACCCGAGCCTCGCCGGGGAACTGGTAGCCCCGTCCGAGCACCCCTCGCCGTCCGGCAAGGCGTTCGCGCGCGCGCTGACGACGGAGGAGGTCGGGGAGATCGTCGCAGCCTACGCGGCGGCTGCCGCCCGCGCCCACGAGGCCGGGGCGGACGGCGTCGAGGTCCATCTGGCGCACGGCTACCTCGGCTGCTCCTTCCTCTCGCCCCTCACCAATCGGCGCACCGACCGGTACGGAGGCGACACCGATCGCCGCTGCCAATTCGCCCGCGAGGTCTTCACCGAGATTCGCCGGCACTGCGGGGACGACTTCTCGGTCTGGTGTCGCCTCTCCGCCGACGAGTTCGTGCCGGGCGGCATGACCCTCGACGAGGCCCGCCGCGTAGCTCCTCTGCTGCAGCAGGCGGGCGCCCAGGCCATCCATGTCTCCGGTTGCGTGGGTGAGACGGCGAACCTGGCCGCCGCCTGCTACTACGATCCCCCGCTGAACCTCGCGCACCTCGCGGACGGAGTCAAGGCAGTGGTGGATGTCCCAGTCATCGCGGTGGGCAAGGTACTCACGCCGGACCTGGCGGAGGGCTTGCTGGCGCGCGGCGCTTGTGACTTCGTCGCCCTCGGCCGCCCGCTGCTGGCCGATCCGGACTGGCCGGCCAAGGCCCGCGCCGGCCGCCCCGAGGACATCTGCCCGTGCATCGCCTGCAACATCGGGTGCCTCCACCGGCGCATGCCCCCCGCGGGCATCTGCTTCTGCGTGACCAATCCCCGCACCGGCCGCGAGCACGAGTGGCCCGCCCTCTCCAGGACGGCCTCCCCCCAGCGTGCGCTCGTGATCGGGGCCGGCCCGGCGGGGATGAGCGCCGCGAGTGCGTTGGCTGAGGTCGGCTACGACGTCGAGCTCTGGGAGGCCGAGTCCGAGCTCGGTGGCGCCTTCCGACGGGCCTGCGCGGCGCCGGGGAAGGAGTTGCTGCGCACCTTCCTGGACTACCAGGTCCGCCGCCTCGCGCAGACGAGCGTGCGCGTCAGGCTTGGCCGGGAGGGCACCGTCGAGAGCATCGCAGAGCACGCGCCCGATGTCGTCATCCTTGCCAGCGGCGCCGCGAGCCCGCGCCCGGAGGCCTTCGGCCCCCGAGCCCTCACCGCCGAAGCCGTATACCGCGATCCGTCGCTTGCTCACGGGCGCGTCGCGGTGATCGGCGGCGGACGACGCGGTGTCGAGACGGCCCACCTCCTCGCCGAGCGCGGCAGCGCGGTCACGCTCATCGAGGCGGGAACTTCGGTCGGAAGCTGCATCCCCTCCGGCCCTCGGGCGTTTGTACTGGGGAAGCTCGCAGCCCTCGGCGTGCGAGTGTGCTGCGGCGTAGAGGCTCTGTCTGGCTCCGAGGCAGGGGTCGTGGGCCGCGAAGTCGGCAGCGGCGCCGAAGTCCTCATTGAGGCGGACACGATCAGCCTCGCCTTGCCGAGGGCTAGCGGTAGCCCGCTGGCTGAGGCCCTGAAGGCCGCCGACTGTCCGAACGTACACGTGATCGGCGATGCGCGCGAGCCCCGCTCCGCGCAGGAAGCCGTCTACGAAGGCGCACGCTGCGCCCATCTCATCTTCGATGAGGGGTCGTGAATCATGTCGGGTACTCCGCAGCACACACCGGTCACCGGCGAGGGTGTCGTCACGCCGGTCGGCCCATACTCGCAGGCGATTCGCTATGGGAACTTCGTCTTCTGCTCCGGCCAACTCGGCCTCGACCCCGCGTCCGGCAAGCTGGTTGAGGGCGTGGAGGCCCAGGCCCGTCAGGCCCTGACGAACATCCGCACCCTACTCGCCGCTGCCGGCACCAGCCTCGCCCACGTCGTGAAGGCGACGGTGTTCCTGCTGGACATGGGCGCCTGGCCGGTGGTGAACGGCATCTACGCCGAGTTCATGGGCGACAACCGCCCGGCCCGCTCCACCGTGCAGGTCGCCGCTCTGCCCCTCGGCGGCCTGGTCGAGATCGAGGTCATCGCCTACATCCCGTAGCCGCCTTGCCGTCCCCCTGGGAGCGCGGGCTTCCAGCCGGCTGGCATGTGGTGGCGCCGTCATCTGAAGGGAGGGAATCCCGTGTCCGCGACCGTTGCGCGCCGGTGTTCCGCACTGATCCCATTCATCGGTCTCGCCTTCCTCGCCGCGTCGTCAGGGGCGCAGGAGGCCCCGGCCCTGCCCCTGGAGCTCCTCAAGAACGGCTCCTTCGAGGAGTTGGATACCACCGGGTCGCCCGTAGGCTGGCGCGCCGAAGGGCTGCTCGTGCCCGGGCTGACGGTGCGCGCCGTCTCCTCCAGCACCGGCCGCGTCGGCGGCAAGGTCCTCCAACTGAAGAGCGAGGCGACCCCGGCTCTGGTCGCCTGCTTCAACGGTCCCTTCGAGGTAGGCTCGGTTGCTGGCCAGGAGGTCGAGATCAGCTGTCTGTACCGCACGAGGGGTCTTCCCGGGGCCTACATGGACCTGGACACGTACGCCGAGCCATTCGCCGCGCAGGGATGGCAGACGCCTTACCTGTCGATGGAGCAGCACGCCCTGGAGGAGTGCGGGGACTGGGCGCTACTCACCTGGCGCGTACGCTGCCCCGCCAAGGCGACCGAGGCCGTGCTGATCGTCGCGGTGACCGGCGAGGGCGAGCTCCTCATCGACGACGTGTCGGTCCGTCCGGCCAAGCCCCCGGTCCGCCTGGAACCGTCGGTCCTGGGCGACCTGGTCGGCTGGCCCTCCCGTCGGGAGATCCGCCTGACGGTCGCCAACGACACCGCGGAGGCGCGCGACCTGAAGGTCAACGTCGCGCTCTCGCAGGGCGGACGTGGCGCTCAGAAGCGCACGGCCAAGGTGACGGTCGCGGCGCAAGCCCGGGAGGACGTGATCATCAGCTACGACCTGCCCACCAAGGACCCCCACCAACTCTCGCTCACCCTGGACGACGCAGCAACGCCGGCGGTGTATGACACGTTGGTCGCGGAGGTCCCCGCCCTCCTGACCGGTCGAGTCGTCCAGCCCAACTTCCGCGGCACATTGCTGGACTCGATACCCGCCGAGGAGATCGTGGTTGAGGGCCGCATCGCGGCGAGCGAGGCCCTCTGCGGGGAGATGGCGCTCGAGGCGGAGCTCGGCGGCGCCGGTTGCATCGCCCGCGAGGGGCAGGGCATCACCCGGCCCGACGGCCCGGCCTCCTGGCGCCTGGCCTTCCCGCGCAAGGGGATGCTGACGGGCCGCTACTGGCTGAACGTCTCCGCGGTGCGCGGGGGCAAGCCGGTCGCGGTGCTGCCGCTGGAGCTTTCCCGCGCGACGCCCACCGAGAACGAGGTCGGCCTGGATTCCGTGGGCCGCTTGCTGGTCAACGGGAAGCCCGTCTTCGTGAACGGGCTGTACAACGTCACGGAGGCCACCGATGTCGATCGCGCCGCGGCCCAGGGCTTCAACCTGGTCGTCGTGCCCGCCGGATCGGGGGGGAGCCAGCTGATCGAGAGGGTCCGTGCGCTGGGCCTGATGATGGTCGTCTACTCCCCGAACCCGCCGGCACAGACGACGGGACCGACGCCCTCCTTCTGGGAGCACACCGTGGACAAGTACCGCACGGTGCCCGGAGTCGTGGCGTGGCACCTGCAGGCCGCGCCTGATTCCATGCTGATGCGCACGGGTGTCTTCCGGCAGCAGCAGGCGGAGATGACCAAGATCGACATCTATCGCCCGGTCGTCACGCGACTCACCATCGCGAGCCTGCTGCCTTCCTACGCCCCGTGGTGTGACATCGTCGCCTTCGAGTCACAGCCCGTGCCCGCTCTGCCCGTCGATACCGTCGCCGCCGACTTGGAGGCCGCGCGCGCCGCGGCGCGACCCGGCCAGCCCGTGTGGGCCGTCATCCAGTCGGTCGGTCGCGCCTGGCTCATACGGGGCGGCGGGCTGGAAGCGGGCGCCTCGGGGCGTCCGCCCACCGGCGCCGAGCACCGCGCGATGACCCTCCTGGCCCTCGCCCACGGCGCTCAGGGCCTCCTGCATCACGGCTTCTGCTTCTCTTCCACCAAGGACCGCGAAGAGTACGTCCTCCCGCGCGATGCGGGCGACCTGTGGGACGGCATGAAGGCCACGAACGCCCTGATCGCTCAGCTCCGCGAGGCTCCCGCCTCCGGGACGTACCGGGGCGTCGCGGTCAGCGGGCCGATCCACGTCGGGGCCTGGGAGCGCGACGGCCAGTTGTTCGTCCTGGCGGTGAACTCCCAGCCGAGCGCGGCGCTCACCACCTTCTCGGTGCCCGCGCCCGCACCCGCCGGCCTGCACCGCGCCGGCGACGGCTCCGAGGTGATGAAGACGAGCAAGGGCCAGTTCGTGGACGAGCTATCCCCCTACGGCGGCCGCGTGTACACGGCATCGCTCGCGGGCGGGTAGACGCGGCTTGACCCGTCTCGTCGCCCTCAAGTATAATCCGCGCTGCCGGATGTTGGTGATGAGGGGGGAAGCCCGGAGACCGCAAATGGGCGCAGAGCCACACTCGAAGCACACAACGGACCCGGTGGCGGCGTTGCGGGGCAAGGTCGCGGTGCTGAAGACCTGCCCCGAGACGGTAGTTGCCGATGTCGGCCGGCTCATGGACATGGCGGGCTTCCCGCAGGCCCTGCCGCGTGAGCACGACACGATCCTGAAGATCAACATCTCCTGGCACCACTACTACCCCGCCTGCTCGACCACCCCCTGGCAGCTCGAAGGCGTCACGCAGCGGCTTCTTGAGGACGGGCGCCCGCCGGAAACGCTCATCCCCGCCCAGAACCGAACCGTCGTCGTCGATCCGAAGGTCGGGGCCGTCCGCAACCGCCTGGACGTGGTGATGGAGCGGTACGGGCTCGAATTCGTGTACCTCTACGAGCCCGGCAGCGAGTGGATCACTTACCACCCGCACTGTGAGCTGACCGCGCTCCCGGAGTTCTTCCCCGACGGCGTCCAGATCCCCAAGCTGATGATCGGCCGGAATGCGCTTCATCTCCCGACCATGAAGACCCATGTCTTCACCACCACTACCGGCGCGATGAAGAACGCCTTCGGCGGCCTGCTCAACGACAACCGCCACTGGACCCACGCCCGCATCCACGAGACCCTCGTGGACCTGCTCGCGATCCAGCAGGAGATTCACCCGGGCCTCTTCGCCGTGATGGACGGCACCATCGCCGGCAACGGGCCCGGCCCGCGCGCGATGATCCCCGTGGTGAAGAACTACCTGCTCGCGAGCGCGGATCAGGTGGCCATCGACGCCACGGCGGCGAAGATGATGGGCTTCGACCCGATGAAGCTCGACTACATCCGCCTCGCTCACGAGCGCGGCCTGGGCGTCGGGAATCCCAGCGAGGTCGAGGTCCTCGGCGAGGACATCAGCGAGGTCAACTTCGGCTTCACGGTGGGGGACACGTTCGCCAGCCGCGGCCAGAAGACGATCTACCACGGCTGGATGAAGCCGCTGGAGCGGCTCCTGCTACGCACACCCATCGTACCGTGGTCCTTCCTCGCCTCGCGGCTCTACCATGACGCCTACTGGTTCCCGTGCGTCGGGCGGCATCGCGTGGCCGAGATCATGCAGACCGAGTGGGGCGCGCTGTTCGACACGTACTCACGCGGTGCATGAGAGGGGATGGGGTCGTCGGGACTGTCCCGTTTCCTGCCCGACAGGGCAGGGAACGAGGACTGTTCGACATGTACTCATGCGGTGCATGAGAGGGGATGGGGTCGTTGGGACTGTCCCGTTTCCTGCCTGGCAGGGCAGGGAACGAGGACTGTTCGACATGTACTCATGCGGTGCATGAGAGGGGATGGGGTCGTTGGGACTGTCCCGTTTCCTGCCCGGCAGGGCAGGGAACGAGGACTGTTCGACATGTACTCATGCGGTGCATGAGAGGGGATGGGGTCGTTGGGACTGTCCCGTTTCCTGCCCGGCAGGGCAGGGAACGAGGACTGTCCCTTGTTGGTGGTGGCCTTCCCAGACACCCTCTCACGCACCGCAGCACGAAGGGAAGAGCAGCCTTGATCACCTCCCCCCGTCCGTCGCTGCGACCGGTCGGCGTTCTGGCCGGCCTGCTGCTCGCGTCGGCCTTGGCGCCGGCGCAGGAGAACATCGTCGATCAGGTGCTGGCCCGCTGCGGCGAGCGGCCGTACACGTACGACGAAGTGCTGCAGACCGTCAAGCAGTTCGACCGGGCCGACCGCGTGTGGGTCGGCTCCATCGGGAAGAGCGGCGAGGGACGGACGATCCCGCTCGTGGCCATCCATCACCCGCAGACGACCTTCGGCCAGACCGCCCGCCTCTTCATCATCGCCCGCCAGCATGGCAGCGAGGTGGCGGGTACCGAGGCCATGATGGCGCTCATGGCCCACCTGGCCCAGTCCAACGGCCCTCTCGACAACGAGCTCCTGCGCCGGGTGACGTTCGCCATCGTCCCGATCGCCAACCCGGACGGCGCCGTCGCGAACGACCGCCACAACGCCGCGGGCATCGACCTCAACCGCGACTGGGCCGGAATCACCCAGCCCGAGACCCGCGCGATCGAGTGGGCCTTCCGCGCCTGGCGCCCGAACGCGTTCATCGACTGCCACGAGCTGCCGGCCTCGTCCGCGAAAGAGGCCTACCAGCAGAGCTTCCTCGAGACCATTGCCGACGACCCCGCGCTGGACGCCAACATGACCCAGCTCTGCGGGTTCCTGAGTGACCAGGTGCGCCGCTACCAGATCGCCTACGGCGCCCGTCTCAACGTCTACTACGACTCACACGAGAGCGACCGCCGACTCGCCCATCGCCACTTCGGCCTCGACCTGGCCACTCCCGCCTTCCTCTTCGAGTCGAAGACGGGCCCCGGCTACAGCCTCCGCGACCGGATTCGCTTCCACGTCATCGGCACGCTGGTGATTGCCAATCTCCTGGCCCAGCGCGTGTCCGTACCCGCGCCCGCGGCGCCGGCTCGCCCCCTCATCCCGCTGCCGCAGGCGCCCACGATCCCGCCGGTCCAGCGTCCCCAGTTCGCGGCGAAGACCGACGTGCGCTTCGCCTCCCCCGGCCGCGACCGGCAGAGCTTCGGCCAGGAGGTTCCGTTGCTGGTGGAGGTCCGGCCGTCGGCCGAGTTCGCCTACATCAGCCTCCATGTGGACGGCGTCATGCGGGCCATCACCGACTCGCCGCCCTACGAGACCACACTTGCCGTCGATGGCTATGACAACGGCACGCACACGATCGTCTGCCGCGCCCATGACGACACGGGCCGCGTCATCGCCTCCGCCGAGCGGCTGGTCGTCGTCAACAACCCCGTGGCCGGGCCGTAGACGACGGCAGTGCGAAGTGAGAAGTGCGAAGTGCTAAGTCAACGACAGCGCGGCACTCGGCCGAGCGCGCCCGGTAGTGGTGGTCGTTGCCGTTCACTTATCACTCATCACTTCGCACTTCGCACTGCCGTTTGGAGCACCCATCCATGTCGCCTTCCGACCCCGCCTCCCGTATCGCGGAGTTGACGCAGCTCCTCAACTACCACGCCCACCGGTACTACGTGCTCGATTCGCCGGAAGTCTCCGACGCGCAGTACGATTCCTGGTACCGCGAGCTGCGCGACCTGGAGGAGCAGTACCCGGAGCTGGCGCGTCCCGATTCCCCGACCCAGCGGGTGGGTGCGCCGCCCGCCGAGGCCTTCGGCACGGTGGTCCACGGCGTGCCGATGCTCAGCCTCGACAATGCGTTCAACGAGGCCGAGCTGCGCGAGTTCGACGCGCGGGTGCGGCGCTTCCTCGACCTCGACCCCTCCGCCGACCTGCCCTATGTGTGTGAGCTGAAGATCGATGGCCTCGCGATCTCGCTGACCTACGAGGCGGGCGTTCTGGCCCGCGGCGCGACCCGGGGTGACGGCACGACCGGCGAGGACATCACGCAGAACCTGCGCACGATCCGCAGCCTCCCCCTCGGCCTGCAGGGCTCCCCGCCTGCGCGCGTCGAGGTGCGCGGCGAGGCCTTTCTCTCCAAGACCGAGTTCGAGCGCGTCAACCGCGAGCGCGACGAAGCCGGCGAGCCGCTCTTCGCCAACCCGCGCAATGCCGCTGCCGGCTCCGTGCGCCAGCTCGACTCCTCCATCACCGCCCGCCGCAAGCTGGACGCCTACTTCTACGGCACGGGGCTCCTGGAGGGGCAGGCCCTGACCACCCACGCGGAGGAACTCGACTACCTGCGCAGCCTCGGGCTCCGCGTCAACACCACCAGCCGTCTCGTCTCCTCGGTCGAGGGCGCCCTCGAGTACGTGCACGAGTGGGCCGAGAGGCGCCACGACCTGCCCTACGAGACCGATGGCGTCGTGGTGAAGCTCAACAGCTTCGCCCAGCAGCGCACGGTCGGGGCCACAAGCCACGGCCCCCGCTGGGCGATTGCTTACAAGTTCCCGGCCGAGCGCCAGGAGACGGTCATCGAGGACATTATCGTGCAGGTTGGGCGTACCGGCGCCTTAACCCCGGTAGCCCGCATGACGCCTGTCTTCATCGACGGGAGCACGGTCAGCTCCGCGACGCTGCACAACCAGGACGAGATCGACCGCAAGGACGTGCGCATCGGCGACCGTGTCGTCATCCAGAAGGCCGGCGACATCATCCCCGAGGTCGTTGAGGTCCTCAAGGACGGGCGCGTCGGCGACCCTCCCCGGTTCCGCCTGCCGGCGACCTGTCCCGTCTGCGGCACGCCCGTCGTCCGGGAGACGGGGGAAGTCGTCACCCGCTGCCCCAACCCGAGCTGCCCGGCCCAGATCAAGAACACGATCCGCCACTTTGCCTCGCGCGGTGCGATGGACATCGAGGGGCTCGGACCGGCGATCACCGACCAACTCGTCGATCGCGGTCTCGTGCGGGATGTGTCCGACCTGTACGCCCTCACGAAGGAGCAGATCGCCGCCCTCGACCGCATGGCCGACAAGTCCGCCGACAACCTCATCGGTGCCATCGCGGCCTCGAAGAGCCGCCCGCTGGACCGCCTGCTGTTCGGTTTGGGAATCCGCCTGGTGGGCGCCACCGTGGCGCAGGCGATCGCGCAGGCCTTCGGCTCGCTGGACGCGATCCGCTCCGCCACGGTGGAGGCCCTGTCGGGCACGGAGGGCATCGGCCCCAAGATCGCCGACAGCCTCGTCGCCTACATGGCCTCGCCCGACGCCGAGCGCGTCATCGCCCGCCTCAAGGCGGCGGGCGTCGATCCCCAGATCGAGCGTGCCGCCGCCTCCGACGACTCCCTCGCCAACATGATCTTCGTCTTCACCGGCGCCCTCCGCACGATGACCCGCGACGAGGCCGAAGCCCTCGTCCGCTCCCGCGGCGGCAAGGCCACCGGCTCGGTCAGCAAGAAGACCACCTATGTCGTCGCCGGCGAAGAGGCGGGCTCCAAGCTCACGAAAGCCCAGGAACTTGGCGTCACCGTGCTGTCGGAGGCGGACTTCCGGGAGATGGTGGGGCTGAGTTCCTAAGCGCGTTGCGGGGTGCGATTCTTTTCCGTAGGTAGTCCACCTATGCGACACGACGTTGTCGGTTCCAGTAGGCATCCCATCGACCATTGAGGTCGAGGATACGTAGGTTGAGAGTGGCTTGGGCGCCGGGTTGAGTC
>Ga0194110_10003687_pt1 | contig 18866 bp, 15 predicted proteins | sample TA2Kig1200mmetaG_FD_146192 | JGI IMG/M metagenome (GOLD analysis project Ga0194110, IMG submission 146192) | Freshwater microbial communities from Lake Tanganyika, Tanzania - TA2015032 Kigoma Deep Cast 1200m | ecosystem: Environmental > Aquatic > Freshwater > Lake | place: Tanzania: Lake... | reverse complement strand
GCATGACCGAGCGGCAGCTGCAGGCCCTGGCGCACGACTGCTGCCAGCGCCATGGGGTCAGCAGCTGCCTGATCGAGCACCGCATCGGCCGGGTGCTGCCGGACGAGGCGATCGTGCTGGTGGCCACAGGGGCCGATCGACGCGGCCCGGCGCAACGCTGCTGCCAGGAGCTGCTCGAAGCGCTCAAGCACGACGCCCCCTTCTGGAAACGCGAGTGGCGCGCTGATGGCAGCCGCCGCTGGCTCAGCGGCAACACACCGCTCTGAGGTCACAGCAGCAGGATGCCACCGGCACGGAATCATCCGAGCCGAAAGGCGTCAGTGGCACTGGTCATCCCCTGCGCAGCCTGAAGATCACGGCGGGCAATGGCCAACATGGCCAGAGCGTCGGCGTCAGCCATCAAGCCGGACCCCCTCCGCATAGGCCTGATGCACCACATTGCTGCGGAGCTGGCGACGTTGTTCCACCTGAGACTGCGAAAACATCAACAAATCCACGGGACAACCGGGCTGGCTAATGCACCAGCGGAGCCGATCCAGCACTGCCCAGCGATCGTGATGGGCCAGCCAGTGATCGCTCACCGTGATCAGCAGATCCACGTCTGAATCCGCTGCAGCGTCACCTCTGGCTCGGGAGCCAAACAGCCGCACCTCGGCCCCCGGAATTTCCTGGCAAATCTCAGCAGCGATCTGCCGCAACTGAGGCAGGTTCAACGTCGGATCCGATCGAGCAACCACGGGGCATCGGGTTCGATCACCCCATCACGCTAATGAGTCGAGGTGGTCACAGCAGCGGCAGCCGCAGCAGCTGGGCCCACAGCGCGCTGCCTGCTTCGAGCATCCCCGACTCCGCGGGGATCTCAAGCAGCAGATCGGCGCCCTGCAGCGAGCCGATGCGCGAGGAAGCCTGGGAGCCGGACACCCGCGCCAGCAGGGCGCCGTCGTCGGCCACCAGCAGCTGGGCCCGGGCCAGTTCGGGCCGGCCGGCACCCCGGTTGAGCGCGCTCTCGAGCCGCACCCGCAACCGCGGCAGCAGCTGCACCTGGGCGCCCTCGAGCCGCTGCAGGGCGGGCCACAGCAGCTGCAAGGCCGTGATCGCCGCGGCCACCGGATTGCCCGGCAGCCCAAACAACGGCACCTGACGCTCGCCAGCGCCGCTGCCATCGCCCAACTGCCCAAAGGCAAACGGCCGCCCCGGCTTGAGAAACAGCTTCCAGAAATCAACCGCCCCCAGCTCGGCCACCAGGGCCCGGATCCAGTCGCTGTCGCCGGCCGACACGCCCCCGGTGCTCACCACCACATCACAAGTGGCGGCCAGCTCGCGCAACGCCGCCCGCAACGGCTCCGGTTGATCGACCACAACCCGCACCACGTCGACCCCGTAGCCCAACCGCTGCAGCAGGGCGGTGAGCAACACCGAGTTGCTCTCCCAGATCTGACCGGGGCCCCGCAGCGCCGCGGGGGGCAGCAGCTCGTCGCCACTGACCAGCAGCCCCAGCCGCGGCCGCACGGTCACCGTCAACTCGGCCACACCGCAGCTGGCCAGGCGCCCCAGCTCGGCGGCGCCGAGGCGCACCCCGGCCGCCGCCAACTCCTGATCGGGCGCGGCTTCTTCATCGGGCTGGCGGATCCAGGGGTTGGCGCTGCAGGGCTGGACCAGCGCAATCCCATCGGGCGCGGGCTGCACCAGCTCCTGGGGCAGCACCCGGCCACTGCCGGCCGGCACCACCGCACCGGTGAGGATGCGCACCGCCTGGCCGACCATCAGCTCCCCGCCATAGGGAGCGCCGGCCGCCGACACCCCCACCAGCTGCCAGCGCTGGCCCACGTCGGGAACCCCATCGCCGGAAATGGCGTAGCCGTCCATGATCGAGGCGCGAAACCCGGGCACGGCCGCACCCGCACAAACCGGGGCAGCGGTGATCCGCCCCAGAGCCGCAGCCAACGGCACGGTTTCGTAGCCCCCCAGCGGTTGCAGGGCAGCCAACACATGCTGGCGCGCCTGATCCAGCGGCAGGCCTTCGCGGCCGAAGGGCTCAGCCATGGCGGGTGTCCCCAGCGGGATGGCGCCACTCCCCATGGCGACCACCGCTCTTGGCCAGCAGGCGCACCGGGCCGATCGTCATCGCCGGATCGGCCGCCTTGACCATGTCGTACAGGGTCAGCAGGCCCACCTGCACGGCAGTCAGGGCCTCCATCTCGACGCCGGTGCTGCCGGTGGTGCGGGCCGTGGCCTGCAGCCGCAGGCCCGAGCCATCGGCGCTGGGCTCGATCGCCACCGACACACCGCTGAGGGCGATCGGATGGCACAAAGGAATCAGCTCCCAGGTGCGCTTGGCCGCCTGAATCGCGGCCACCCGGGCCACCGCCAGCACGTCGCCTTTGGGCGCGTCACCGGACACCACCATGGCCAGGACAGCGGGCGCCATGGCGATGAATCCCTCGGCCGTGGCCTCGCGGCGGCTGGGGGTGCGGTCACCGACCTCCACCATGTGCACCTCGCCGGCGATGTTGAGATGGGTGAGCTCGCTCATGGGGATAGCAGCGCTGGCTCCAGCTTGGCGGGACAACCGAGCTGGTGCTGGGATGGCTGCAGCCCGCCGCCGGCCATGGATCTCAGCAGCCGCTGCTTCGCCTTCGAGGCCGACTTCACGGCCGACCTGCGCTGCATCCCGATGGCGGTGCGGCGCAAGCTCGATCTGGCGGGGATCAAACTCAAGCTGGTGCACTGGGGCGAGCTCGGCGAGGCCGAGCGACAGGAGCTTCTGGATTGGAACGACGATCCCGGGGCGATGGCAGCCCTGCGGCAGCACCTGCTGACGCGCACGGCCCAGCTCGCTGCAGGGCCAGCCAAAGCCCTGCCACAGGCGGCGCATGAACCCTGGCAACAGGGTGAGTCCTGGCCCGAGACCGTGCTGGCCTCCTGCCGGCAACTGGGGCTGACACCCGACCCGTCGGGCTGGATGCGCCTCAGCGAGCTGCAACGGTTTGCGCTGGTGAAACTCAGCCACCCCGGCCACGAGCACCGCAACCTGCCGCGGGCCCTGGTCGAATTCGGCATGGTCGCGGCCTGAGCAACCAGCCTCAACCCGGCAGGTAGGCCGAGCGTGACGGCGGCGCCGAGGCCAGCTTCTCCACCACCACCGCTGTGCCGTAGCAGAGCACCTCGGTGGCGCCGCCGCTGCCGCTGGTGACATCGGAGCCGTCGTAGCGGGTGCCCACGATCGCGTTGGCACCCAGCAGCAGCGCATGCTCCACCATCTGGTTGTAGGCCGCCTCGCGGGTCTGCTCGCACATCTCGGTGTAGGCGCCGATGCGGCCGCCGACGATCTGCTTGAGCCCGCCCAACAATCCCTGGACCAGGGTGGGCGAGCGCACGACGATGCCGCGCACGATGCCCCGGTACTCGCGAATCGCGTAACCCTCGATCGTGAAGGTGGTGGTCACGAACAGCGGTTGCATGGCCATTGCCGCGGCGTCCACCGCGTTCTAGCCAGCCATAACGTGGATCACATCGTTGTGCATCGGCCATGAAGCCCCTGCCCCAACGTGCCCAAGCCCTGAGCAGCCGCTGTGCGCCTGTCGCGTTCCTCCACCTATTTCTGCGCGTTTCTCACCCTGCTGAACGATCGGCTGGGTGAAACCCTGATTTTTCCGCTGCTGCCGTTTCTGCTGGCCGGCTTCACCAGCGACGGCCGCGTGCTGGGCCTGCTGACCGGCAGTTACGCCGTGGCCCAGTTCCTGGTGACGCCCCTGCTGGGGGCCCTGTCGGACAGCCACGGCCGCAGGCCCGTGATCGCCGCCTGCGTCGCCGGGTCAGTGCTGGGACTGGGGCTGTTCGCCTTCACCCTGATCTTTCCCTGGTCCACGCTGGCACCCGCCGCCAAAACCGCAGGGGTGCCCCTGACCCTGCTGTTCGTGGCCCGTCTGATCGATGGCGTCAGCGGCGGCACAGCCGCCACAGCCAGCGCGGTGCTGGCCGATATCTCCCCGCCCGAGAGGCGCGCCAAGGCCTTCGGCCTGATCGGCGTGGCCTTCGGCCTTGGCTTCATCCTGGGGCCGGCAGCGGGCGGGCTGCTGGGTCGCATCAACGTGACCCTGCCGCTGCTGGTGGCCGTGGGCATTGCCGCACTCAACCTGGTGCTGGTGCTCACCCTGCTCCCCGAGACCCATCCCCCCGAAGCCCGCATCGCCCTGCCGCGCAAACGGGAACTGCAGCCGATCAATCAGCTGGCGGCCGTGTTCGCCAACCCGCGGGTGCGGCGGCTGTGCGGCGCCTTTCTGCTGTTTTTTCTGGCCTTCAACGGCTTCACCGCGATCCTGGTGCTCTACTTCAAACAGCGCTTCGACTGGGGTCCTGGCTTGGCAGGCGCAGCGTTTCTGGTGGTGGGGGTGATCGCCACGGTGGTGCAGGGTGGGCTGATCGGCCCCCTGGTGAACCGCTTCGGCGAATGGCGGCTCACCCTTGCCGGCCTGGGCCTGGTGATCGCCGGCTGTCTGTTGATCCCCGCGGCCAACCCAGCCAACGCGCAGGCCGTGGTGTTCCCGGCGGTGTCGCTGCTGGCCCTGGGCACGGGTCTGGTGACGCCGAGCCTGCGTGCCCTGGTCTCGCGCCGGCTCGATGGCAGCGGCCAGGGCTCGGCCCTGGGCAGCCTGCAGGCTCTGCAGAGCCTGGGCAGCTTTGTGGGTCCGCCGCTGGCGGGCCTGGTGTACGAGAGCTTGGGCCACCGCAGCCCGTTCTGGCTGTCGGCTGCCCTGCTGCTCGCCGTGGTGCTGCTGGTGGCCGGTGGCGTTCCAGAACGTGGCGAAGCGACCCGTCAAGCAACGGCGACACACTGATCGCCACGGCGCGATTGCTACCTTGCCGTCAGAGGGAGCGCTCCGCCGAGGATCCAGGCGGATCACATGGGGCTGATGGCCATCGATCACAACGAGACCCGCGTCGCTCCTGAGCTCTACCTGAATCGGGAACTGAGCTGGATCAACTTCAACTACCGGGTGCTCGCCGAAGCTCTCAACGAGCGCACACCGCTGCTGGAGCAGGCCAAATTCAGCGCCATCTTCTGCAACAACCTCGACGAGTTCTTCATGGTGCGGGTGGCATCACTGAAGTCGCAGCAAGAAGCCGGCATCACCACCCTCAGCGATGACGGACTCACGCCGCAGCAGCAACTCGAAGCGATCCAGGCCAAGCTCAGGCCCTTGCTGGAATTGCAGCAACAGCACTACCGCCACGCACTCAAGCGCCAGCTGAGTGAGTACGGCGTTGATCTGATCGACTACGCACGCCTGAACAAACGGCAGCGTGAATGGGTCGACAACACCTTCAAGGTGTCGATCTTTCCGGTGCTCACCCCATTGGCGGTCGATCCATCGCACCCATTCCCGTTCATCAGCAACCTGAGCCTCAACGTGGCGGCGCTTGTACGCGATCCCGAGAGCGGCCAACAGCAGTTCGCACGCATCAAAGTGCCGCAGAAAATTCTGCCCCGTTTTCTGCCCATCCCAACCGAGCTCAGCGGCCGCTCCCCGGAGCCGGTATTCACAGCCGTGCCGCTCGAGCAGGTGGTGGCCTTCAACCTCAGCCTGCTGTTCCCAGGCATGGAGATCGAAGGGCACTACTTCTTCCGAATCACCCGTGACGCCGACCTGGAACTGCGGGATCTGGAAGCCGACGATCTGATGGAGGCGATCGAAGAGGGACTGCGCAAGCGCAAGCGAGGCGGCGAAGTGGTGCGCCTTGAGGTCGCCGATGAAATGCCAGAAGAGGTGGTGCAAGTGCTCATGGACGGCATGAGCGTTGAGCCTGAAGACCTGTACCGCATCAATGGCCCGCTGGGCCTCGATGACCTGATGAGCCTGTTGGCGATCCCCCTGCCCAAGCTCAAGGACAAACCGCACAAAGGCCGCACGGTGCCGGCACTGGCCCGGGCCCAGAAGAGCAAGCTGGAAGACGGCTCGCTGAAGCCCGAAGAGTTTGAAAGCATCTTTTCGGTGATCAGGCGCGGTGATGTGCTGCTGCAGCACCCCTACGACCTGTTTTCGACATCCGTCGAGGAATTCCTCAACCAGGCCGCCGATGACCCCTCGGTGCTGGCCATCAAGATGACCCTCTACCGCACCTCCAAGGACTCGCCGGTCGTCGGGGCCCTGATCCGCGCCGCCGAAAACGGAAAGCAGGTGATGGCTCTGGTCGAACTCAAAGCCCGCTTCGACGAGGACAACAACATCCAGTGGGCCAAGCAGCTGGAGAGTTCGGGCGTGCACGTCGTCTATGGCGTGCTCGGTCTCAAGACCCACACCAAGATCGCTCTGGTGGTGCGCCGCGAAAAGAACAGGCTCAACAGCTACGTGCACATCGGCACAGGCAACTACAACTCCAAGACCTCAAGCCTGTACACCGACATCGGCCTGCTGACGGCGCGGCCTGAGTTCGGTCAAGACCTCGTTGAGCTGTTCAACTACCTGACCGGCTTCTCCAAGCAGCAGAGCTTCCGCAAACTGCTGGTGGCACCCGTGACCCTGCGCCATGGCATGGAGACGTTGATCCGCCGCGAGATCGAACATGCCGCTGCCGGACGCGGCGGTCACATCAAGGCCAAGATGAATGCACTCGTCGATCCAGCCATTATCGGTTTGCTCTACGAGGCGTCACAGGCCGGTGTGCGCATCGAGCTGATCGTCCGCGGCATGTGCTCGATCAGGCCGCAAGTGGCAGGCATCAGCGACAACATCCATGTGGTGAGCATCATCGGCCGCTTCCTCGAGCACTCACGCGTGTTCTGGTTCGCCAATGGCGGTGACAGTGAGCTCCTGATCGGCAGTGCCGATTGGATGGGTCGCAATCTGGATCGACGCGTCGAGGCCGTTGCACCGATCGAAGATCTGCAGCTCAAGCAACAACTCGAAAACCTTCTTGACCTTTACCTCAACGACAGTGCCGCCTGGCACATGGACAGTGAAGGCAACTTTCAGCAACAACAGCAAGAAGCCGAGCCCACACTGGCGCAACGCGAGTTGATGCAACGCTGGCGCGGTGGGCTCAACGCCGCCGCCTGAGCGCAGCGCACAGCACTTGGGCACACGGCAGGCTGTAGCCGGCAGTCTGCAGCATCACAATTTCACTCGATTCGATACAGGAAATATTTCGCTTTTCTGACGTTGCCATTGCCTGGTCGGTGCTACATTCCGGCCAAATCCATAAGGAGGCTGGGGTGATGGGGACACCTCTGCAATCCGCCCTCGACGTTGCTAGTCGCAATGTCTCAGGGCAGAAGCCAGCAAGCCGGGCAACCGGCGCTCGCACTGGCAACAGCAGACTCAGTTCAGATTCAATCGGTTGGTACTTGAGCACCATCGGCCGTGTGCCGCTGCTCACTCCTGCCGAAGAAATCGAACTCGCACACCACGTGCAGGCAGGTAAGCGACTGCAGGAGATTGCTCCTGGCGATCGCACGCCGCAACAGCGACGTCAGATCCGCATGGGCCAGCGCGCCCGCGATCGCATGATGGCGGCCAACCTGAGGCTGGTGGTCTCGGTCGCCAAGAAATACCAGAACCAGGGGTTGGAACTGCTCGATCTGGTGCAGGAAGGGGCCATCGGTCTCGAGCGCGCCGTCGACAAATTTGATCCAGCCATGGGCTACAAATTCTCGACCTACGCCTACTGGTGGATCCGCCAGGGCATGACGCGTGCCATTGACAACAGCGCGCGCACAATTCGCCTGCCCATTCACATCAGCGAAAAACTCTCAAAAATGCGGCGTGTGAGCCGTGAGCTCTCGCACCGTCTTGGTCGGCAGCCCAACCGGCTCGAGCTCTCCCATGCACTCGACATGACGCCCGAAGAGCTCGAAGAGCTCATGGCACAGAGTGCACCCTGCGCTTCGCTGGACGCCCATGCCCGTGGCGAAGAGGACCGCAGCACCCTGGGCGAATTGATCGCCGATCCCAACAGTGGCGAGCACTTCGACTCGATGGATCGCACTCTGCAAAAAGAACACCTCGGCGGTTGGCTCTCTCAGCTCAACGATCGCGAGCAGCAGATCCTCAAGTTGCGCTTTGGACTGGAAGGCTCTGAGCCGCTCACCCTCGCCGAGATCGGCCGGCTGATCAACGTCTCACGCGAGCGCGTCAGGCAGCTGGAAGCCAAGGCGATCATGAAACTACGGCTGCTGAGCAACACCTCAAACACGCGTCTGGCAGCCTGAGGTCCATGGGCCTGCTCTCAGGCCAACCCTGGTGGTTGCAACAGACACTCGGCATCACTGCTGTGCTCCTGTGGCTGGCCTTGCTGGCGGTTGGCGCCGTGCACGTGCGCAGGCTGAGCCATGAACAGGGCGCTGTTGATCACAAACGGGAGTGGAGCCGCAAGCTTCTGCACATTGGCACTGGAGCCGTGATACCGCTGGCCTGGCTGTTTGGCATCGACCGCCTGATCGCCATCCCAGCAGCAACCGCAATCACCGTTGTGGCTGCTGTCAATCACCGCACCCGGTTGCTGCCCGCCATCGAAGATGTGGGCCGCCATAGCTACGGCACAGTCGCCTATGGCAGCTCCATCACCTTGCTGCTTGTGTTGTTCTGGCCTGAGCGGGCCGATGCCGTCTGCGCTGGCGTGCTGGTGATGGCCCTTGGCGATGGCTTGGCCGGGATGATCGGCAGCTGGATCCAATCACAAAGCTGGAGCCTCTTTGGCCATCGCAAATCGATCGCCGGGACTGCGGTGATGGCCACGACCTCATGGCTTGTGCTGATCGTGCTGGCGGCCTTCAGCCAGGGCTCTGGCGCTGTGACAGCCCCTGGGCTGATCACTCTGCTCGCGATTGCCTTGATCGCGACCCTGCTGGAGCAGCTCGCGTGGCTTGGGCTCGACAACCTCACGGTGCCGATCGTGAGCGGATGGCTCTGGGCCAGTTGGCAATAAACCCGACTCGCCTCAAGCGAGCAGCCTGCTCCTCCCGCAGACGCAACTGCCTTTGACGAATCAGATCGGCACACTCGATCCAGGTGTTCAGCACAGCGTTGTGAATGGCTGGCAGATCCCACTGGCGGTGCTGTGCGGTGAGCTGGGCCCAGCTCAACAGATCATCGAGCTGAACGTGGCGAAAGCCAGCAAAAGCAGAGTCCAATCACAATCTGCTCATGCTGAATAGAGCGTTGCAATTAGACCATTAGAACTCGCATCTCTCGAGTGCTAAGTTGCACAAACAGCGTCAATGAACTCAGGCCAGAGCTGGACTTTGAGCCCTTTGAGCCTGCGCAACCGCCGCCGCCAACTCATCCAGCAGTTCGGAGGTCGTGGTCAGATCGATGCAGGCATCGGTGATGCTCTGGCCATAGGTCAGCTGGCTCAGATCAGCCGGAATCGACTGGCTGCCAGCCACCAGATGGCTCTCGAGCATCACACCCATGACCGACGTGCTGCCAGTGCGCACCTGATCGGCCAAGGCCTTCAGCACCTCGCCCTGACGGCGGTAGTCCTTGTTGGAGTTGCCATGGCTGCAATCGACCATCAACCGGCTTGGCAGCGCCGCTTTCGACAGGGCGTCTGCTGCCGTGGCAATGGCTTCAGGGTGGTAATTGGTGCCGCTCTTGCCACCCCGCAACACCAGATGGCCATCGGGGTTGCCGGTGGTGCTGACGATGGCGGCCGAACCCTCCTTGTTGATCCCCAGAAAATGGTGCGGCCGGGCCGCAGCTTCCATGGCGTTGACCGCCGTGGTGACACTGCCGTCGGTGCCGTTCTTGAAGCCGATCGGCATCGACAGCCCCGAGGCCATCTCGCGGTGGGTCTGGCTTTCGGTGGTGCGGGCACCGATCGCGGTCCAGCTGATCAGATCGGCGATGTACTGCGGCACCACCGGATCGAGCAGCTCGGTGGCCGCCGGCAGGCCCATCTCGGCCAGATGCAGCAACAGCCCCCGCGCCACCCGCAGGCCCGTGTTGATGTCGTAGCTGCCATCGAGATGGGGATCGTTGATCAACCCCTTCCAGCCCACGGTGGTGCGGGGCTTTTCGAAGTACACCCGCATCACCACCTCGAGCTGCCCGAGGTGCTGCTGGCGCAGCTGGGCAATGGCACGGGCGTACTCGTGAGCAGCAGCGGTGTCATGGACCGAGCAAGGTCCAACGATCACCAACAGCCGATCGTCGCGCCCGTGCAGGATCGCCTGGATGCGCTCACGGGCCTGCCGCACCACCGCAGCACCCTGCTCGCTGAGGGGCAGATCACGGTGCAGCACGGCCGGCGGCACCAGCGGCCGGGTTTCAACGATGTGCAGGTCGGAGGTGGATTGCATGGCCCTAAACCTCGACTGGCACGGCGCAACGACACACCACCCTAGTGAGCGCCCAAGCAGCGCGGCCGCGCCCCCGTCTGCAGCGGTTGCGACCAAGGGGTAGCCCCTCGCCGTCAACAATGGGACTCACTTCGCTCGCCCGGGACCTGAGCCCGGGCCTGCCTCCCGCCACGCCACCAACACACCAGGTCATGTCTGCCGCCAGCACCTTTCTCGCCGACTACCGCGCCGCCGCCGCCGAGCGCGAAGCCCTGGGGGTGCCGGCCCTGCCGCTGAGCGCCGAGCAGACCGGCGCCCTGGTGGAGCTGCTGGCCGCCCCGCCCGCGGGCGAGGAGCCGTTCCTGCTGCACCTGCTGAGCGAGCGCATCCCCCCTGGCGTGGACGAGGCCGCCTATGTGAAGGCCAGCTGGCTGCTGGCCGTGGCCAAGGGCGAAGCCACCAGCCCCCTGGTGCCGCCGCTGGAGGCTGTGCGGCTGCTGGCCACCATGATCGGCGGCTACAACGTGGGCGCCCTGATCGAGCTGCTGGGCAGCGCTGATCCCGCCATCGCCAGTGCCGCAGCCGCAGGCCTCAGCAAGACCCTGCTGGTCTACGACGCCTACAACGAGGTGCTCGAGCTGGCGCCCAGCAACCCTTACGCCCAGCGGGTGATCGAAAGCTGGGCCGCGGCCGAATGGTTCACCGCCAAGCCCGAGCTGCCGGCCGAGATCACCGTGACGGTGTTCAAGGTGGAAGGCGAGACCAACACCGACGACCTCTCGCCGGCCACCCACGCCACCACCCGGCCCGACATCCCCCTGCACGCCCAGGCGATGCTCGAGACCCGCATGCCCGGCGGCCTGGAGCAGATCACCCAGCTCAAAACCAAGGGCCACCCCGTGGCCTATGTGGGCGACGTGGTGGGCACAGGCAGCTCGCGCAAGTCAGCGATCAACTCGGTGCTGTGGCACACGGGCGACGACATTCCCCATGTGCCCAACAAGCGCAGCGGGGGCGTGATCCTGGGGGGCAAGATCGCGCCGATCTTCTTCAACACCGCCGAAGACTCGGGCGCCCTGCCGATCGAGTGCGACGTCAGCGCCCTGGCCACGGGCGATGTGATCACGATCCGCCCCTACGCCGGCACGATCGAGCGCGCCGCTGGCGAGCCCGATGCCGGCACGGTCGTCGCCCGCTTTGAGCTCAAACCCAGCACCATCACCGACGAGGTGCGCGCCGGCGGCCGCATCCCTCTGCTGATCGGCCGCTCGCTCACCGACAAGGTGCGGGCCCAGCTGGGGCTGGCCCCATCGGAGCTGTTCATTCGCCCGGTGGCCCCGGCCGACACGGGCAAGGGCTACACCCTGGCCCAGAAAATGGTCGGCAAGGCCTGCGGCCTGGCGGGGGTGCGCCCGGGCACCAGTTGCGAACCGCTGATGACGACGGTGGGCAGCCAGGACACCACCGGGCCCATGACCCGCGACGAGATGAAGGAGCTGGCCTGCCTGGGCTTCAGCGCTGATCTGGTGATGCAGAGCTTCTGCCACACCGCCGCCTATCCCAAGCCGGTGGACCTCAAGACCCATGCCGAACTGCCCGAGTTCATCAGCTCTAGGGGTGGCGTGGCCCTGCGCCCGGGTGACGGCATCATCCACAGCTGGCTCAACCGCATGCTGCTGCCCGACACCGTGGGCACCGGCGGCGACAGCCACACCCGCTTCCCGTTGGGCATCAGCTTTCCGGCCGGTTCGGGCCTGGTGGCCTTTGCCGCAGCCATCGGCGCCATGCCGCTGGACATGCCCGAATCGGTGCTGGTGAAGTTCACCGGTTCGCTGCAGCCGGGGGTGACCCTGCGCGATGTGGTCAACGCCATTCCCTATGTGGCGATCCAGCAGGGCCTGCTGACGGTGGCCAAGGAGGGTAAGCAAAACGTGTTCAACGGCCGCATCATGGAGATCGAGGGGCTGCCCGATCTCAAACTCGAGCAGGCCTTTGAGCTGACCGATGCCACCGCCGAGCGCAGCTGCGCCGGCAGCACGATCAAGCTCTCGGTGGAGACCGTCAGCGAATACCTGCGCAGCAACGTGGCGCTGCTCAAGAACATGATCGCCCGCGGCTACGGCGACGCCCGCACCCTGGCGCGCCGCATCAAGGCGATGGAGGCCTGGCTGGCCAACCCGGTGCTGCTGGAGGCCGACGCCGATGCCGAGTACGCCGCCGTGATCGAGATCGACCTCGATCAGATCACCGAACCGATCCTGGCCTGCCCCAATGACCCCGACAACGTCAAGCTGCTCAGCGAAGAGGCCGGCAAGCCGATCGATGAGGTGTTCATCGGCAGCTGCATGACCAACATCGGCCACTACCGCGCCGCCGCCAACGTGCTCAAGGGCCAGGGGGAAAACGCCGCCCGCCTGTGGGTGTGCCCGCCCACCCGCATGGATGAGGAGAAGCTGAAAGAAGAGGGCTATTACGCCACCTTTGAGGCGGCCGGTTCGCGCATGGAACTGCCCGGCTGTTCGCTGTGCATGGGCAACCAGGCCCGGGTGGAGGACAACACCACCGTGTTCTCCACCAGCACCCGCAACTTCAACAACCGCCTCGGCAACGGCGCCCAGGTGTACCTGGGTAGCGCCGAGCTGGCGGCGGTGTGCGCCCAGCTGGGCCGCATCCCCTCCAAAGACGAGTACCTGGCCATCGCCGCCGAGAAGATCGACCCCTTCGGCGCCGAGCTCTACCGCTACCTCAACTTCGATCAGATCGACGGCTTTGAGGACAGCGGACGGGTGGTGAGTGCCGCAGAGGAGGCCCAGGTGCTGGCGGGGGTGTGACCAGGTGACACGCTGGACTCAGCCCTGCTGATGCGCCAACCCTGAACCAGGAAACCCTGCTGTTTGAGCCCGCCGTGGCCGAAGCCGGGGCGCTGCGGGCGGTGCTGGCCTTCCCCAGCAGCTACAGCGTGGGCATCACCAGCCTGGGCTACCAGGTGGTGTGGGCCACCCTGGCCCAGCGCGCCGATGTCGACGTGCGGCGCCTGTTCACCGACCAGGGTGATGCGCCCCACCGCGACCTCGACCTGTTTGGCCTGTCGCTGAGCTGGGAGCTCGACGGCCCGGTGCTGCTCGATCTGCTGGAGCAGCAACGCATCCCCATCTGGGCGGCCGAGCGGGGCGACGATGACCCGATCGTGTTTGGCGGCGGGCCGGTGCTGACCGCCAACCCCGAACCCTTGGCGCCGTTTTTGGATGCGGTGCTGCTGGGCGATGGCGAGCTGCTGCTGCCAGCGTTCATCGACGCGCTGCAGGCCTGCCGCGGCGCCCCGCGAGAGCAGCGGCTGCGGCAGCTGGCCCAGGTGGACGGGGTCTACGTGCCCGGCCTCTATGCACCCCGCTACAGCGCCGAAGGCCAGCTGCTCGCGGTGGAACCGCTCGAGCCGGGCATCCCGGCCACCATCGCCAAGCAGACCTGGCGCGGCAACACCCTGAGTCACTCCATGGTGATCACCCCCGAGGCGGCCTGGCCCAGCATCCACATGGTGGAGGTGGTGCGCAGCTGCCCGGAGCTCTGCCGCTTCTGTTTGGCCAGTTACCTGACCCTGCCGTTTCGCACCCCGTCGCTGGACGACGGGCTGATCCCGGCGGTCGAGAAGGGGCTGGCCGCCACCCAACGCCTGGGCCTGCTGGGGGCGTCGGTCACCCAGCACCCCCAGTTCGCTGAGCTGCTGCAGTGGTTGGACCAAGACCGCTTTGAGGGCACCCGGGTGAGCGTCAGCTCGGTGCGCGCCGCCACCGTGACCCCCGAGCTGGGCCGCATCCTGGCCAAGCGCGGCAGCAAATCACTGACGATCGCGATCGAGAGCGGCAGCGAGCGCATGCGCCGCGTGGTCAACAAAAAACTCGACACAGGCGAGATCTTCGCCGCCGCCCGCTACGCCAAAGATGGGGGCCTGAGCGCTCTCAAGCTCTACGGCATGGTCGGCCTGCCCACTGAAGAGCAGGCCGATGTGGAGGCCACCGCCGATCTGCTGCTGGCCATCAAGAAAGCCACTCCCGGCCTGCGCCTGAGCCTGGGGGTGAGCACCTTTGTGCCCAAGGCCCACACCCCCTTCCAGTGGGAAGGGGTGCGCCCCGAAGCCGAACAGCGCCTCAAGCTGCTGGCCAAGCGGCTCAAACCCAAGGGCATTGAGTTGCGGCCCGAGAGCTATGGCTGGAGCGTGATCCAGGCGCTGCTGTCCCGCAGCGACCGGCGCCTGGCCCCGGTGATCGCTGCCGCCCGCGGTCAGCACGAGAGCCTGGGGGGCTGGAAGCGCGCCTACAAGGCCGTGCTCAAGGGCGAGGCAGCCAGCCTGAGCACCCAGGTGTCCCGCATCTGGCAAGCCCAGCTCCCGCCCCCTTGGGAGGAGGTCATTCACAGCTGCTGGAGCAGCGAGCAGGTGCTGCCGTGGCAGCACCTGCAGGGACCCCTACCGCCGGCGACGCTGGCCAGACACCGGGGCGAGGCCCTGGCCTAATCGAACACGGCCGTGCGCCCGCGGTAAACCATCACCTCACGGCGCAGGTGCAGCCGCAGAGCCCGTGCCAGGGCCAGACGCTCACAGTCGCGCCCCTTGCGAATGAGGTCATCAATCTCATCGCGATGGCTCACCGCCACGGTGCTCTGCTGAATGATCGGCCCGTCATCGAGATCTTCGGTGACGTAGTGCGCCGTGGCGCCGATCAACTTCACCCCACGCTCCCAGGCGCGGTGGTACGGCTGGGCACCCTTGAAGGCCGGCAGAAACGAGTGGTGAATGTTGATCACCCGGTGGTCCTGGGGGCCGCCGCTCTGGAAGCCCTTCAGAAAATCACCGCTGAGCACCTGCATGTATTTGGCCAGCACCACCAGCTCGATGCGGTGCTCGGCCAGCAGCTGCAGCTGCCGCGCTTCGACCTGAGCCTTGGTTGCCTGATCAATCGGCAAATACTCGAACTGCGCACCAAAAGCTTCTGCCTCAACCTGCAGATCGCTGTGATTGCTGATCACCAGCGGCACCTGCATGGGTAGCTCGCCCGCCTTGGTGCGCCACAACAGGTCCAGCAGGCAGTGGGCCTGCTTGCTCACAAAGATGGCCACCCGCGGTGGCACGTCAGAGAAGTGCACCTGACCCTCGCCCCCGAGGCGCTCGGCCAGCGCCGCTACCGCTGGTGTGATCGCCTGCCGCGGCAGGCCAAAACCCTCCAGCAACCACTCGATGCGGCTCAAAAACAGGCCCGCGCCGACGTCGGTGTGGTGATCGGCGTGGCGGATGTTGCCGCCGTTGGCCGCCACCCAGCCCGACAGCTCGCTGACCAGCCCGGGGCGATCAGGACAGATCAGCTGCAGGATCGCCGTAGGGGTGCTCATGCCACAGGTCCACCGCAACTGCATGCGTAGCACCTGAGGCGCCGTGCGGCGAGAGCTGGCGTGATTGCAAGCGGCTACAGAGCGTCAGCAACCAGCCCAGGGGCCGATACAGTCACGCCCACGCGCGACCCAACCCCCGTTGACCATGACCGCCGTTTCGACCACCGTGCTGCAGCAGCTGCGCCGCCTGGCCCTTCTGCTGGTCGGGGCTGTGCTGTGCTTCGGGCTCACCGCCTGTGGCGAGGCCAAGGCCAAAACCCCGGTGCTCAGCGCCGCTGACATCGCCATCATTGAGCGCCAGGCTGAAGGCTTTCTGGCTGCTCGCGACCGCCTGCCTGAACTCGCGGCGCTGGTCAACGAGAAGGACTGGACCTTCACCCGCAACCTGATTCGCGGGCCGATGCAGGAGGTGGGTCGTCAGATGTACGTGATCAACGAGCATCTGCTGCCCGCCGACCGTGCCGAAGCCTCCCAACGGGCCAACAACCTCAAAACGGCTCTCGCCCAGCTCGATGAGGCCGCCGTCCTTCAGGACGCCGACAAATTGCGCAAGGGCTACATCAAGGTCGCCAGCGGCTTCGGCCTCTATGCCCAGATGCTGCCCGCCCAGGTTCAGGAAGATCTCAAGCAGACCTGATCCTGAGCAGCACCACCAGCCGCCAGGTCCTGATCATCGGAGGCGGCATCATCGGCCGCAGCGCCGCCTGGCACCTGCAGCAGCGGGGGCACCAGGTCAGCCTGGTCGATCCTGATCCTGCTGGGCATGACCCCAGGGCCGGCAGCATGGCGGCCCTGGGGGTGCTGATGGCGCAGGTGTTTCACCGCGCCAGTGGCCGGTCCTGGCGCCTGCGCCAACGCAGCCTTGCCTTGTGGGAGCAATGGATCGCGCAACTGCAGGCCCAGGGCCATCCGGTTGAGCTCAGGCGCGGCCTGCTGCTGCTGGCCAGCAGCCCCGAAGAACTGCAGCGTCAGCAGCTCCTGGTGCGGGAGCGGCAGGCCATGGGGCTTCCGCTGGAGTTGTGGCCGGCTGAACGCCTGACCACCCTGCAACCGCTGCTGCCCCCGGCGCTGGGGGCACTGTGGTCGCCAGCCGATGCTCAGCTCGACCCGCAGCCGGTGCTGCAGGCGCTACGGGTCGAGCTGGAGCGGCTCGGCACGCAGCTGCACCGCGAAGCCGCAACGGCGCTGCAGGCCCAGGGCGATGGTCAGTGGCGCGTGCACTTGCGCGATGGCAGCGACCTGAGCAGCCCTGTGGTGGTGATCTGCGCCGGCGCCGGCACGCCAACCCTGCTGCGGTCGCTGGGCATGGCCGCCCCGCTGGAGCCGGTGCTCGGTCAGGCCCTAGAGCTGGGTCATGCCCCGCGGCAGCCGGCCTGGAGCTGGAGCCCCAACTGGCCTGCCGCGGCCGTTTGGCAGGGCATCAACCTGGTGCCCAGGCCCGACGGCCGGCTGTGGCTGGGAGCCACCCTTGAGCCCGGTCACCAAGCCGGCGCCGCTGCCCTCGAGACCATGGCCAGCCTCAACGGCCAGGCGCCGGGCTGGTTGCAGCAGAGCCAGAGGCTGCGGCAATGGCAGGGTCTGCGCCTGCGACCCCAGGGCCGCCCGGCACCCTGGCTGGAGCAGTTGGCTCCAGGACTGCTGCTGGCAGCAGGTCACTACCGCAATGGCCTGTTGCTGGCACCCGCCACCGCCGAATGGATCAGCGCACAGGTTGAAACGGGCTGAAGGCAGAGACTGGATGGCATGGCCTTAACGGACCCCTAACCTGCGGAAACCGGTCCCCACCTCATGGCGCTACCCGCTGCCCGCCGATCGATTACCACAACCAGCCCTGCTCTGGCCAAAGCTGCTCTGGCTCTGGGCAGCACTGCTGGGCTGCTGGCGCTAGCGGCCTGCGGGGGACCGTCTGCCTCGCTGCAAGGTGCCGGCGCCAGCTTTCCGGCGGGCATCTACCAGCGCTGGTTCAGCGATCTGGCAGGCCAGGGAGTGCGCGTCAACTACCAGTCGGTCGGATCCGGCGCAGGTGTACGCCAGTTTCTGGCGGGCACGGTCGACTTCGGCGCCAGTGATGCGCCGCTGAAAGCCGATGACATCAAGGCAAGCCAGCGTGGCGTGGTGCAGTTGCCGCTGACCGCCGGCGCCATCGCCGTGGCCTACAACCTGCCGGGATGCACCCTCAAGCTGAGCCAGGCCCAACTGGTCGATGTGTTTCTGGGCAAGATCACCAACTTCAAGCAGCTCGGCTGCGCTGATCAGAAGGTGCAGGTGGTGTTCCGCTCCGACGGATCGGGCACCACCTACAACTTCACCCGTTCACTGTCGGCCTTCAGCCCCAGCTGGGCCCAAGGCCCCGGCAGCGGCAAATCGGTGAACTGGCCCACGGGCATTGGCGCCAAGGGCAACGAAGGCATCGCCGCCAACCTGCTGCAAACCAAAGGGGCAATCGGCTACGTCGAAGCCTCCTATGTGCGTGGGCCCCTGCAGGCCGCAGCGATTGCCAACCGCGGCGGACAACTCGCCTCACCCGATGCCGCCAGCGCCAGTCGCGCCCTGGCCAGCATCAACCTGGGCCCCGACCTGACCGGCAGCGACCCCAACCCCAGCGCCGGCTACCCGATTGTCACCTTCACCTGGGTGCTGCTGTACAAGAGTGGCAATGGCGCCAAACTGCCGGCGCTGCAAAAAGCCTTTGGCTACGCGCTGAGTGAACAGGCGCAAGCCGAAGCGCCGGAGCTGGGCTACATCAGCCTGCCGGCGCCAGTTCTGCAACAGGCCCGCCAAGCCCTAACGAGCGTCGGTCCCTGAACCCTGCGCGGATCAGACCATGGTCATGACCATGGTCACAAAGCCAAAGACAACCAAAAAAGGCTGCCATCGAGCCGCTTGAGCGCGCCACCGCCACCAACGACAAAGCCCCCTGAACGGGGGCTTTGCGTTAGGCGTTATTTGCTCTCGGTGAACTCGGCGTCGATGACATCGTCGGCACCGCTGCTGCTGCCAGCAGCGGCGGCGCCTTCACCATTGCCACCCGGGGTGGCACCACCGGCCGCACCGGCCTGCTGATACACAGCAGCACCAGCGGCATAGAGGGCCTGCTGCAGGGTCTCGAGCTCGGACTTCATGGTGTCGAAGTCCTCTTTCTCGATCGCCTCCTTGAGCTTGGCCGACGAGGCCTCCACCTTGGCCTTGTCTTCGGCGCCCACCT